>Ga0105048_10001141_pt1 | contig 42903 bp, 35 predicted proteins | sample MAT05_FD_78382 | JGI IMG/M metagenome (GOLD analysis project Ga0105048, IMG submission 78382) | Freshwater microbial communities from Lake Fryxell liftoff mats and glacier meltwater in Antarctica - MAT-05 | ecosystem: Environmental > Aquatic > Freshwater > Ice > Liftoff microbial mat | place... | reverse complement strand
TGCGGGGACGCGGGATGCAAGCGCATCCCACCAAAACCCGAACTGCCCCAACGCGCGGACATCCCGCGTCCCCAGCCCTCCATCAGAGGGCAGAGCTACAGCAGACCTCCATGCCTCCGGGCAGTGGAGCTTTCGGTACATCAGGACACGATAGCCGTTTTTTAAGTGTCTTTGCTGATCGCAAACTCGGCAAGACCTCGGACTAGCATCTCTCGAACTTCGCGGGCAAAATCTGGCCCATCGTGGCCCGATACTACGCTCAGGAATGAGCTGACGTCATGGTCGGGGCAAGGCTCGAAAAGAGGGCGGCCATCGTCGATGTCCATCGTAACGATGCCGATTTCCTCTTCTGAATCTCGCCATTGGATTACGATACAAAATCCTTCATCAGGCAGAGCAAGCTCATAGTCCCAATCTTCCGCATCCGGTGAGACTTCGGTCATGAACACCACGAAGGGACTTGTATTCAAGGCTTGCGCCACTTCGTGTCCCACACGTGCGTACCGTGAGCGAACTTGTTCGAGGTCATGCTCGGCTTGTGCTTGAGTCTTGAGTTTCTCAGCGCGAAGCTCGTCCATCTTCCTCGAAACATCGTCGTCAAAAGTGCTCATGAGCCTTCTCCCGCAATGGGAAATTTCACCAGCGCGTCGCGCTCCGCATCGCTCAGGTGCCGCCACTTGCCCTCAGCAAGATCGCCCAGCAACAGCGGCCCGATCCGCACGCGCACCAGATCGACAACCTCAAGCCCCACCAGTTCGCACATCCGGCGGATCTGACGGTTGCGTCCCTCGGTCAGCACGAAGCGCAGCACCTGCGTATCAACAAGCGCGACCTTCGCCGGCTTCAGCTGCCGCCCATCAAGCTCAAGCCCATGCCGAAGCTTCTGGATTTTGCCGCGGTCAATCATGCCCCGCACGGTCACGACGTATTCCTTGTCGATCTCGCTCTCCGGCCCGATGATCGACTTGGCCAGCACGCCATCTTCCGACAGCAGCAACAGGCCGCGCGAATCCTGGTCCAGCCGGCCCAGCGGCGGCAGGCTCGCCCGCGAACTCGGCACAATGCCGGCGCCCGTCTGGTGCTCAGCCGTCAACAGCCGCGCCGCCGGTATCTGGCCATGCTCAGGCTGCGCCGAGACGATGCCGGGCGGCTTGTTGATCACCACCGATATCTGCGCCCCAAGCCCGAGCTCCGCGCGCTCGTTCAAAACCAGCGTCTGCCCCGCCGCAATCTTGCGCCCGACGTCGGTCACGCGCTCGCCATCGATCAGCACCGCGCCGGCCGCGATCAGCTCCTCCGCCTCGCGCCGCGAACAAACGCCCGATTGCGCCAGCCATTTGTTGACGCGCACGGGCTCGGCCCCGTCATATGTACGCGACCAGCTCAACCCTTCTGCTCCCGCCCACGCTCCATCGCGGTCTTGCGCGAGGCTTCGGCGGCTTCCGGCGTCACGGCGGAGTTGTTGGCCGAGCCGCGCGCGATCTCCATCTTCAGCGCTTCGGGCAAGGGCAGGGTGAGCCCATCGTCGATCACCGCCTTCATCCGCTTCAGCAGCCCGCCCTCGACGCTGGCCATCTCGGACGCCAGCTTCTTCGCCGCCGGCAACAGGTCAGCCGGCGCCAGCACGCGATTGACGAGGCCCCAGCGTTCGGCCGTTTCAGCATCGAGATAGTTGCCCGTCAGCGACAGCTCTTTCGCGCGACTCGCCCCGATGATGCGTGGCAGCTTCTGCGACAGGCCCCATACCGGCATCAGGCCGACACGGCTGTGCGTATCCGCGAACTTCGCTTCGCTTGAGGCCAGCAGCACATCGCACATCAGCGCGAGTTCAAACCCGCCGGTGATCGCAAAGCCGTTGATCGCGCCGATGATCGGCCACGGGCAGGATGCAAACGCTGCGGCCAGATCCATGTCCGGCGCAGGTTCAGCCGACACCTTGTCGCCCACGCCCAGCGAGAAACCCTTCTGCCCCGCCTCCTTGAGATCGACACCCGCCGAGAAGGCGCGGCCATTCCCAGTGAGCACAATGGCGCGCACGTCATCGCTGGCAGACAGCTCGCGCACCGTCTTCACGATCTCGACACGCAACGCCACCGACAGCGCATTGAGCTGCTTCGCCCGGTTCAGCGTCAGGATTGCAACGTCGTCGTCGCGCTCGACCAGCAGGATAGGTTCAGCCTGTTCGCTCATCGTTTCCCTCAATCCACCGGATCAGTTTCAGGCGTGCCGCCCTGCGCCCGCACGATATCGGCCAGCAGCACGGCCACGCGATCAACCGCCGCCTTGTCGCGGCTGCGCGCCACAAGGTTCGTGCCGTACTCCATCTCCTTGCCGTTCAGCCGTACGAACGGATACGAGCCGAGGCTGGCCTCCGTCGTCGTCTTGGCAAGCTCGCCCAGCGGCTCGGCAATGTCGCCCTCGCGCACGCCATTGGCGCGCACGGTGCGGGCATGCACCACGGCGCCGCCCTCGATGCGACGCGCCACATCCAGCAGCATGCCACGCATGACGCTGGGCACACCCGCCATCACGAACACATTGCCCAGCTGGAAGCCCGGTGCGGCGGAGACCGGGTTGAGGATCAGGCTGGCGCCGTTGGGAATGCGCGCCATGCGGATGCGCCCGTCATTGATCTCCTGGCCGCGCGCCGCGTACCAGGGTCGCAGGATCGCCAGCGCGTCCTCACGTACATCAATGCCCTGACCGAAGGCGGCCGCCACTGCATCCGCCGTGATGTCGTCGTGCGTCGGCCCGATGCCGCCGGTCGTGAACACATAGTTATAGCGCGCCCGCAGTTCGTTCAGCGTCGTCACGATGGTCGCGTGAACGTCCGGCACAACGCGCGCCTCGCGCACCTCAACCCCGAGCGGCGAGAGGAATTGCGCGATGGTGCGCAGGTTGGTGTCCTGCGTCCGACCGGACAGAATCTCGTCGCCGATAAGGAGAACTGCAGCCGTAACGATCTGTGTCATGGCCCGCGTTTACGTCTGCTTCATGCCTGCGTCCAGCGGCGCGGTGAAGCATGTGTAAACGCCGCGCGTCCCATTCTTCGGAAATTTCTCCGCCGAGGAAGCGTAGAATTAAGGCTGCAGCCCCATGGTTCCCGTGGATGGAGAGGTGGGGCTGCCCATGACGCCGAAATTACGCCTGCGGAATGCGCGGGGCGGCAACGTGATGATCGAGTTCGCGTTGCTCGCGCCTGTATTCTTCATGATGATCATGGGCCTGGTTGAGTTCGTGCTCTTCCAGTACAAGACCTATGCGCTCAATCACGTGGTCTACGAGGCTGCGCGCAACCTCCAGACAGGTGAGGTCCAGACCGCTTCGGACATGCAGGCGGCCTTCCACCAGGAGGTGTGCGCGCAAGCCGGGCCTATGATTGATTGCGAAGCAATCGTCTTCGACGTGCGCTCGTTCACCAGCCTGCCCGACATCACCTATCCGCCGCCGGTGTTCGACGAGGATGGTAACCCGTCGAACTTTGTCTTTCAGCCAGGCGGCCCCGGCGAGTATTCGGTGGTTCGCGCCGCGATCCATCACCAGTTCGTCACGCCCTTCATGGACAAGCTGTTCCGCATGGGCCCGGACATGCCGGCGATCGTGAACTCCTTCTGCATCGTCAAGAACGAGCCGTGGGTCTGATCATGCGCCATCTCCCGCTATTTAGGAAATTTACCTCTGACAGGCGTGGCGTTGCCGCCGCCGAGTTCGCGCTTATCGCGCCCGCCCTGATTTTCCTCGTTATGGGCGTGTTCGAGATGTCTTTCCGCTTCCGTGCGGCAGAGGAGGCGACGCGCTACGTGCACCAGATCGCCGATCTCATCTCGCGCGAAACCCAGCTGACCACAGCCAAGATTGGCGAAGTCTATGACGCCTCGGTCCACATGATGAGACCGCTCGAAACGGTCGACAACCTCGATCTCGATGTGTCCTCAGTGGGTTTCAACGGCAACAGCGCCACGCCCACCGTGCTCTGGCGTCGCGTCGCGGGAACATCCGTCTCGTTCGATGTCAACGAGGCTGCGGGCATGGGCCTGCAAGACGAAAGCGTCATCCGCGTCGGCGTTCGTTACAACTATCAGAGCGTACTGACCGAACTGTTCGGCGGTGGCGCAATGACCATCGAGAAATCCGCCTACGCCCGGCCGCGTATCGAACGAAAGGTGCGGATGGACGGCTCGTCCAGCGATGGCGGCGGCATCACCTACGTGAATTAGCAGAGGCTGGAAGGGTTCGCTGGGGCGAGCCTGTTTCGGATTGGAAAGCAAAATGTCGGGCTCGATCAGGAAATTTCTTCACGACCGCAGGGGCGCATTCGCCATGCAGTTCGCGCTGATGGCCGTTCCGCTGTGCGTTTGCACGGGCCTCGCCATCGATGGCGGCCGCGCCTTCCTCGCACATTACGAGCTGGCCTCCGCTCTTGACGCAGCCGCGCTCGCCGCCGGGTCCACGCTTGACGAGGACGCGGATCTCGATGCCGTGGCGCGCCGCTTTGTCGAGATGAACTTCACGACCCAGCACGATGATCCGATAGAACTCGAACTGGTCGAGGACGAAGACGTTCTGACGCTTACGGGATCAGTGCGGATCAACACCTTCTTCATGCCGCTGGTTGGCCAGCCCCATGTCGAAGTGCATGCCGAGAGCGAAGTTCGTCGCGGGGGCAACAACGTCGAAGTGGCCCTGGCCTTGGACGTCACGGGCTCGATGAACGCCACACGTATTCAGGGCCTGAAGGATGCGTCCAAGGCGCTTATCGATGAAGTGGTGAGCGCAGTTCAAACGCCTTACTTCTCGAAAATCGCAATCGCCCCATGGTCGCAAAGCGTTCACGTAGATGACGTGCATGCTCCGTCAACCGCTCTGGATGAGCTCCGCGGCGCCCTCGTTGGGCCGACAAACATCACGTCTGCAAATTGGCGGAAGGCGTCTACATCCACCAAGACCATTTCTTCAGCCGGTTGGCGCACCAACACCGGAAAGGCGGTCTCGAACGCTACCTGGCGAAACGGCAGTGCGATCACGATCACCGGCATCGCCAAGACAAACAGCAATACGCGCATCCGCATCACCACGTCCGGCGCTCACGGCTATGCCAATGGCGACTCTGTCTACATTTCGGGCGCGAATGGCAGCTTCACGACGCTCAATGGCAACAGGTACAAGGTAGCGGATCGAACGACGGGGTCGCCAGGCACATTCTGGCTCCAGAATGTTGGCACGACAACCTACACAACTCCCCCTTCCGGAACGACGGCAGGCACGGCGGGCTCGTCTCAGCGCTGTCTGTACACTGACTGCGTAATGCGCATCACGTCGAGCAGTCACGGCTTCGCGACCGGCGATCTCATCTACATCAACGGTGTCACCACCAGCGGGGGTGGTTCCAGTGTGAACAACACATGGGGCACGACCTGGACGATTACACAGCGCGACGCCAACAATTTTACACTCGACGGTACGGTTGGCCCGACCTTCGCCAACTACTCGTCGAGCGGTACGTCATCGGAATGCTATGTCTCGGATTGCCGGTATCGCGTCATCACGACTGCAGCCCACAGCCTCAGTGACACTGACCCCGTATACATCTGGGGCGTGACCGAAAGCGGCGGCGGGACCTCGATCGAAACAGCGATCAACTCATCCCGCACTGTTGCAAACCCGTCGGGCTCCACTTTCTATTTGTCTGGCCAGGGGCGCGACTACAAGGATTGGACGTCCGGCGGTTCGGTCGCTGCCTGCGCCCAGTCGACCTGCAACATCGCGGTGACATCCGCTTCGCATGACCTTGCAACGGGTGATCGTGTCCTCGTCTCCGGAGTTGGCGGTCTTACCGGGATAAACAACAGCAGCCCGATGAGCTGGGAGATCATCCGCGACTCGTCAAACATCTATCGCATCAAGGATTCCAATCCTGAGATGTCGAACGTCAGCAGCGCCTACACGTCAGGCGGCACAAGCCAGTGTCTTGTCTATGGCTGTTCGAAGTACCGCTTCTTCACCAGCGGCGGTAGCGAGCGCATCTTCAATGCAAGCAACTGCATCGTCGAACGCTACGGCGCGGACAGGTATACTGATGTGAGCACGGCTACATCGCCGCTTGGAATCCTGTATACGAGCGATGGCGCTTGCAGCGACGTCAACTATGTTACTCCGCTGACGCCGGACAAGACGCGCCTCAATGCCGCGATTGACGATTTGGAGGTCGGAGGATCAACAGCAGGTCAGCTGGGCATCGCCTGGGCCTGGCATATGCTGTCTCCCAATTTCGCCAGCGTCTGGGACGAGGAAACGGCCAACCAGCCTCTCGCCTATGGCACCTCGGAACTCGCCAAGGTTGCCGTGCTGATGACCGATGGCGAATTCAACCACGCAACGTGCAACGGCGTCCCCTCGAAGTCCTGGGGTAGCGGAACGCGGATCAACTGTAATCCCGCCGACGATCCTTACGAGCAGGCCGCTGCGATCTGCACTGCGATGAAAGCTCAGGGGATCGTGATTTACACCGTGGGCCTCGAGCTGAATACGGCGCTACAAGGGGATGATTTCTTGCTTGCCTGCGCCACCAGCCCACAGAACGCGTTCCTTGCTGCCGACATCGACGAGCTTGAGGAAGCATTCAAGGATATCGCGACGTCGATCTCGAAACTGCGCCTGTCGAAATAGGCAAAGAACACCGGACGCGCTGGCTCGGGAGCGACCCGCGCGGCCGGTATCCGCCTCAGCTTACGCGTGCGATCCGCTTTGTGAGCGATTTCAGGCACTTGCCGCGCTCTGCACGTCATTCCGGGTTGGGGCTGCATCGGCGGTGTTTGACGGTCCGTCGCCCCCTGCCTCACAAGCAAGGTTTGAGAATGTCGTGGTTTTGGCTAAGGCTGGAACCGCACAGGTCGTAGCCGGCCTGAGCGAAGTGTTCTGGTGCGATGCGTTCTGGGGTGGCGTGATGTTGGTGCGGATTCTCCAGTTTATCGTTGGCGCAGCGCTGGCTGGCGGAGGCGGGTATCTCGCCTGGCTCAATCTCGACAGGTTCGGCTCGATCTTCCCGCCGGGTCCCGCCGGGACGCCATGGCTGCTCATTGCCGGACTGCTATCGCTTGCGGCGGGCATCGTGTTTCTGGTCAGCGCTGTGCATCCACGTCCCAACCGCCGCAAGGCGCTGGCGGCTCGCGCACAGGCGAGGGACGAACACCTTGGCGAGGCGGACGCCTACTACGCTGAAGCCGGCCGTGCTGCAGATCGCGACTGGCGGTCCGGCGATATCCCGCCACCCGTTGTCCCACAGCCGGCAGCAAAGCCACAGCCAGCACCGCCGCCCGTGTCTGAACCAGCACCCGTCGCGCCAGCGCCAGCTCCACTGGCGACGCCCGCACCCACATCGCCGCCACCGGCTCCAGCTGAGCCCACGCCAGCACCAGCGCCGGTGAAGGCTGTCGCAGCCTCAACGCCGGCCCCTCCTGCGCCGCAGCCGATCGTCGAGGCACCCGTTGCTGCACGCGACGCGAGCTTCCCTTCAGCCGCGACTCTGGCTCCGATCCCCCTGGCAGCCGAAATTCCCCCGGCCCCTGTCGTCAAGCCAGCCGCAACGCCCGCTCCCGAATCCGTGAAGGCAGCTGATTCCGATCCACATGCACACATCCGCGCAGCCATAAAGGCGGGCAGGCTGGATGAAGCCGAGCGGCTTCTGGATGCCGGCCGCGACAGCGCGCAGGGCCTCGTTCTGGCTGATCTCACGGGCCTCGCTGGCGACCATGCCGCAGCGTCCGGACGGCAAAGTCACGCAAAATGGCTATGGCGGCTTGCGATCAAGCGGTTCGCTGAAGCTGGCGCGCTTGAGACGCCGGGGGCCAAGGCGGTCGCCGAAAGCCTGCGAACAGGCGGCTGACCCGCCCTGTGATCCGGGTGCCCGGTGGGCAGTCCCGTTGAACTGTCGCTAAACCTATTCCGGCTAGGTTGGCGGCTGTTCGTAAATTTTGACGGTCGTTCCGTTCATGCCGCCTACCCCTCTCCTGAACTCGCCGGACGTGGCCGTGGCCGTGCTTGCCGCCATCCCGTGCTGCGTCGTCGATGCGCGCGACCGCATCGTGGAGGTCAACGCCGCCTTTGCCGCCCGGCTCGGACGCCCGGCGCAATTCCTGGTCGGCATCGAGGTTTTGGGACTCCTGCGCGGCCTGTCGACCGACGAGTCGCGATCCACAGGCGCCAACTGCTTCCGGATTGTTTCTGAAGGCGTCGAGTCCTGGGTCCGCGTCGATCGCACCCCGGTCGCGCCCGGGCGAGAGATTGTGCGTCTGGTTGACGTATCCCAGGAGTGGACCGGTCTGACCACGCTGGTGAGCGCCCGCTTTGCCCGCGACCAGCTGCTCTCGGATGCGGAAGTCACAGACTGGCGCTTTGATCCCGACACAAGGCTCTATGCCTTCGCAGGCGAGAACCTGCTCGGCTATGCAGAGTCATCGCGCCCCGTGCATGTCGACGTGCTGAAAACGCTCCAGCATCCGGACGATTTCGCCAAGGAAGACGAAATCCGCGAGCGCATCACCACGCAGGGCGGATCTGCCATGGGCGAGATGCGCGTGCGCAGCAGCGATGGGGTCTGGCAGACCCTGCGCGTCTACTATCGGGCAGGACGAAAGCTGCCGTCCGGCCGGTTCGAGATGTTCGGCCTGTCGCAGAAAGTCACCGAGCTCGCGCAAGCGCGCGACACCGCCGACCTTATGTCCGGCCGTCTGGAGCTCGCCATGGCGGCCGCCAATGCCGGCGTCTACGAGATCGACGTCAAGACCGGCGACCGCTGGTCATCGGAGCAGTTCCAGAAGCTGGCTGGTCCCGAAGCGATGGCGCGCCAGGCGCTGCATCCCTTCGGCCTCTATGTCGAGGAAGAGCAGGCAGCTGTGGTGAAGAGCTGGCAACGCTGTCTTGCTTCGAATGAAGTCGAGAGCATGGATACGCGAATCCATACGCCTGACGGCAAGGGCAGGTGGGTTCGGCTGTTCACACGCATGCAACGCAACGCAGCGGGCGAAAATGTCCGCGCAGTCGGGTTGATGCTCGACATTCACGAACGCAAGCAGCAGGAACTCGCGTTGATCGAGGCCAAGCAGCAGGCCGAGGCCGCGACAGTGGCCAAGTCCAACTTCCTCGCCTCAATGAGCCACGAGATCCGCACGCCGCTTAACGGCATTCTCGGCATGGCCCAGGTGCTTGCCTCTGAGTCGCTCACCGAAGACCAGCACGATCGCGTCAAGGTCATCACGGAATCGGGCCAGACGCTCATGGCGCTGCTCAACGACGTGCTCGATATTTCCAAGATCGAGGCGGGCAAGCTTGAGATCGCCCGCATCACTGGCGACCTCGTTCTGACCACCGAACGCGTGCGCCAGCTCTTCCTACCGCAAGCCCACGACAGGGGCCTCGATGTCACGGTCCAGGTCGCGCCCGATTTCCCCCGCAAGGTCGGTTACGACCCGGTGCGCGTGCGTCAGTGCATCGGCAACCTGCTGTCGAATGCGATCAAGTTCACGGAAAGCGGCGGCGTCACGATCCGCCTGGGCGCAGAGCCGCTGCCCGATGGCAGTCACCGCATTCGCGTCGACATTGCCGACACTGGCATCGGCATGGACGAAGAAACGAAGGTGCGCCTGTTCGGCGCGTTCACGCAGGCTGACGCCTCGATCACGCGCCGCTTCGGCGGGACGGGCCTTGGCCTTGCCATCACGCGCCAACTCGCGCGCCTCATGGGTGGCGACGTCACCGTCGACAGCAGGACGGGCGAGGGCTCAACCTTCCACCTGACTTTTGTGGCCGAGCGCGCGACGCAGGCTGCTCCCAAAGCCGACGAGCCGGCAGCAGCGCCGGCAGCGCCGGGGCGGCAAGTCATGGGGGCTCGCGTCCTCCTGGTCGACGACAACGCCGTCAACCGCCAGGTCGTCCGCCTGTTCATGACGCAGATGGCGCCGAAGATTGTCGAGGCGACAAACGGCGTCGAGGCGCTTGAGCGGCTCGCCGAACAGCCCTTCGATATCGTGCTGCTCGACGTCCACATGCCGGTCATGGATGGCAAGGAAGTAATCCGCCGGATCCGCGCCAGCGATCAGCCGTGGAAGGAAATCCCGGTCATCGCTCTCACGGCAGACGCCATGTCAGGCGACCGCGAGCGTTTTCTCGCGATGGGCATGAGCGAGTACCTGGCCAAGCCGATCGATGCGCGCGAGCTGGCCAGCAAGTATGTCGGCCTGCTGCAGGGTCGGCGCCTGGTCGCTGATCGCGCGGCCTGATCGCCTCGTAACAAGGCTTCTCAACCAGCAGTGTCCGGTGAATATCTGCAGCGAGCGACTCGCTCCAGCTATACGGACCTGCAGCCATGCCAGACACGCCGGGCGTATTGATCACTGACATCAGGGGCTTTGCGAACCCCGTGATCGCGCGGCGGCTGGCTGCAGCCGGCGCGCGCGTTATCGGCTGCGACAGGCAGATCACGGCAGATGGCGTTGACGACGGCGTCGATGTCGTCGCGTGGGGATCGCCCCCCGATGTGGTGGAGCGTGCAACCGCGCGCCTCGGCGGCAAGCTCGACGCCATCGTGATTTCCGGAGCGATGCCAGCCCCGCGCCTCAAGGTTGAAGACCTCACCGTCGAGGCGCTGATGCCTTACTTCCTGCATCTTGCGGCAGAATCGATCGCCTTTGCCGGGGCCGCCGTGAAGGCCATGCGACCGCACAAGTCCGGCCGCATCGTGTTCGGATCGTCATCCGGTCCGATTGGCGGCATTCCCGGATTTGCCGCCTATGCGGCGGCGCGCTCGGCTGTGAACGGCGTCGTTCGCACACTTGCGCTGGAGGTGGCGGCAGACGGGATTTCGGTGAACGCCGTCGCTGCGAACTTCATCCAGACCGAGACCTACTATCCGAAGGCGCTGCTCGAAGACCCGGTGAAGGGCCCGAAGCTGCTGGCGCGCGTGCCGATGGGCCGTCTGGGCGATGCTGAGGAAGTCGCGGCCCTGGTCGAACTGCTGGCGCTCGGCCGCAGCGGATTCATCTCGGGGCAGGTGATCCCGATCTCGGGCGCGTGGTGCTAGCCGGAACTACTTGGAGAACTGCTGCGCCGTGAAGGCGAGGATGCGCTTCGCTGCTTCCCCGCGCTGGTCGTTCGTGTCGCCGAACGCTTCGCCCAGCTTGCCTTCAAGCATGAGCGTCGCAAGACCATGCGCCGTCGACCACGCCGCGATCACGGGGACCATGTCCGCGCTTGTCTTGTCTGCGCCAATGGGCGCGCCCAGCGTGTCAGCTACGAGCTGGAAGCATTTGTCGGCCTTCGCCTTCGCTTCCGGATAGTTCATCAGATCGACCATCTCGCATCGGAACATCAGGCGGAAGACTTCCGGGTTGTTCAGGGCGAAACGGATATAGGCCTCGCCCATGGCGCGGTTTTTGTCGCCACGGTTGTTCCGCGCGAGGCCGATGGCGCTGACCATGTAGTCTAAAAGCTTGTCGAAGCCTTCGCCGGCAAGCTCGGCCAGGATCGCGCTGCGATCGGAGAAGTAGTGATAGGGCGCCTGGTGGCTGACGCCGGCGCGCCGCGCCACTTCGCGCATCGATAACGCGCCGAGTCCCCCCTCATTCATCAGGGCGATGCTGGCTTCAAGAATTCCCGCGCGAACGTCGTCGCGCGCAGCAGACTTCGTCACAGTCATGTCATTTCCGGTTCTGCTTGACGGTGCCAACAAAAACTAGACACTGTCAAGGTAACCCATCCAGTAACTAGGTGGCATATGACGGGGGCTCTGTCAGCTTGGAGAAATGGGGTTGCCGCAGTTGCGGCCGCCGCCGCCATGGTCGCGTGCCAGGGTGAGTCCGGTGAAAAGGCCGTTGCAGCGCCGGCCCCCACGATAGCGGTCGACGCCCTTTCCGTTGCCCCCGATGGCGCGGGCTCAGGGGTGAAGGCCAGTGGACTGGTCGCCTACAAGCGGGAAACCGCCCTGGGATTCGGCGCTCCGGGCCAGATCGAGACCCTGACGGTCGATTCCGGGGATCGCGTGGCAGCCGGGCAGGTGATCGCCACCCTGCGCAAGACCACGGTTGGCGCGGACGAGGCGGAAGCCGCCCTTGCCCGCCAGACCGCCCAGCAGACCTTCGATCGCGTCACCCGCCTGTTCGAGGGCGGCGCCGCCTCGCAGGCCGACCTCGACAATGCCCGCCTCGCGCTCGAGCGCACGCGGGAGCGCATCGCCATCGTCGCGCCGGTCAGCGGCATCGTCCTGATGCGCCAGGCCGAACCGGGCCAGACGGTGAGTGCTGGCCAGCCGGTCGTGACTCTCGGCGAAGCACGCGCGGGGTTGATCGTGCGCGCGTCGTTTACGCCGGCCGAAGTTGCGCAGGTGAAGGTCGGCGATGTGGCGTCCGTCCGCATCGAGCAGCGCGAGGTTGTTTCGGGCAATGTGGTGCGCATTGCACCGCGTGGATCGCAGTCGGGAACATTCGAGGTTGAGGTCGCGCTCGCACGGCTCGATGGCCTGCGCGCGGGCGAGGTTGCCGAGATCAACTTTGCTGCAAAGGTCGCTGACGCAGGCGCCGCGACGAGTGGCACCTATATCATTCCCGCGATCGCGCTGATTGATGCGCGCGCCGACCAGGGCGTGGTGTTCGTCATCGACGCGGAAGGCAAGGCGCGCCGCCGTCCAGTCGAAACCGGTGGTGTTAGCGATCTGGGAGTCACCATCCTGAAGGGTCTTGCGGCGGGCGATCGTCTGATCACGCGCGGCGCATCCATGGTGCGAGATGGCGATGCCGTGCGCATCGTTGGCGAATAGCGGGACGACATAGCGCCATGCAGGCCTTCACCCGCTTCTTCGTCGACCGCTGGCAGTTCACGATGATCGTGTTCGTCATGCTGTTCGGGCTGGGCATCCAGTCCGTCATGTCTATCCCCAAATCCGAAGATCCCATCGTCTCCTTCCCGGGCGTCGGCGTGTTCGTCGTGCTGCCGGGCGCGGACGCAGAGCAAATGGAACGGCTGATCGCCATTCCAATCGAGACAGCGTTGAATGGCCTGGAAGACGTGGACGAGATCCAGTCGACCAGCCAGGCGGGACTGGCGTCAATCGGCGTCAGCTTCATCTACGGCTCGGATCCCGAGAAGAAATACGACGAGGTGGTGCGCGAACTGAACGTCATTCGCGCCAGCCTTCCCGAAGGCATCACGCTGTTGCGCGCCAACCGGCAGAACCCGGCGCAGACCAACATCGTGCAGATGGCGCTGGTCAGCGACGAGGCTTCCTATCGCCGCATGGAGGCCTACGCCCGCGAATTGCGCGATGCGGTCGAACGCGCAGACGGCATCCAGCAATCGGAAATCTGGGGTGTGCCGCCCAGCGAAGTGCGCGTGACGCCCGATCTCGACAAGCTCGCTGCCTATCGCCTGCCGCTGTCGGCCCTGAACGAGGCGCTGCAGCGGGAAGGGGCGGACGTTCCCATCGGTTCGGTGGAAACCAGCGGCCGGCGCTTCAACGTGGAAGCAACCGGCCCGTTCGACAGTCTGGATGAAATCCGCAATGTCGTTTTGCGCTCGCAGGACGCCAGCGTGCTCACCGTGGGCGATGTCGCCACGGTCGAGTGGACCAATGACGAGCAGTCCGTGCGCACGCGCTTCAACGGCAAGCGTTCGCTGTTCGTGACAGCGCGGGCCAAGCTCGGCGCCACGATCTTCAACGTCATGGATAATGTCCGCTTCCAGGTGGACAAGTTCGAGTCGCGCTTGCCGCCCGAGATCAAGCTGGAGCGTGGCTTCGACCAGTCACAAACCGTGTCGAAGCGCCTGACGACGCTCGGCCGGGATTTCATGATCGCCATCGGCCTGGTGCTGTTGACGCTTCTGCCGCTGGGCCTGCGCGCTTCGCTGGTGGTGATGGTGTCGATCCCGGCGTCCTTCGCGATTGGCGTGATCGCGCTAGATCTGATGGGCTATTCGCTGAACCAGTTGTCCATCGCCGGTTTCGTGATCGCGCTTGGCCTGCTGGTGGACGACTCCATCGTCGTTACCGAGAACATTGCGCGACACAAGCGTAACGGCCTCAGTCCACGCGACGCCGCCATCGAGGGCGTAAACGAGATCAACATCGCGGTGGTGGGGTGTACGGCTACGCTCCTCCTGGCGTTCCTGCCGCTGCTGAACCTGCCCGAGGCTGCCGGCGATTTCACGCGATCGCTGCCGATGGCGGTTGTCTGCACGATTGCGGCCTCGCTGTTCGTGGCGCTAACGATCATCCCTTTCCTCGCCAGCCGCATGCTGCCGAAGAAGGATCACAAGAACGTTTTCCTCGATGTGATGATGGGCGCGATCCATGCTGTCTATCGCCCGATCCTCAAGGTCGCGTTGGCTGCTCCGCGCATCACCGTGGTGGCGGCGCTGGCGCTGTTCGGCGCCTCGCTGACGCTGGTGCCGCAGTTGGGCTTCAGCCTCTTCCCCGAGAATGACAGCCCGTACTTCATGGTCGAGGTGGAACTGCCCCAGGGCGTCGCCATGGAAGAGACCGACAAGGCGGTAATGTTCGCCGATCAGGCGCTGGCCAAGCGCGCGGGGTTCACCTGGCGCTTCGCAAACACAGGCCGCGGCAACCCGCAGGTCTATTACAACGAGATACCGAGCGAGCAGGCAAGCAATGTCGGCGGCATCTATGCGCGATTCGACCATTGGGAGGCCAAGGAAGGCAACGCGGTTCTCGAAGGCCTGCGTGCCGAGCTCGCCACCTATCCGGGCGTGCGCTTCAACGTGAAGCGGTTCCTCAACGGCCCGCCGATCGAGGCGCCGCTGGCGGTGCGCATCCAGGGCGCGGACATCGAAGTGCTGTCGGGCATCGCTGCGGAGTTCGAGCGCGTAATTGCGGCCGTGCCCGGCGTGCGCAATGTCACGAACCCGCTGTCCGAACGGCTGCTCGATCTCGATCTTGCAATCGACACCGAGGAGGCCGCGCTGCGTGGGGTGCCCGCCGGCGCCATCGACCAGACGCTGCGCATCGCCATTGGCGGGGCGCGCGTCGCGTCCTTCCGCGATCCGGTGGGCGATGCTTATCCGGTCGTGGTTCGCGCGCCGCGCGCTGAACGCATGAACATGACCGACCTCGACGCGCTCTACATCTGGACCGGCGATGGTTCGGCTGCGCCGCTGACGCAGTTCGCCGATCCCCGCATTTCCTCCGGCCCCGCGCGCATCAGCCGTTATGAGCGCGAGCGCACGGTTACGATCACCGGCTATCTCCAGCCGGGCTATCTCGCCGGTGAAGTGTCGTCCGAGATGGAACAGGCGTTGAAGCAGATCCAGCTTCCGGCGGGATACTCATCCAGCCTGGGCGGCGAGGCGGAAGCGCAATCGGAAAGCTTCGGCGGCATGGGGCCGGCCCTGCTGATCGCCCTGTTTGGCGTGATGGCCGTTCTGCTGCTGGAGTTCGGCTCGTTCGCGACGGCGGCGGTGGTGGCCTTCGTGATCCCCTTCGGCATCATGGGCGGGCTGATCGCGCTCTATCTTGGCGGCGAGTCGCTGTCCTACACCTCGATCATCGGGTTCATCGCGCTCATCGGCATCGAGATCAAGAACTCGATCCTGCTGGTCGAATTCGCAAACCAGGAACGCGCGCGCGGAACACCGTTGCGTGAAGCTATCGAGAGGGCGGGCGAGGTGCGCTTCCTGCCCGTGCTGCTCACCTCCCTTACGGCAATTGGTGGCCTGACGCCGCTGGTGCTCGAAAAGTCGCCGCTCTATTCGCCATTGGCCATGGTGATCATCGGCGGGCTGATCACCTCCACGCTGATCGCGCGTATCGTGACGCCGCCCATGTACCTGCTGCTGGCGCCGAAGGATCGCAAGGTTGAACCGCCTCCACAGGCTGTTGCGGTTCCCGCCGAGTAGTCCAAGACTGTCCGGCGAGGAAACGCCGGAGAGCGCATCGTGGATTTCAACCTTCCGAAGGGTCTCGTCGATTATCTCGCCGAGCTGGACCGCTTCATCGAGGCGGAGATCCGGCCGCTGGAGCAGGCGGACGACAACATCCGCTTCTTCGACCATCGCCGTGAACACGCGCGCACCGACTGGGATCGGGGTGGCCTTCCGCGCCACGAGTGGGAAGACCTGCTGAGGCAGGCAAGGCGAAAGGCCGATGCAGCAGGGCACTTCCGCTTCGCGCTGGCGAAGGAACTAGGCGGATCAGCGCGCGATGTCGGCTGCGGCCCCAACCTCGCCATGGCGGTGATCCGCGAGCATCTGGCGCACAGGGGTCTTGGCCTCCACAACGACCTGCAGAACGAGCACTCCATCGTCGGCAACAGCATCGGCGCGCAGCTGATGTTGGCCTATGGCACGGACGCCCAGAAGGACGAGTGGATGGAGGATCTCGCAGCGGGCAAGCGTGGCTTCGCCTTCGGCATCACCGAGCCTGCGCACGGATCTGACGCGACGCACATGGAAACCCGCGCCGTTCGCGAGGGCAATGACTGGATCATCGACGGCGAGAAGACGTGGAATACCGGCGTCCACACCGCCAGCCACGACATGATCATGGCGCGCACCAGCGGTAAGGCTGGCGATGGCCACGGCATCACGGCCTTCCTGGTGCCCACCAAGGCGCCCGGCTTCACCATCGAGGAATATCTCTGGACGTTCAACATGCCGTCCGACCATGCGCATGTGACGCTGAAGGGCGTACGCGTGCCTTATACGGCCGTGTTCGGCGGCGAGGGGCGCGGGCTGCAGGTCGTGCAGCACTTCTTCAATGAGAACCGTATCCGGCAAGCGGCGTCCTCGCTGGGCGCTGCGCAATACTGCATCGACGAAGCGGTTGCATACGCGAATGTCCGCGCGCCGTTCGGCAAGAAGCTGTCTTCCAACCAGGCGATCCAGTTCCCGCTCGTCGAATTGCAGACGCAGTGCGAGATGGTGCGGGCGCTGATCCACAAGACGGCGTGGATCATGGACACGGCGGGGAATTTCGCGGCGTCGGATAAAGTCTCGATGTGCAACTACTGGGCAAACCGTCTGTGCTGCGAGGCGGCCGATCGTGCGATGCAGGTGCACGGCGGGCTTGGCTATTCGCGGCACAAGCCGTTCGAGCACATCTATCGCCACCACCGCCGCTATCGCATTACCGAGGGCGCGGAGGAGATCCAGATGCGGCGCGTGGCAGGCTACATGTTTGGCTTCATGGACCAGCGCGCGCCAAAGGGCGTGACGGAGTGAGCGCTTCAGCATGATGGATACGGCAAAGCTGGAAGCTGTGTTGAGGCGACTGCCGGGCTTCGAGGCCCTGACCGGGTGCGAGCGGCTATCCGCTGGGGCCAGCCGCGAGACCTATCGCCTGGGCGTGGTTATAGATGGCGCAGCCAGAACGCTGGCGCTGCGACGCGCGCCGGGCGAGGGCCACTCCGCCATGGGCGCGGGGCCAGGCCTGAATGTCGAGGCGAAGCTGTTCAGCGCGGCGAAGGCCGCTGGCGTGCCGGGGCCCGAAGTGCTGCTGGTTCTGCAGCCGGAGGATGAACTCGGCTCTGGCTTCGCAATGGACTGGATCAGCGGCGAGACGCTGGGGGGGAAGATCGTCCGCTCGCCCGAGCTGGAAGGCGCGCGGCGGTCACTCGCCCGCCGGTGCGGCCAGATCCTGGCGCGGCTGCATTCGGTGGATGTACAGGCAGCGGGGCTTGGCGATCCGCTGGAGTCCTTCACACCCGAACACATCGTGCGCAAGACGCACGCGGCCTATCTGGAACTGAACACACCACAGCCGATGATCGACTTCACGGCGCTGTGGTTGCTCAAGAACCTTCCGGCGGAACGGCCGCTTACGCTGGTGCACGGCGATTTCAGGAACGGCAATCTCATCGTCGAGCCGAACGAGGGCGTTGTTGCGGTGCTGGACTGGGAACTGGCGCATATCGGCGATCCGATGCGGGATCTCGGCTGGCTGATGACCCGCTCATGGCGGTTCGGCGCAACCGCGAAGGCCGTCGGCGGGTTTGGCGAGCCGGACGATCTGTTCGCGGGTTATGAGTCCGTGAGCAGGCACAAGATCGATCGCAAGGCGGTGCATTTCTGGGAAGTGTTCGGCTCGTTTTGGTGGGCGGTGGGCACGCTGTCGATGGCGCAGTCATTTCGCAATGGCAGCGAGCCAAGCGTCGAGCGGCCGGCGATCGGGCGGCGCAGTTCGGAATGCCAGATCGACTGCGTCAACATGCTGATACCCGGCTGGGCGCGGCGTCCGACGTCTGCGTCGGATTCATCAGGTGAACTTCCAACCAGGGCCGAACTGCTTTCGGGCGTGCGCGACTTCCTCCGCAGCGAGGCGGAAGCCGGGCAGAAGGGGCGTAGCCAGTTCCTGTCACGTGTCTCGGCCAACGCGGTGGATATCGTGCTGCGCGAGATGAGCTTCGGGCCGGACGCCAATGCCTGGGAGGCGCAGGGGCTTTCGGCCATCCTGAAAACCAGCGGCGGCCTGGCCGAAATGCGGGCAAGGCTTTGCGCCGCAATGCGCGCGGGCGACATCGACCTGAAACGTCCAGACCTCCATGCCTGCCTGCGCGACAGCGTCTTCGCGCAGGTGATGATCGACCAGCCGGGCTACGCCGGGGCGCTGGAATGCGCCGCTGCCACATAATTACTGCCGTAGCGGAATGACACGGGTACTCGACGGTACGCACGGGCAAGCCTAAACCTGCGCATTCAGAACGAGGTGTTTCATGTCGCGTCCGGTCATTTCTGCCACGGGCCTCTACACGCCGCCGAACTCCATCTCCAATGCGGAGCTGGTGGCGAGTTTCAATGCCTGGGCCGACCGGTGGAATGCCGAACACGCCGAAGACATCACGGCGGGCAGGATGGAGCCCAAACCACATTCCTCCGTCGAATTCATCGAGAAGGCGTCGGGCATCAAGTCGCGCTACGTCGTGGACAAGGACGGTGTGCTCGATCCCAAGCGGATGACGCCCAATATTGCCGAGCGGCCGAACGATCAGATCTCGGTGCTGGCCGAGATTGCCGTGAAGTCGGCTCAGGAAGCGTTGGCCAAGGCCGGGCGCGAGGGCAAGGAAATCGACGCGGTGATCTGCGCCGCGTCCAACATGCAGCGCGCCTATCCCGCCATGGCCATCGAGGTGCAGGCCGCGCTCGGGGCGCAGGGGTTTGCGTTCGACATGAACGTCGCGTGCTCGTCCGCCACCTTCGGCATCCAGACAGCGGCGGATTTCGTGCGCGCGGGGCATGCGAAAACGGTGCTGATGGTCAACCCGGAAATCTGCTCGGGCCACCTCAACTTCACCGACCGCGACAGCCACTTCATCTTCGGCGACGTGGCGACGGCAGTGCTGGTGGAATCCGATGACCGCGCACCGAAGGGCGGCTGGTCGATTCTCGGCACCCATCTCAAGACGGTGTTCTCGAATAACATCCGCAACAATTTCGGCTTCCTCAATCGCGGCGATCCCGAAGGCGTCGGCAAGTCCGACAAGCTCTTCGTCCAGGAGGGCAGGAAAGTCTTCAAGGAAGTCGTGCCGATTGTCTCGCAGATGATCCTCGGCGAGATGGATCGGCTCGGCATCAAGTCGTCCGAGCTGCGCCGCATGTGGCTGCACCAGGCCAATGCGGGCATGAACCGCCTGATCGCCGAGCGCGTGCTGGGGCATGAGGCAAGCGAAAACGAAAGCCCGACCGTGCTCGACACCTATGCGAACACGTCGTCGGCAGGTTCGATCATCGCCTTCCACAAGCACTCGGCTGATTTCAAGCCGGGCGAGAAGGGCCTGATCTGCTCATTCGGCGCGGGCTATTCGGCCGGCACGGTTTTCCTTGAAAAAACGGCCTGACCGAAGCTTCGGTCAGGCCGGATTTTTCCACAGACTCAACGTTCGCTACTTCGGCGCAGTCGCTTGTTTGAGCGTCGCAGTGACCAGCTCAAGGTCCGCATCAGTCATCTGCGGATAGAGCGGCAGAACGATCGTGCGATCCTGGCAGCCTTCGGAGTGCGGCAGCGGCGGGTGATTTCCGTCCTTATAGCCGTCCTCGCGGTGCGAGCACATGATGCCGCGACGCGTGGCGATGCCGGCGTCGAGCATGACCTGCATGACGGCGCGCTGGTCTGCGTAATCGGGCAGGCGGATGGCGAAGGATTGCCAGTTGGACTTGCAGCCTTGCGGCTCAAGCGGCAGGCCGATCCACTGGGCTGACGACAGTAGCGCGCGATACTTGTCCGCAATTTCGCGACGGCGGGCGACGATGCCCGGCAGGCGACGTAGCTGTTCGCGGCCAACGGCGGCCTGGATGTCGGTCATGCGGTAGTTGTAGCCAAGCACCGGGTGCGTCTCGAAGATCACCTGGTTGGAGCCGTGGCGAACCGTGTCGGGAACCGACATGCCGTGCTGGCGCAGCAACTTGAACTGCCTGTTCCAGTCAGCGTGCGGCGTGGTCAGCATGCCGCCATCGCCCGTCGACATGATCTTGCGCGGGTGGAAGGAGAACACCGCGACGTCGCCGCGGCAGCGTCCGACCTTTTCCCACTCGCCATCCCAGATGTATTCCGCGCCAACGGCGCAGGCAGCGTCCTCGACGACCTTGAGATTGTGCTTGCGGGCGATCGCAACGATGGCCGAGAGGTCAGCCGGCATGCCCATCTGGTGGACGAGCAGGATAGCCTTGGTCTTCGGCGTGATCGCAGCTTCGATCAGGGCCGGGTCCATGTTGTGGGTGGCCGGATCGACGTCGACAAAGACGGGCTCGGCGCCGCAATAGCGGATCGAGTTCGCCGTCGCGATGTAGGAGTGCGAGACGGTGACGACTTCATCGCCCTGGCCGACGCCGGCGACGAGCAGCGCAAGGTGTAGGCCGGTGGTGCAGTTGGAGACGGCGGTCGCGTATTCGGCGCCGACGAACTCCGCGAATTCCTTTTCGAATGCCGCAACTTCCGGGCCCTGGGTGATCCAGCCGGAGAGGATGACGCGCGAGGCCGCATCGGCTTCGCGCTGGTCCATCACAGGTTTGATGATCGGGATCATTAGTTGAACCTGTCCTTGTTGGCTTCCCACCAGGTGACGAACCGGCGCACGCCTTCTTCGAGGCTGACTTCAGCCTTGAAGCCGATGAGACGCTCGGCCTTCTCGGTGGACGAGAGGCGGCGCGAGACAGCGTTGACTTTGCGCTCGGGTCCGAACTCGGGAACCATGTCAGCGGGCGCGCCCATGACTTTCATAGTCGTGGCTGCGAGTTCAGCGAGCGAGGTTTCGACGCCCGAGGCGATGTGGAAGACTTCGTCCGACACGTCCGACTTGAGGCCCAGCACGTTGGCGCGGGCGAGGTCTTCGATGTAGATGAAGTCCATCGATGTCTTGCCATCGCCCATGATCAGCGGCGGGATGCCTGCGTTGATGCGCTGGACCCAGCGGACAAGCACTTCGGTGTACTTGCCTTCGACGTCCATGCGCGGGCCGTAGACGTTGAAGTAGCGCATCGCGACGTAGTTCAGGCCGTACATATCGTTGTACGAGCGAAGCAGGCCTTCAAGCATGATCTTGGAGGCGCCATACCAGGTGCGGTTGTTGTAGGGGTGGTGATCTTCGGTCGTCGGGAACGAGTCTGCGAGACCAAGGATCGAGGCGGAAGAGGCGGCGAGCACCTTCTTCACACCGGCCTTGTGTGCGGCGTCGATGACGTTGAACGTGCCGTCATTCATCACTTCCATCGCCTCGCGCGGATCGGCGGCGCAGGCAGTGATGCGGATGGCGGCCATGTGGATGACCGCGTCCATGCCCTCGGTGACCTTGTAGACAAGATCCTTGTCACGGATGTCGCCCTGCACGAGCTTCACGCGCTCGTCCTTGAGCGCGTTCTCGAGGTTGCGGGTCGAGCCGCGGGACATGTTGTCCAGGATCACGATCTCGGCCGGCTTCTCATTGGCGAGCAGCTGGTCGATCGTGGTGGAGCCGATGAGGCCTGCGCCCCCCGTCACCAGGATCTTTGAGCCTTCGATTTTCATTGTCCCGTCACCCGCAATCTACTGGCGTTCTTGTTCTTGAAAGTTGGCAGGGTCCGCCGTTGCAGCGGCGGACCCTGTTATTCACTAGGCAAGCGCGAGCGCTTCCTTCTGGAGAGCCACCACCGCAGCGACCACTTCTTCCTGCTGGACGGCTTGCAGCTCCGGATACATCGGCAGCGACAGAACCTCGGCGGCGGCTTTCTCGGCGTGCGGGAACTGGCCCTGCTTGTAGCCGAGATGGTCGAACGCTTTCAGCGTGTGCAGCGGGAACGGGTAGTGGATGCCCGTCTGGATGCCCTTCGCGTTGAGCGCATCGATCCAGCGCTGACGCTCGGTCGTGCGGATCGCGTAGATGTGGTAGACGTGGCGGCGGTTCGCGAGGGCAACCGGCGTCTTCACGCCCGTGCCTTCGAACATCGTGCGGTAACGCTCGGCGGCGTCACGGCGCATCTCGGTCCACTTCTCGATGTATTTCATCTTCACGCGAAGCACCGCGCCCTGAATGCCTTCCAGGCGCATGTTGTAGCCGATGATCTCGTGGTGATATTTCTTCTCGGCGCCCCAGTCGCGCAGCATGCGGACCTTGCGGTTGATCTCGGCGTGCGGGGTGACGGTCATGCCGCCCTCGCCAGCCGCGCCCATGTTCTTGCCCGGGTAGAACGAGAAGCCGGTCGCGTCGCCGAACGAGCCGGCGCGCTTGCCGTTGTATTCGGCGCCGTGAGCCTGGGCTGCGTCTTCCAGCACGAACAGGTTGTGCTTCTTCGCGATCGCCATGATCGGGTCCATGTTGGCCATCTGACCGAACAGGTGAACCGGCACGATGGCTTTCGTGCGCGGCGTGATGGCGGCTTCAAGAGCGGCCGGATCCATCGTGAAGGTGACCGGGTCGATATCGCAGAACACCGGGGTTGCACCCGTGTAGTGGATGGCCGATGCCGACGCGATGAAGGTGAAAGGAACGGTGATCACTTCATCGCCGGGGCCGACGCCGGCAGCGAGCAGGGCGAGGTGCAGGGCGGACGTGCCGTTGTTGACGCCGGCGGCGAAGTTCGTGCCGGCGTAGACAGCGAAGTCCTTCTCGAGCGCGGCGACTTCCGGCCCGAGGGTGAAGGCGCACGATTCCATCGTCGCGATCAGGGCGGCGTCAACTTCCGCCTTGATCGAGTGGTATTGCGCTTTGAGGTCGACGAAAGGGACGCCCATGGTGTTGTCGCTCGCTTACTGGCTGGATTATCTGCTGGATTTTTTGGGGAGGTGGATGGTTTCGCCGCGGCCGCGCATCGAAGCGGTTGCAGCCTCGATCAGCTCGACCATGCGGAAGCCGAACTCGCCGTCCGACGCCGAAGCCTTGCCTGTCTTGATGCAGTCGACGAAGTGCTTGCCCTCGACGAGAAGCGCTTCCGACCCGTCGACCTTGGGGGCCCACATGTCGCCGGCGCGATAGCCGACACGCATCTCATGGATCTTGGCGGGGTCATCCGTGAACGATACGCCCTTGTCGTAGATTTTCAGTTTCTCGGAAGGTTGAAGTTCGTCGAATGTGATCATCTTGTCGGTGCCGCCGATCAGGATCGTGCGCACTTTCACCGGAGCCAGCCACGACACGTTAACGTGGGCGATGAAGCCGGTTTCGTAGAACAGCGTGATGAAGGCCAGGTTTTCCGGCGTTCCCGGGTAGTGATTGATCCCCGAGGCCGAAACTGCGACCGGATGCTGATCGAACACATAGTCCAGGATCGAGAAGTCGTGGACGGCGAGGTCCGCGATGACGTTAACGTCGCGCTGGAACAGGCCGAGGTTGATGCGGGTCGAGTCGTAGTACAGCACCTTGCCGAGATCGCCGGCCTGAACCATGTCGCGCATGCGGCGGACGGGGCCAGTGTAGACGAAGGTGTGGTCGACGTGCAGCGTGAGGCCGCGCTTGTTGGCTTCCTCGATCAGCGCACGCGCCTGCATGGACGTTTCCGTCATGGGCTTTTCAAGCCAGACGTGCTTGCCGGCCTTGAGGGCGGCCATGGCGAGCGAGAAGTGAGTCGACACCGGGGTCGCGATCGCGATGGCGTCGATTTCCGGGTCGCGGATCATCGCCTGGATGTCTGTGGTCGTCTTGGTCGCCGGGTGACGCTTGGCGGCCAGTTCGAGCGCCTTCGGGTTGAGGTCGGCGACCGTGTGCATCTTCGCTTCGGAGAGTTCGGCGAAGTTGCGGACCAGGTTGGGCCCCCAATAGCCGTAGCCGATGACGCCGATGTTGATCACGTCGCGCTTGGCGGCGACCTTCGGTCCGGCCAGCACTTCAACGGCGGGGCCGCTTTCTGCGATGACCTTGACCCTGGAGGCCGGCTTGCGGGTTTTCACCGCTTTCGTCTCTTTGTTAGCGGTCATTAACCCACAACCTCTTCTGCAACCTGATTCACTGACTGCGATTTCTTGGCGGCCGACATGTTGCGGACATCGCCGACGATTTTGGCCGGGCAACCCGCGACAACCGCGTAGGGGGGGACGTCCTTGGTCACCGTCGCGCCGGCCGCAATGAGCGCGCCTTCGCCGATTGTGATGCCGCAGACGATGGTGGCGCCCGAGCCGATCGAGACCTGGCGCTTCACGGTGGTGTATTCGAGCGTCCAGTCCGCGTCCGACTGGGACGACCCATCCGGGTTCGTCGCCCGTGGGAAGCGGTCATTGGTGAACATCACGCCATGGCCGATGAAGCACTCGTCCTCGATGGTGACGCCTTCGCAGACGAAGGTGTGCGAGGAAATCTTGCAGCGCTCGCCGATGAACGCGCCCTTCTGGATCTCGACGAACGCGCCAATGCGCGATCCGTCGCCGACTTCGCAGCCGTAAAGGTTCACCAGCGTGGGGTGGAAGATGGTTACCTTCCCCTTCAGCTTAACGCTGTCCGAAATTGGCATGTCGCAACTCTCCACGCGCCCGTTTGCCAATACAGTCAGCAAATACGGGGCCGGGTTTCACAACGACCCGGATGAGCTGCGACGCCGCAAATCTCCTGCCGCGCGAGCTGCGTTATGGTTAACGAGGTATTATGCCGTGCTGCCGCCGGACACAGGTTTCCCCTGATGTGCGAATGCGGGACGCAGTGCTCGCGCGCTTTTGGCCTGCTACTGGACGCGCGTGGCCGGGTGTCCGAGGCGTTCCATCAGCGCGAGTACGCTGTCCGGGCCCAACAGGTGGCCCGCTCCCACGGCGACAAAGAATGCCCCGGTTTCATTGCGCAGGACTGCGTCGAGCTGAGGCGCCCAGGACTCGTTCCGTCGCACCATCAATGTCTCGTAGATCTCCGGCTGCGTGGACAGCTGATCATCGATCACGAGGCGGGCGAGGGTTCCATCATCGCCCGAGCGCCATGCATTCACCATCTCGGTAACCGCCTCGCGGGCGTTCTCGATATCCGTCAGGCTGGCGGCCAGCACCCTCACCTGAACCGCCTCGGGCAGGTTGGTGTAAGCTGAGAGTTGCGCCTCCACGGTTTCGAGATAGCGCATCTGCTTGCCGGCGCCCGTGGCCGCAGGGCGAAGCATGCTCTCGACGCCCGCATCCTGCGCGAAGCCCGCCCGGCGGATGGCAGCGTCCGAGATCACCACACTGGCATACCAAGGGCGCATCTGTTCAAGCGCAATTGCGGGCAGGTCCAGGCGGACAATAGCGGCGCGGAGAGCCTCGCGCTGGGCGTCGTCGAGCTTCTCCGACAGCCGCTCGCTCGGCGGAAGCAGGCCTATGCGCTGGATCAGGGCGTTGATTTCGGCCGGGGCGAGGTTGGTATCGGCCTCTAGATAAACCGTTCCGGCCTCATTGAGCGCGGCGGTAAACGCTGGCGTCTGCCACTCCATGCCGGGTGGCAGAAGGTGGATCGTGCCGAACAGATAGATGGTGGTGTCCGCATCCGCGATCTTCCACAGGGCAGGCTTGGGCGGGGAGGCGGCGTCGACAGCCGGTGAAGTCGCGTCCCCCGCCTTGCCGCACGCGGCGAGAAGGACTGCGGCGAGAGCGAACGCGCCAAGACCTTGAAATAACCCGCGCATCGACTTCCTGACCTTGCCCACCCGGGCGCCGCTCCGAACGGGATGGCCTAAGTCTGTGTCCGGAAAAGGACCGCGCGGGAAGGGGGGATGGCGCACTCGACAGGAGTCGAACCTGTGACCTCTGCCTTCGGAGGGCAGCGCTCTATCCAGCTGAGCTACGAGTGCAATCCGGCCCTCATGTATCAGGGGGGCCAAAAAGGCAAGATTGGCGGAGCCTGCGGCCAAAAACAGCCGCCATCACCCCGTATTACGCAATCCGGCCGCAACGCCGTTGAGGGCCAGCAGGATGCCTTCGCGCACCGCCTCGCTTTCATCGCCCTTGCGACGGCGGGCGATAAGCTCGATCTGCAGGTGATTGAGCGGGTCGATGTAAGGCAGGCGCGAGCGGATCGCGAGGGCGAGTTCCGGTGTCTTCTCCAGCAGTTCCGACTGGCCGGTGATCGCGAGCAGCGTGTCGTGCGTCAGTTGCCATTCGGCGGTCAGCGCGCCGAACACCTTGTTGGCGAGCGTCCTGTCCTCGACCAGTCCGGCATATCGCCCGGCGATCGACATGTCGGATTTCTCCATCACCATTTCCATGTTGCCGATGGCCGAGGTGAAGAAAGGCCAGGACTGGTAGAGCTCCTGCAGCTGGGAAAGACCGATCTTCGAATCCTTCACGGCCGATCCGAAGCCATACCAGCCCGGAACCATCGCGCGAGATTGCGCCCACGAGAACACCCACGGAATGGCGCGTAGCCCCTCGATGCTGCGCGTCGCCTGCCGCGAGGTGGGGCGGCTGCCGATGTTGAGATCGGCGATCTCGGTGATGGGCGTTGCCGCGAAGAAGTAATCGACGAAGCCCGGCGTTTCGTAGACAAACTTGCGGTAGGCGCGCATGGCCGCCTGTGAGAGCGCATCCATCGTCTCGCCACGCTGGGCGGCGGCGCCTGGATCCTTCGGCCGCGCCAGCGACGCCAGCACGACGCCGGCCGTCAGCGTCTCGAGGCTTTGCCGGGCAAGCTCGGGATCGCCATACTTGTTGTCGACCACCTCGCCCTGTTCGGTAATGCGGATGCGGCCATCGACTGTTCCCTCGGGTTGCGCCAGCAACGCTTCGAAGCTCGACCCCCCGCCTCGGCCGACAGCGCCGCCACGGCCGTGGAACAGCTGCAGGCGAAGACCCGCGCCGTTGACCACGCCGTGCAGCGCAAGCGAGGCCTTCTGCAGCTCCCAGATCGAAGTGAGATAGCTGCCGTCCTTGTTCGAGTCGGAATAGCCGATCATCACTTCCTGAAAGCCCGCCTTGCCATGGAGCGCGCGGATCAGGGGCAGGTCGAGATAGCGGGCCATCGTTTCCGGCGCAGCGCGCAAGTCGCCGATGGTCTCAAAGAGCGGTTCGGAAAAGACGTCTGCCTGCGGCTCCGCGCCCGGGCGAAACAGCCCGACCTCTTTCAGAAGCAGATAGACTTCCAGCAGGTCCGACACCGATTGCGTATTCGAGATGATGTAGTTGCGGATGGCGTCCGGGCCGTAGTGCTTCTTGACGTCCGCCGCCGCCGCCAGCGTTTTCAGTTCGCGACGCGTCTCGTCGGTGTAGGTCACAAAGGGCGAGGCGAGCAGGCGGCCATGCGAAAGCTCGCGAATCAGCAGGTCGCAGCGCGCGTCTTCGTCCAGCTTGTCGTAGTCATCGACAACGCCAGCCGTGCGCAGCAGTTCGGCTGTCACGCGCGCATGAACGGCGGAGTTCTGTCTCAGATCCAGCGTAGCCAGGTGGAAGCCAAACACATCCACCGCACGGATAAGCTCTGGCAGCGGACCCTTGCGGAACCATTGGCCCTGATGCTGCAACACTGAATGATGGATTGTGACGAGGTCAGCTTTCAGATCAAGCGGCCTGGCATAACGCTCGCCCTTGACCGTCGGCAGCTTGGCGGGCCGCTCGCCCGTCAGCGCGGTGAGTGTCGCCGCAAGCCGCGCATAGATGCCGGATAGCGCGCGGCGATAGGGCTCGTCGGTCCGCTGGGCAGAGCCATCGCTCGCACGGTCGGCCAGCGCCACCAGTTCCGGCGTGATGCCGGTGAAGCGGGAGGACAGCGACAGCTCGGCGCCCAGGGCGTGGACGCGGTCGAGATAGAAACGCAGGACGGCGCTGGCCTGGCGCGACAATGCATGACGCATCGTCCGGTCATCGACATTCGGATTGCCATCGCGATCGCCGCCGACCCACGTGCCCAGCCGCAGGAAGCTGCGCAGGGCAGGCGCCGCGCCCGATGTGTCGATGTTCAGCACGCTTTCCCAGTGCGCATAGAGGGCGGGCACGGCCGGAAGGAAGCTGCGCTCGAAATAGGAGACCGCGTTCTCGATCTCGTCATCGACCGCAACGCGGCTGTTGCGCAGGAGGCGCGTGCGCCAGAGGATCGATACCTGGCGGCGGAGATCCGCCTCCGCTTCCGCGCGTTCGAATGGCGAGGCGGCGCGGTCGAGCGCATCAAGGTCGGCCGAAATCGCGGTCTGGCGGTCGCGCACGCTCTTGCGGCGAACCTCGCTGGGATGCGCGGTGATGACAGGCGCAATCAGGCCCTTGGCCAGAACGCCGGTAACGGCTTCGGGCGCGATGCCAAGGTCCTGCAGTGACCGTACAGCGCCGGCGAGCGTGTCCGAGCGTGCGTCGCCCACGCGGCTGCGTCTGCGCTGGAGATGACCTTCGGCGAGGTTGGTCACCTGCAGGAATGTAGTAAAGGAGTGCACGAAGCGGACGGCCTCGGCGACGCTGAGCTTGCCGAGCTGGCTGGACAGGAGCGCTGCGGCTTCATCCGACGCAGCACGATGGAAGCCGACGGAGGCGCGACGGATGTCCTCGATCTGCCGGAATACGTCCTCGCCATCCTGCTCGCGGATCACATCGCCAAGCACGGCGCCGAGCATGCGGACGATTGCACGCTGTTGCTCTGCATCGTTATGCATCGTGATCCCGCCAGATTGCGCATGTTGATCTCTGCACTCTGCATAATGCGAAGCGCTCTGGGGGAGTAGATAGTTTTCGAAAGTGTCCCGGCCAGTCGGGGTGCTGTCGCGGCCCGTGCGGGCGCGTGCCTCGGCTTTGTCTCAGGTCAGCCCTTGAGGCCCAGCTGCGCCTTCAGCTTCGTAATCTCGTCCAGCCATGGCGTGGCGGACGAGTCCGACGGCATGCGCCAGTCGCCGCGCGGGGACAGGGCGCCGCCGGAGGTGACTTTCGGGCCGTTAGGCACAGCCGAGCGCTTGAACTGGCTGGTGAGGTAGAAGCGCTTCGTGAACACCTCAAGCCATTTCACAATGGTCGCCATGTCATAGGCGACGCGATCCTTCTCCGCCGTGTGCGCAGGCCATTCGCCAGCCTTGGCGTCGCCCCATGCCGCGTGCGCAAGGAAGGCGATCCGTGCCGGGCCGGCGCCCCAGCGGATGACCTGGTTGAGGAAGAAGTCGTGCAGGTTGTAGGGGCCGATCGTGTCTTCCGTCGACTGGACTTTGCCGTCCTTGTCGGGCGGAATGAGCTCGGGCGAGATTTCCTGGTCGAGGATCGAACGCATGACGCTGGTTGCAGCTTCGGAATAGTGACCGCTCGCGGCGCTCCACCGGATGAGATGCTGCACCAGCGTTTTCGCGACGCCGCCATTGACGTTGTAATGGCTCATGTGATCGCCGACGCCATAGGTGCACCAGCCGAGCGCAAGCTCTGACAGGTCGCCCGTGCCGACGACCATGCCGCCTTCCTTGTTGGCGAGGCGGAAGAGGTAATCGGTGCGCAGGCCCGCCTGCACATTCTCGAATGTGATGTCGTAAACCTTCTTGCCCTTGGCGAAGGGGTGGCCCAGGTCGGCGAGCATCTGGTTCGCCATCGGCTTGATGTCGATCTCGCGCGCGTCGATGCCGAGTTCCTTCATCAGGGCATGCGCGTTGGACTTTGTGCCCTCTGTGGTCGCGAAGCCCGGCATGGTGACGCCGATGATGTCTTTCCGCTTGGCGCCCATCAGGTCGAACGCGCGCACGGCGACGAGCAGCGCCTGCGTCGAGTCGAGTCCGCCCGAAACGCCGATCACGGCCTTCTTCACGCCAGACGCTTCAAGCCGGCGGCGTAGGCCCTGGACCTGAATGTTGTAGGCCTCGAAGCAGTCCTGATCGAGCAGGGCTTCATCGTCCGGCACGAAGGGGAAGCGGTCGACATGGCGGGCGAGGGGAAGCGGCGCATCGCGCTCCGGCGCGGCATTGAACAGCACGCGGCGGCGATTGAGGCGGCGCTTGTGGTTGCGGGCGGTGTCGCGGAACGTGCCGTTGCGCAGGCGGTCCTGGGTGATGCGGCCGACATCAATGTCCGCCGTCAGCAACACAGATCCATCGGGGAAGCGATCCGACTCTGCGATCTTGGCGCCGAGTTCGTAGATGGCAAGCTGGCCATCCCACGCTGTGTCCGTGGTGCTCTCGCCATATCCGGCCGCTGCATAGATATAGCCACAAGAAGCGCGCGCCGATTGCGACAGGCACAGCATGTCGCGCTCGGCCGCCTTGCCGATGGTGATGTTGGACGCCGAGAGGTTGGCAATCACGGTTGCGCCCGCCAGCGCCGCAAAGGTCGATGGCGGCAGCGGCGCCCAGACATCCTCGCAGATATCGACGGCCAGCGCGAAGCCGGGAATGTCGCTGGCCTCGAACGTCAGGTCCGTCCCAAAGGCGACGATCTCGTCGGCCAGCGTGATTTCGTCCACGGTTGCGTCCGCCGCCATGGCGAACTGACGCTTCTCGTAGAACTCTCGATAATTGGGCAGGTAGGTTTTCGGCACGACGCCGAGGATCATCCCACGATGGATCACCACCGCGCAGCCATGAATGCCAGGGCCAACCTCGATCGGCGCGCCAACCACAATGACGGGGGCCAGCGACCGGCTGGCTTCCTTCACGCGGGCAATCGCCTCGCGCACGGCCGTCAGCAGGGTGGACTGCATATGCAGGTCGTCCAGCGTGTAGCCGGATAATCCGAGTTCCGGAAACACGATCAGGGCGGCGCCCGCCTTGTCGGCCTTGCGGGCAAGCTCGATCGTCTCGCGCGCATTGGCGGCCGGGTCGGCCAGATGCACGCGCGGGCTCGCCGCGGCGATGCGAACGAAGCCATGGGCGTACAGGTTGTTAAACGCGGCTGCCATTCCGTTAGCGCCTATCACCCAAGGGGCTTGTGCTCAACGCGAGCCTATACACGCCTAAACGTAATTATCAGGAAACAGGATTACACCTCCCTGAAAGAAGGCCGAGGCGCTGGACTTGCTTTGGGCTGCTGGCAGGCCTTGCGGCCCTCAACAGGTGGTTAATGGATACGGACGTCGTCGTCATAGGAGCAGGGGCGGTCGGCCTTGCCGTGGCGGCGGAATTTGCCCGTAACGGCCGCGATGTCATCGTGCTCGAAGCCGCAGACGGCATCGGCACAGGCACATCCTCGCGCAATTCCGAAGTGATCCATGGCGGGATGTATTACCCGACTGGCAGCCTTCGCCACCGCATGTGCGTCGACGGCCGGCGGAAGCTCTATGCCTATCTCGCGGCGCGCGGCGTGCCCCACATGAAGCGCGGCAAGCTGATCGTCGCCGCTTCGGAAAAGGAAATCGCCAAGATCGAAGGTATCCACGCGATCGGCCTCAGGAATGGCGTCGAGGCGCTGGAGATGGTCACCGGCGCCACCGCGATGGCGTGGGAGCCGAACCTCCGTTGCACGGCGGCGCTGTGGTCGCCCGAAACCGGCATCGTCGACAGCCACTCCTACATGCTCGCCCTCCAGGGCGAGATCGAGGACCACGGCGGCCTGATCGCGTTCGAAACGCCAGTGACACGGGTCGAGCCGTTGGGCACGGGCGGCTTCAGGATTTCGACAGGTGGAGCAGAACCTTCGGCGATCACCTGCCAGCGCGTGGTCAACAGCGCAGGCCTGGGCGCGCACGGCATCGTCCACGCGATCGAAGGCTACCCCGCCGAGCACATTCCGAAATTCGTGCTCGCGAAGGGCAATTACTTCGGCTGCTCCGGCAAGCAGGCCTTCACACGCCTGATCTATCCGGCGCCCGTCGATGGCGGACTGGGCGTGCACGTCACGCTTGATCTCGCTGGCCGCATGAAGTTTGGGCCAGATGTCGAATGGCTCACCAACAACGATCCGGCGGCCGTCGACTACACGGTCGATCCCAGACGCTCGGAATTCTTCTACGAAGCAATCCGCCGCTACTGGCCGGGCTTGCCCGATGGCGCCATCACGCCGGATTATTCGGGCTGCCGTCCCAAGCTGTCAGGGCCCGGCGAGGGCGCCGCCGACTTCCGCATCGACGGACCTGAGCTGCACGGGATACCCGGCCTCGTGAACCTGCTCGGCATCGAGAGCCCCGGGCTCACATCATCGCTGGCGATCGCCGAAGACGTACGGCGCAAGCTGTCGAACTAGGCTTACTCGTCCAGCAGCTTCTTGAAGTACGCGATGGTCTCCTTGAGACCGTCCTCCAGCTGCACCTTGGGCTCCCAGCCCAGCGTGTTGCGAGCGCGGGTGATGTCGGGCTTGCGCTGCTTGGGGTCGTCGGCGGGCAGGGGCATCCGCACCAGCTTCGACTTCGATTTGGTAAGCTTCAGCACACTCTCCGCCAGTTCGATCATCGTGAACTCGCCGGGGTTTCCAACGTTGATCGGGCCGGTGACGCTGTCGTCGGTGTCCATCAGGCGGATCATGCCCTCGATCAGATCGTCGACATAGCAGAACGAGCGCGTCTGCATCCCGTCGCCATAAATGGTGATGTCCTCACCCTTCAGCGCCTGCACGATGAAGTTCGACACCACGCGACCGTCGTTCGGATGCATCCGCGGACCGTAGGTGTTGAAGATACGCAGCACCTTGATGCGCACCTGGTTCTGGCGATGGTAGTCGAAGAACAGCGTCTCCGCGCAACGCTTGCCCTCGTCATAGCAGGAGCGCGGACCGATCGGGTTGACGTTGCCCCAGTAGTCTTCGGTCTGCGGATGCACCGCCGGATCGCCATAGACTTCTGACGTAGAAGCCTGGAGGATTTTCGCGCCCAGCCGCTTGGCGAGGCCCAGCATGTTGATCGCGCCATGCACGCTGGTCTTTGTCGTCTGCACCGGGTCGTGCTGGTAGTGGATCGGGCTGGCCGGGCAGGCGAGGTTCCAGATCTGGTCGACTTCCACGAACAGCGGGAAGGTCACGTCATGGCGCAGGAATTCGAACTTCGGGTTGCCATGCAGGTGAGCAACGTTGCGCTTCTGCCCCGTGAACAGGTTGTCCACGCAGAGCACGTCCTGCCCGCGCGCCAGCAGCCGGTCGCACAGGTGGGAGCCCAGAAAGCCCGATCCGCCCGAAACGAGCGCGCGGTTTTCCAGAAGTGCACTTGCCTTGGCCATGAACCCTCGCGCGGCTGGTATCCGGGCGAGTGATGGGGTGGGTTGCGAGGCTTGTAAAGCTTGGGCCTTACGGGCGGCCGATGCTCGAGTAGATGAAGCCGCGTTTCACCATGTCCGCCGGGTGGTAGACGTTGCGGAGGTCCACGACCGTCGGCGTCTTCATGATCTTCTTCACCCGGTCGAAGTCGAGCGCGCGGAACTGATCCCACTCGGTCACCAACACCATGGCGTCAGCGCCATCGACGGCGTGATAGGGGCCATCTGCGAAATCCACATCGGTCAGCAGCTTGCCGGCTTCGTGCATGCTTTCCGGGTCGTAAGCCTTGATGCGCGCGCCGGCCGCCTGAAGCGCTGGAATGATGTCGAGCGAGGGCGCATCGCGCATGTCGTCGGTGTTGGGCTTGAAGGCGAGGCCAAGCACGGCGACCGTCTTGCCCTTCACGCTGCCGCCACACGCGGCGATCACGCGATCGGCCATCTTGCGTTTGCGTGCGTCGTTCACTTCGACAACCGTGTCCACGATGCGCACCGGGCTGCCGTGATCGTTGGCTGTCTTGGTGAGGGCGAGCGTATCCTTCGGAAAGCACGAGCCGCCATAGCCGGGGCCAGCATGCAGGAATTTCTTGCCGATGCGGTTGTCGAGACCGATGCCGCGCGAGACGTCCTGGACGTTGGCGCCAACCTTCTCGCAGAGATCCGCCATCTCGTTGATGAAGGTGATCTTCACGGCGAGGAAGGCGTTGGCCGCGTACTTGATCAGCTCGGACGTCCGGCGCGAGGTGTAGACCAGCGGCGTCTCGTTGAGGAAGAGGGGGCGATAGAGTTCGCGCATCACTTCGCGCGCTTCTTCGCTGTCGGTTCCGACGACAATGCGGTCGGGGCGCTTGAAGTCCTGGATGGCGGCGCCTTCGCGCAGGAATTCCGGGTTGGAGACGACGGCGAACTTGGCGTTCGGGTTCGTCTTGCGGATGATCTCTTCCACCTCATCGCCCGTGCCGACCGGAACGGTCGACTTGGTGACGACGACAGTGAAGCCTTCCATATGCTCGGCGATCTCTTTCGCGGCGGCATAGACGTAGGAAAGGTCAGCATGCCCGTCGCCGCGCCGCGAGGGGGTGCCGACTGCGATGAAGATAGCGTCGGCGTTGCGGATGGCTTCGCGCGCCTCAAGCGTGAAGGAGAGGCGGCCTTCCTCGACGTTGGTGGCGACGAGTTCGGCAAGACCTGGCTCGAAGATCGGCATCACGCCGTTTTCCAGGCGCTCGATCTTGCCCGGATCCTTGTCGACGCAGGTCACGACATGGCCGAAGTCGGCGAAGCAGGCGCCCGAAACCAGGCCCACATAGCCCGCACCGATCATCGTCACGCGCATCGCGCACTCCTGGAATTCGCGGCGCCGGTTCGCCCCACGGGAGAGTGGATAGCGGTTGGAGGGGCGCCTAAGTCAAGTCGATTTGGCGTTGCGGCATGCATAGTTCGCGCCTGCACCGCAGGTCCCGCGGCAAGCGAGACTGTCCGGATATGGCGCGGCCGTTAAGGAATCGCGCGCTCAGACCTTGGTCTTGTGGAATACGAAGGCGGGAACGGATCGCACAATCATCATCACCAGCCGCCATTTTCCCGGGGCGTACTGGATCGGCCCGCCCTTGTCGGCGGCGCGACGCAGGATGCGGCCCACCTGATCCGGGCTGGCCCACATTGGTCCACCCTTCTTCATGCCGTCAGTCATCGGTGTGTCGACAAACCCGGGCTTGACGACGACAGCACGTGCGCCGGTCGGAGCCAGCGAATGGGCGAGGCCCTGAACGTAGAGGGCCAGGCCGCCCTTGGCCGCTCCGTAAGCATAGTTGGACTGGCGGCCCCGGTCGCCGGCAACCGAGGATACTGCGACGAGCGAGCCGGATTTCTGTGTCCGGAAGATATTGGCGGCGGCCTCGCACCACTGCACGGCGGAGGCGTAATTGCTGGCGGTGATGCGTGCGAGTTCGGCCGTGCTGGCGGAGGCCTGCGCCTGCGTGCCGAGATAGCCGTAGATCAGATGGACGTGGTCGAGACCGCCAAGGCGGCGCTTCCAGTCAACCATATGCTCAGGGGCGTTCATCGCCTCGGCTTCCAGGTCCATCGCCGCGGTTTCGACGAGAGCTGCGCCACGTGCCCTGAGGTCAGCGGCCAGCGCATCGAGGCGCTGCTGGTTACGCGCGACGAGGACGAGCGCTGCGCCCTCCTTCGCATAAAGCCGCGCCGCCGAGATCGCGATGGCGGAAAGAGCGCCGAGCACAACGACGCGATTGCTCGCCTTCACCGTTGCGGATGCCTGTGCCTGCATCGCCGGAAATCCTGCTGAACCGTCCATTAACCTGCTGCCCGCCTCCAGAAGGCCGACGACAGGCCCGGATCCACATAGACACGGAAGTCCTGCAATTTCGGAAATCCGGCCGCAAACATTGCAGGGGAGATGCGTCCATCCTTGGCCGGATAGAGCCTCCCGCCTGCAGACAGCACGATCCGGTCGAGGTCCGCCATCAGCGAGAGCGTCCGGTCGCCCAGATTGCGGAAGTCGAGCGCGAGCGTCGTGCCTTCCATCGGGAAGGACAGCAGGCCAACGGGGGCATGCGCGCCAAAGTCCTTGAGCACGGCCAGGAAGGATGCCTGTCCGGATGCCGCGATCACTTTCAGCAATTCCTCCACACCCGCGCGCGCGGTCGGTGGCGGCAGCACACACTGGTACTGGTAGAAGCCATCGCGCCCGTAGAGCCGGTTCCAGTTTGCGATCTTGTCGAGCGGATAGAGAAAGGGTTCGTAGTGCGTGCGGAAAGGCCCCGTTCGCATGCGCTTCAGTTCATGGAAGACGCTGTTGAACGCGCCGACGGTCAAGCGCGACAAGGCAAAGCCGGGCGCATCCACTGGTATCGCCCGCTTCGGTTCCTCGCGATGCGGCTGAAGATCGCCATGCGGGCTCCAGTTTGCCGCCGAAAGCACGCCGCGACCGAGGCGCGCGCCACCCGACGTGCAGTCGATCCACGCCATGGTGTGTTCGCACAGCGCATGAGCCTCGGCGGCGATGTCGAAATAATCGCGGACGTGTGTGAACTCCGTATCCTGCGCGTCGAGTTGCGCGGAGGGGATGCGTGTGGCGCGAAACTCCACCCATTCTATAGGTCCGGTCAGGCCAAGGCCGCCAATGGTTGCGTGAAACAGCGGATCGCCGGGCGCAAGCTCATGCGCGCTGCCGTCCGTGCGCAGCAGTCTGAGCCGCGTGACGGAGGCGCCGAAGCTTCCGGCGCTGTGATGGTTCTTCCCGTGCACATCGTTGGCGACGGCGCCGCCCAGCGTGACAAAGCGCGTGCCCGGCGTCGTGGGCAGGAACCATCCAGCCGGCACAAGGATCTGCAGCGCCTGGCTCAGCGAGAGGCCCGCCTCAGCCTGCATGATCCCGGTCTCGCGATCGAATGCGATCAGCCGGTCGAGCCCTGTCATGTCGATGACCCGCCCATCCGGGTTGAGATTGCTGTCGCCATAGGAGCGACGCAGGCCGATGGGCAGGGCAGGCCCGTCCTCATCAGCCGTGATCAGCGCGGCGAGTTCATCGGCAAAGCGCGGCCGCGCGACGCGATGGCTCGCCCGCACAACACGCCCCCAGGACGCGATCGTATCGCTTTGCAGAAACGGCGCAGTCATGACAGGGCGAACCTGCCACGTCAGCATCAGGGAAGGTTTAACGGCGTCGCGGCGCCTATTTTGTCCGGGATTTCTCGATGACTTTCGTCGTCGACTGCCCCTCGACCAGCGTAACACGCAGGATACGGCCGCCACGCGCACGAACGATATCGGCCCCCACGATCTGATCCTCCGCATAGTCCGCGCCCTTGACCAGCAGGTCCGGCTGCAGCTCGCGAATGACGTCCAGCGGCGTCGGCTCCCCGAACAGGATCACGGCGTCTACGCCCTTCACGGCCGCCATCACGGCGCCGCGTACGTCTTCGGTCTGAACCGGACGGTTGGGTCCCTTCAGGGCGCTGACCGACGCATCGGTGTTCAGCGCCACGATCAGCCGGTCGCACGCCGCCGCGGCCTGTCTCAGAAGCGAGATATGGCCCGCGTGCAGGATATCGAAACAGCCATTGGTGAACCCAACTGTCAGGCCCTCGCGTCCCCACGCTTCGCGCTTGGCTTTCGCCTCGGCAAGCGTAAGCGCGCCTGGCGTATCCGACAGGCCACGTCCGGTCTGATCAATCGCGGCCATCATTTCGGCTGGCGATGTCGTCGCCGTGCCACGCTTGCCGACCACGATGCCCGCCGCGACATTGGCCGCATGCATCGCCGTCTCCTGCGAGAGGCCGGCCGCGATGCCAAGCGCCAGCGTGGCGGCGACCGTGTCGCCCGCGCCGGAAACATCGAACACTTCGCGCGCCTTGGCGGAAAGGTGCAGCGGCTCCTGTCCCGGGCGATACAGCGACATGCCCTGTTCGGAGCGGGTGAGCAGGATGGCCGCACCCGTCGTCTCGATCGCAATCGCGGACGCCGCCGCGCATTCCTCATCGCCTCCACATGACACGCGCACGGCCAACTGCAGTTCCTTGCGGTTGGGCGTGATGACAGAAGCGCCGCGATAGGCCGACCAGTCGGCGCGCTTGGGATCGATGATCACCGGCACGCCTGCTTTCTTCGCAGCAGCGATCGCAGCAGCGAGCACGCGATCGGTCAGCGCGCCCTTGGCATAGTCCGACAGCATCACGGCGCCGCAATCGTCAGCGAGATCCTCAATGATCTCGATCAGGCGGTCCTCGGTCATGCGCGAGACCGGCGTTGCCTGTTCGCGGTCGACACGGACGATCTGATGTTGCCCGCCCATATAGCGTGTCTTGATCGTGGTCGGCCGGCCCGGCTCGGTAATGAGATGCGCCTCGACCTGGTCCGATATCGACGCGATGATTCCAGCGAGCGTCGAGGCGGCAGGGTCAGCGCCCGTGATGCCGACCAGCATGGGCTTGCCGCCAAGGGCTGCAATGTTGGCGGCGACGTTCGCAGCGCCACCCGCCGTCCAGCGCTCATCGGCGACATGGATCACGGGCACAGGCGCCTCATCCGACACGCGCTGCACCTTGCCGGTGACGTAGTGATCCACCATCACGTCGCCCACGACCAGCACGCGGGCCCCGACCAGCCGCTCGATATGGCTCTTGTTCAGGCTCAACAGGCGTTTCTCCCTGGGTGTCACCGGCCGTCTTAGTGCACTGAAGCGCCAATGACACGCCCGCGACGGCGCGCTGTCTTTTTCATGCGCCAGACAATCGGTCAAAAGCGCCGGACTGGGCGGACAGGGGGCAGGTATGGCGGTCATTGCCACAGAGGGCGCCGCAGCGTCACGAAGACTTTCTGGTCCAAAGGATTTGCAAGACTTGCTGTAAGACAAGACGCCCTTCGGAACAGGTGTCTCTCAGTATCAAGCTATCTATAATTGCGCTTGTCTTGGCGCTCGAAAAGTCTAGACCCATCCGCCAAATTGCAGGCAGCGGCGCCTGCATTTGGCAAGCATGCCCAATGGGCAGGTTGCCATCCGCATGGGGGCGACGAGGGACAACGGACGCATGGCTCTGGAGAGCGTTTCCGCGCTGATTCTGGATGACAACGCGCACATGCGCGGCCTTGTGCGCGTAATCCTCACGAGCTTCGGCGTTCGCCACATCGAAGAGGCCGGAGACTGTGCCCAGGCCGTTTCCCATGTTGCCAGTGGGGATATCGACATCGCCTTCGTGGACATGAAGCTGGGCGGCCTCGACGGACTGGATTTCTGCCGCCGCATCCGTTTTGCCCCCGACAGTCCGGACCGCTACCTGCCCATCGTAATGATCACCGCATATTCGGAGCGAAACCGCGTGATCGACGCCATCAATGCGGGCGTCGACGAATTCCTGGTGAAGCCGATCAGGGCAGTGGATGTCGCCAACCGGGTCAACGCTGTCATCGAGCGCCGCAGGCCTTTCATCCAGACCCAGACCTATTTCGGCCCCGACCGCCGGCGTCGCGATGATCCGCGCTACAAGGGCCCGCGGCGCCGCTCCCACGACCCCGGAACGATCGATATCTGAGCAATTTTATTCTCGCCGCCTCCTGAAGGCGCGCAAAACGTTGCGTAATGCGGCCGGGCTCGCGCACGGTTGCGGCGGCAGGCAGGGCTGGCTAACGTCCGCCCCAACGGAATGCGCGCCCACAGGGCGCCGGGGCGGAGGTTTGACGTATGGCGGGTCGGGGCATCGGGCAGCTATTTGCCCGCAAGTCGGTCGAGCAGATGCACGCCGAGCATCAGGGCGGGGAGCTCAAGCGGACGCTCGGCGCCGTCAACCTCGTGCTTCTCGGCATTGGTTGCATCATCGGCACGGGCATCTTCGTGCTGACAGGCAGGGCCGCTGCCGAATTCGCTGGCCCCGGCATCATGGTTTCGTTTGTCATCACCGGCGCGCTCTGCGCATTCGTCGCGCTTGCCTATTCCGAGCTTGCCGCCGCCATCCCGGTTTCAGGCTCAGCGTATTCCTATACCTACGCATCGCTGGGCGAGTTCGTCGCCTGGATCATGGGCGTGCTGCTGCTGCTGGAATACGGAGTCGCGGCCTCCACGGTTGCGGTCGGCTGGTCGGGCTACACGGTCAGCCTGATGCACGATCTCGGCATCAACATTCCCGCCGCATTGACCGCTGCTCCTGGCGTTTCCGTGATCGACCCGGTAACGGGCGCGACCGTGATGGGCGTCGTCAACCTGCCGGCGCTGCTCGGTATCGTCGCCGTCACCTCGCTTCTCATCTTCGGCGTCTCGGAATCCGCGAAGGTCAACAACGTCATCGTGGCGATCAAGGTGACGGTCGTCATCGCCTTCATCATTATCGGCATTTTCTATGTGAACCCGGAACTGTGGTCGCCGCTGATCCCGGAACAGATCCCGGCGCCGCCACCCGGCACCGACATGTCCATGGGCAGCCAGATCTGGACCGCGCTCGGCAATGTCGTCACCGGCCAGAACACCGCGCAGTACGGCATTGGCGGCCTGATCGCCGGCGCGTCTGTCATCTTCTTCGCCTACATCGGCTTCGAAGCTGTCTCGACTGCCGGCGCTGAAGCAAAGAACCCGGCCAGGGACATGCCGATCGGCATCCTCGGCTCGCTGATCATCTGCACGATCCTCTACATCCTGACCTGCGCCGTGCTCGTGGGCATCGTGCCCTACCAGGAGCTCAACGTGCCGGCTCCGATCGCTCTGGCGGTCGATCGGATGGGCCTGCCGTGGTTCGCGATCCTGGTGAAAGTCGGCGCCTTCGCCGGCCTTTCGTCCGTGATGCTGGTCCTGCTCTATGGCCAGACCCGCATCTTCTACACCATGGCGCGCGACGGCTTGCTGCCGCCCGTGTTCGCCAAGATCCACCCCAAATACAAAACGCCGTGGGTCAACACGATCGTCGTCGGCATCGTTGCGGCTGGCTTCGCCGGCTTCACGGGTCTCGATTTTCTCGGCAATACAACAAACATGGGCACGCTCATCGCGTTCATGTTCATCTGCGTGACGGTCATTTACCTGCGCTTCGCGCGACCCAACCTGCATCGTCCCTTCAAGATGCCCACCTGGCTGATCGTCACGATCGCCCTGATCGGCGCCAGCATGTGCTTCCTGCTGGTCATGTCGCTCATGTCACATGAAGCCACGCGGAACTTCTTCATCCCGTATCTCGCGATCGGCACGCTGTTCTACTTTGTCTACGGCATGTGGAACTCGAAGCTGGCCAAGGGCATCACCGTCACCGGTCACGAAGCCAATCCCGATCTCGAGACCAAGGGCATCACCGACGTGGAGCCGCCCTTCAAGAAGTAGGCGGACCCTGTAGAACCAACCCGGCGCTCCCCCACAAAGGGAGCGCCGTTGCGTTTGGGGGCTTTGTGCTTTGCAAACAGGGCTGCTATCCCGCGCCAACTTCAGAAGGTGACGCGCGATGGCTGTGGAAGCGGTGATCTGGGATTTCGGCGGTGTCTTCACGACCTCGCCGTTCGACGCCTTCACCCGCTATGAGCGTGAGCGCGGCCTGCCGGCCGACATCATCCGCAAGATCAACTCGATCAATCCTGACGCCAACGCCTGGGCCCGCATCGAGCGTTCGGAAGTCGATGCTGCAACGTTCGACCAGCTGTTCCGCGATAAAGCAAAAGCCCTCGGCCACGATATTCCCGGCGCAGACGTGCTGGCACTTCTCTCGGGCGACCTGCGTCCCGCCGTTGTTGCGGCCTTTTTCGCATGCAAGGCGCGCTTCAAGGTCGGCTGCATCACCAACAACGCGCCAACGGGGAAGGGTGCGGGCATGTCCTCCTCCAGCGAAAAGGCAAAGCAGATCGCCGACGTCTTCGGCCAGTTCGATCATGTGATCGAAAGCTCGAAAGCTGGCGTGCGCAAGCCCGATCCGCGCATCTATGCGATGATGTGCGAGGCGCTCGATGTGCGGCCGCAGACCTGCGTCTATCTCGACGATCTCGGCATCAACCTGAAACCCGCGCGCGAGATGGGCATGCTGACGATCAAGGTCACGTCGGAAGCGCAACTGCTGTCAGACCTGTCGGCGGCTGTCGGCCTGAGGTTCTGAAGGTGGGCAATCGCCTTGCCGGCATCCTCGCTAGCGGCCTTTGCGCCAGTGGCCTGGCCGCGTGCGATGCGCCGGCGGCGCCGCCGCCTGTAGGCGCAGCTGTCGTGGCGGAGCGGCCCATCGAGGAGCCGTTGCCTGATGCAGTGACCGCGACCGTCGCCCGCCTGCGCGACGTGGCGGCGACGGGAAGCTATCGCGACCTTGCACGCATGGCGGCGGAGACGCCGGACTTCCGCTCCAACGCTGCGGGGATGACCCACCAGGAGTACTGGTATCTGAAACTGCGCACCGGCGACTGGCCGATGGCGCAGGTCGAGCGCGTGCTCGCCTATCGATCCGGCGTCACGCAGACGGCGCGCGGCAAGGTCTATGTCTGGCCGTGGCTTGCAGCGCTCAGCCCCGACGAGATCACGCCAGCCGCCGCGCGCGAGATAGACCGCCTGCTCGGCGAAGGGCAGGCGGACGCCCTGCGAAAGGGCGAGGTATGGCCCGGCTATGTCCTCGGCATCGCCGAAGACGGCACGTGGCTCTACTTCGTGTCGGGCACGGGCTGATCAGGCCAGTGTTAGGCCGCGTCAGCCTTGCCGATGCGGGGCGGGCCGCCGTGCGCTGCCTGCGACGGGCCAAAAGAACGGTCCAGCACGCGCGTCGAGTCGAGCGCGAGGTTGATCGCTTCGCTCATCAGGCCAAGCACCTTCACATTGTTCGACATGACGTGCAGCGCTTCGGGCGCATTGCCTCACTAGAACTGCTCCTGAAGTTTGAGGTGTTGCCTCATCTAAAATGCTCCCGAGGCATCTCGGTCGCGGAGCAGTACGATGAGGATTGTGAGCATGGCGACACGAGCGGA
>Ga0105048_10001140_pt1 | contig 42919 bp, 34 predicted proteins | sample MAT05_FD_78382 | JGI IMG/M metagenome (GOLD analysis project Ga0105048, IMG submission 78382) | Freshwater microbial communities from Lake Fryxell liftoff mats and glacier meltwater in Antarctica - MAT-05 | ecosystem: Environmental > Aquatic > Freshwater > Ice > Liftoff microbial mat | place... | reverse complement strand
GTTGGAATAGAACAGGCGGAATCTCCAGAGTGAATCCCCGCTTGTTCGATGTGTTCCATGATGCCTCCAATCACCACCCTGCCCGTATGGTCAGCGATCGCATCTACATCCACTTCGATCGCATTTTCTAGAAACTTGTCGATCAAAATTGGGTGATCCGGCTCAATCTGTACCGCGTAGGTCATGTAGTGTTCCAATTCCTCATCGGAGTAGACAATCTCCATGGCTCTACCGCCTAAAACGTAGGAAGGACGCACGACTACTGGGTAGCTAATTTTCTTGGCGACGACTAGGGCATCTCCCGTGGTGCGGGCTAGACCATTGGGAGCTTGCTTGATATCTAGTTCCGTGAGGATTTTATCAAAGCGTTCCCGGTCTTCAGCAGTATCAATAGCATCGGGCGAAGTCCCCCAAATTTTGGTGGTGGAATGCTCAGATTCTAAATACTTTTGCAGAGGGATCGCCAATTTCAAAGGCGTTTGTCCCCCGAACTGAATAATTACTCCCTCCGGTTGCTCCGCTTCAATAATGTTCAGCACATCTTCTTTAGTGAGCGGTTCAAAGTAGAGGCGATCGCTCGTATCGTAGTCGGTGGATACGGTTTCCGGGTTGGAGTTGACCATGATGGTTTCCCAATTAGCCTTACTCAGGGCGTAAGCAGCATGGCAACAACAGTAGTCAAATTCAATCCCCTGCCCAATGCGGTTCGGTCCCCCACCCAAGATCATCACCTTGCGGCGATCGCTGGGCAGAACTTCTGACTCTTCTTCATAGGTGGAATAGTAGTAGGGCGTGAGAGCTTCAAACTCAGCGGCGCAGGTATCTACAGTTTTATAGGCAGGGACAACACCTAAGGATTTGCGGTACGCCCGGACTTCATCTTCGGTCTTTTTGGTGGCAAACCCAATCTGGCGATCGCTAAAGCCCTGCTGCTTGATACTCCAAAGTTTTTCCGCCGTTAGTTGGGGAAGTTGAGTTCGTTTTAGGAACCGCTCAGTTTCTAGCAAGCCCTCCATTTTATCGAGGAACCAAGGGTCAACCCCTGTCAGTTCATAGATATCTTCCACAGTCATGCCCATCAACAGAGCATGACGGATCGTGAAAATTCGCTCTGGGTTCGGAGTCCGCAAGCCCACCCGGATTTGCTCCAAACTAGGAACTTTTTCTGGCTTATCACAACCCCAGCCTGCTCTCCCAGTTTCGAGGGATCGTAGAGCTTTTTGGAAGGATTCTTGGAAAGTGCGCCCGATCGCCATAGCTTCACCCACAGACTTCATCTGGGTCGTGAGATAGGGTTCTGCACCGGGGAATTTCTCAAAGGCAAACCGGGGAACCTTGGTGACGACATAATCAATAGTGGGTTCAAAACTGGCGGGGGTTTTTTTTGTAATATCGTTAGGAATTTCATCTAGAGTATAACCAACGGCTAATTTGGCAGCAAATTTAGCGATCGGGAATCCTGTAGCCTTAGAAGCTAGGGCGGAGGAGCGGGAAACTCTAGGATTCATTTCAATAACAATAAATTCCCCAGTCTTGGGGTTGACCGCAAACTGGATGTTCGATCCGCCAGTTTCTACGCCAATTTCCCGAATAATTTTAATAGAAGCATCCCGGAGGCGTTGGTATTCCTTATCGGTCAAAGTCTGGGCAGGAGCTACGGTAATAGAATCTCCGGTGTGGATACCCATGGGGTCTAGGTTTTCAATAGAGCAAATAATCACCACATTATCCGCCAAGTCTCGCATTACTTCTAGCTCATACTCCTTCCAGCCCAAGAGAGATTTTTCCACCAGAATTTGAGACATGGGAGAGGCATCAAGACCAATCTGCGCCATTTCTTCGTATTCTTCTTGGTTGTAGGCAATACCACCACCGCTACCGCCGGAAGTAAACGCGGGACGAATAATTAGGGGATAGCGACCAATCTGGTGGGCAATTATTTTTGCCTCATCGATATTATTGGCAACTCCTGAAGGGCAGACACTGACACCAATCCGCGCCATAGCTTCTTTGAATAAAAGCCGGTCTTCCGCCATCTCGATCGCCGGAAGTTTTGCCCCAATCAGCTCCACATTGTATTTTTCTAAAACCCCACTTTTAGCCAGAGCCACCGCAATATTTAGAGCCGTCTGTCCACCCATAGTAGGTAATAAGGCATCGGGTCTTTCCTTGGCGATCACCTTCTCTACAATATCGGGGGTTAGGGGTTCAATATAGGTGCGATCGGCTGTCTCTGGATCCGTCATAATACTCGCAGGGTTAGAGTTGACCAGAACAACTTCATAACCTTCTTCCCGCAGAGCTTTACAGGCTTGGGTTCCAGAATAATCAAATTCGCAGGCTTGACCAATGACGATCGGACCAGAGCCGAGGAGTAGAATCTTCCGAATATCGTTACGGCGTGGCATAGGCTTTCTCTGTTAGTCCTTCACTGTAAATGATAGTTATAGATGGCAATTTTCCAAATCCCAATTATTCTATAGGGATGAGGACAATAATCTCGTATTTTTTTAGGTTTCCCCCTGACAGTAAGAGGAATTGCCCTCTTCTCTGGTAGCTTAGATTACAAAACCGCTTAACTGCCTCCAAACCTAAAAGACCCAACCTAGCTAGTGGGTAGGTCGAGTCTTTCCCACCACAGTGAAAATCCAAGATGGTTCAATTGAGTTTCAGGTCAGTTTTAGGCAGGGGGGAGATTATTCTGAGGGGATAGTAGCGATCGCTATACCATCGCTACACCATTGCTACAAAGGGGCTGGTCTTTTCAGAAAACCTAAGTTCCAGAAAACTTCAGAAAACTTAAGTTATAAAGAATGCAAGACAAATTTATCAGGTACTCCCAGTAAAGAAGACTTCAGGAAATTGCACCTGCGCTTCTGCCATAGTTTTCTTTTTACCTTCCTCTTGCCAATAGTTAATTACTTCTGTAGCTTTGTTGAGAAGCTCTACCCTGTCAGCCTCAGCGATCCAGTGCTTTGCTTCCATTTCATTTTTAAGCTGTTCCCAAGCATCATTACGTGGCCAAAAAAAGTATGAAGTTAAAGGACTAGTGCCTTTTCCAACTACTTGGTCTACCGCTAAAGCTACATTTTCATCTAGCCATAACACTTTAAGAATAAATTTTGACATAAAAAACCTCCATAACAATACTTATAGCCAAAAATAAACAGTGTTTAATTTTGACCTAATTCACCGGGCTGAAGCCGTGATGGTCCTTGACAGATCAACGGGCTGCATACTTTTGTAGTCTTACCTGCCTTCCCTGCCCATTTAGAGTCGTGCCGATGCCCGAAGCCGACTTCTGATTTGTTTAACAAGTTTAGTCTTGGTTTTACCTCTGGGCTAGAGACTCCAACCATGACCCTTGTAGCTTCCCCTAAGCTTGTTCTCAACCTAGCTACTTCAAGATTTCTTGAACCTAGAGATATTAATACTACAGCAAAAAATGCCCACTAACGGACAGGATGCTCGCTCTGAGGTAAAAGCCTAACCCCTAGAAAAAGTTTCATTAGTTAGCTGAACAGCAACATTTTTGGTTTCCTCAGGCTTTTGCCCCAAAGCTACTAGAGGAAGAGAAGCCCGATCGCTCTGATTTTCTAGATGATTAAGAGTATCAACAAAATCTCTAATGCCTTGAAACTGTTGATAAACCGAAGCAAATCTAACGTAAGCTACTTCACTTAAAAGTTGGAGATTTTGTAAGACCAACTCACCGATCTCATTGCTAGCTACTTCGCGCTCTGGGTTCTGTTGAATTTGAGATTCAATTTCATCAACCAATATTTCTAGGCGCTGTTGCGGAATCCCGGTTTTTTCACAAGCGCGGATGATTCCCCGGAGTAGCTTAGAGCGATCGAAGGATTCTCTTTTTCCATCTCGCTTCAAGACCACAATGGGAACAAACTCAACCCGTTCGTAGGTAGTAAATCGATACTTACAGTGCAAGCATTCCCGACGACGACGGATACTCTGACCTGCTTCCGTAGCCCGGGATTCTAACACCCTACTGTCGGAAAATTGACATTGAGGGCAGTGCATAGAAGTAAAATTATCAAATTAAAATATCTATTGACACCCATGACAGAAAATTCTGAGCCGCTAAAATCCTTGCCTTGGGAGCATGGAGCGACTCAGGGATAGGGAAACTTGATCGGTCACAATAACTACAACCATTTAACTACAATTACTTGCGAGGAATCCGGGGTGGTTCCCGAAATGCGATCGCAAAAAATATAGTGGACAAGGCTCCCGCTACAACCAAAATGTAAATAACACTTTCCATGTCATTATCTCCTGATAACTTATTGAGCTAAATTAAAATCCTTGAAAAAAAACTGGTAGTCCTAAATGAGTAATGATTTTTTTGGTAAGGATGTCCCCCGCAGCGCGGGGGACATCCTTGATGATTTAGCACTACCAGATAAATCTAGGGGCAGGAAGTAAAAGCACCCCCCAACCCCCAGAAAATAATTAAACTGCTTCTTTACGGCGAGTACTTGAGTCTCCAAGTTTTTGGAAACGACCCCACTCAACCTGCTCTTCCATATCTGCTTCCACCCCAGCAAACACATCCCGGAATAGTGTCCGAGCGCCATGCCAAATGTGTCCAAAGAAGAACAACAGAGCAAAGACAGCATGACCAAAGGTAAACCAACCACGAGGGCTAGTCCGGAATACCCCATCAGAGGCTAGAGTCTCTGTATCAAATTCAAACATTTCTCCCAGTTGAGAGCGACGGGCATACTGCTTCACTAGTTGAGGATCGCTAAAGGTTTGACCATCTAGTTCTCCACCATAGAAAGTAGCTGTAATGCCAGTTTGTTCAAAGCTATACTTCGATTCTGCTCTACGGAAAGGAATATCAGCTCTGACAATGCCATCCTTATCTGAAAGGATCACAGGGAAAGTTTCAAAGAAGTTAGGCAAGCGGCGGACATTTAGATCCCGTCCTTCCTTGTCAGTAAAGACTGCATGACCCAACCAGCCCTGAGCGATCCCATCTCCTTTATCCATCTGCCCAGTTCTAAAGAGCCCTCCTTTAGCAGGGCTGTTACCTACGTAGTCGAAGAAGGCTAGTTTTTCAGGAATTGCTTCCCATGCTTGAGCAACGGTTTTGCCTTCGGCAACGCCATCTCCTACCCGGCGACTAATTTCCGCTTGGAAGTAGCCACTATCCCATTGATAACGAGTTGGTCCAAAGAGTTCGATCGGGGTAGTTGCACTGCCATACCACATAGTTCCTGCCACCACAAAGGCAGCAAAAAATACAGCAGCAATACTACTAGAAAGAACTGTTTCAATATTCCCCATCCGCAGAGCCTTGTACAACCGTTCTGGAGGACGGACAGTTAGGTGAAATAGTCCAGCAATAATGCCGACCACCCCTGCTGCAATATGGTGAGCCACTACACCACCGGGGTTAAAGGGGTTAAACCCTTCTGGTCCCCAAGCAGGAGTAACTGGCTGCATACTCCCCGTTAAGCCGTAGGGATCGGAAACCCACATACCTGGCCCAAATAAACCAGTTTGATGGAAAGCTCCAAAACCGAAGCAGAGGAGTCCAGATAGGAATAAATGAATACCAAACATTTTGGGCAAATCTAGGGCAGGTTCACCAGTACGAGGATCGCGGAATAGTTCCAAGTCCCAATAAACCCAGTGCCAACAGGCGGCGAGGAATAGTAAACCCGATAGAAGAATATGGGCAGCAGCTACCCCCTCAAAAGACCAAAAACCAACGTCAGTGGCACTTTCGCCGGGAACAATACTCCAACCGCCCCAAGATTTTGTCACTCCTAACCGAGCCATGAAGGGCAGAACAAACATTCCTTGCCGCCACATAGGATTAAGAATGGGATCGCTGGGATCAAAAATTGCTAGTTCATACAAAGTCATCGAACCAGCCCAACCCGCCACGAGAGCCGTGTGCATGAGGTGAACTGATATTAAGCGCCCCGGATCATTCAGGACGACGGTGTGTACACGATACCAGGGTAGTCCCATTGACTACTCTCCTCCCCTTGAGAATTAGTTTAGTTTAGTTACCCTATCTCTTCGGTATTTGTTGCCAAGACTTGAAGACGGGGTTTTTGATATCTTTAGTTTTTTAACTATTATGCAATCTCAGAGTAAAAAATGAGATTACTTTTAATTAGTGTAAAGGTTTTTGAGAAAATATCACCAAGCAAAGCTGAAAAATTAGGCGTTTCTGGGCGATCGCTCCTAACTATAATTTTCCCTATTTTTGCAAATCTTCCTGAATTGATGGAGTGATAGGCGCAATAAGTAGTCAGTAGATGCACCCTGATGATAGAGACTCACGACCTAGGTTGTGGGTCTTTTACTTTTGACTGGTAGTTAGAAAGCAGCGTTCAAGGATCCCCAAGCAGTAAATATTTTTTGACACCACAAACTAGGCTGCACTGTTTCTAGGGGCATAATTGTAATTAGGATCTGTACTTTTGGTATTGTTGGTTCGATTATTGGTTCGATCGAAGTAATGCCGCAGAATTTGCTTTTCATCTACTTTCTCTGCATTCGTCTTTTCGGCAATAATTCGCTCTAGACGGGGAATTTCAGCACTATTATAAACCCGAAACTCACTATGGACGGTGGCTTTAGCAGTACGAACTGCCTGATTTAATACCAAGGAACCATCGGCATCAGAAATAGATCGGTGGAAAGTATTTGGGGGAATGCGGAGAATTTTACTATTGGCTTCTAGCCGGACAATATGAAAGGGGGTTTCCCAAGCAAAGTTGATCAAAAAGAAAGTGCGTCCACCTTTGAGGGAGAGCAAATTATCTTCTTGATTAGGATGCAGATAGAACTGCCAAGCGTTTTCAGGGGTATTGTTAGGGCTGATAGCGGGTCCCTCATGATATACCAAGTCACGGGCATTAGAAGCGGTGATGGTGATATCAAAAAATCTGACGCTGGGGGTGTCTCGGAACTTTTCATAGGATAGCAATTCAAACATAAACTCCTCAGATAATCTCTCATTAATCCAAACTGGATGCCGATATAACATTTGTGATTGTGAAAACAGTTAAGCTGTGTAAACTTATATTTCACTAACTTATTATAGGTTAGCTTGACTTTCCTCAGGAGTCAAAACCCTTAGTGCATGGTATCTATGCGTAAACCGAATTAAAATAATAGAAAGACAAACTACCCTGAAGTGATGAATATTTTTCAGCTAGAAACCCTGATTGCGATCGTAGAGAAAGGTAACTTCTCCAATGCGGCTCTCAGTCTGGACGTGTCGCAGTCGGCAGTAAGTCGGGCGATCGCTGCTCTAGAGAAAGAATTAGGAGTCCCACTATTGTTACGGGGAAGATTTGGAGCGCGTCCTTCCCTAGCTGGAGAACGTATTATGGCTTATGCTCGGAAGATAGTGCAGCTCCGAAAAAGTATTGACTATGAGATCAATCTTGAAAAAGGATTACAAGGGGGAAGGGTGCGGATTGCCTCTTTTCGGAGCGCAGCTACTCATTTATTACCCCCAGTTATTGCCCGGTTTGGCGAGCAGTTTCCCCAAGTTGGATTAGAAATTACTGAGGACGATCCGCCCGGTGTAGAGCAAGCCTTACGAGAAGGACAGGCTGATATTGGTTTATTGCCCTTACCACGGTCGGAAGAGTTTGATACTTGGGAAATTGCTAGAGATGAGTATGTAGTATTGCTACCTAGATCTATTGGTCACTTGCCCACCCAACTTACTTGGCAGGATTTATCTAGTTTCTCCTTTATTTTGTTTAACTATGCTGAATGTACTTCTGCTGTGCGCAATCACTGGGCGCAGTGGCACCAATCTCTCAGAGTTGCGTACATAGTTAAAGAAGATTCTACGATCGTTAGCATGGTAGCGCAAGGACTGGGAGCCGCAATTCTGCCCCGGTTAGCTGCAATTCCCATTCCTGAAGACGTTCAAGTAAAAAAACTTCCAGTACCCTTAGAACGTGTCATTGGTGCTGCCATCTGGGGAAATGCTCTTCATTCGCCTGCTGTATTTACCTTTCTAGATGCCCTCCGCAATACAGGCAAGTTTCATCTTTAATAATTACTGTGGTGGTCTCAGATATATTCACGAAGCTCAGGCTAGGTAATTTAGTTGACATTTTTTATACCCTATATCTAAAATATTAGCTGAATGGGTTAGCTAATTAGGGTGTGTTGTACTATGAATAAAGATAAGAGTAATAATTGCAATTCCTCGTATGGATATACGCTTTTGGAGGTGCTGATAGTTGTGTTGATGGTGGGGATACTGTCGGCGATCGCAGCGCCTAGTTGGTTAGGTTTTCTAGAGCAAAGACATCTAAAAACTGCCCAAGAGCAAATTCAAAGAGCCACCTCTGAGGCTATTAGTAGGGCAAAGAAAGATAAATTACTTTGGCAAGTAAGTTTTAGAGAAAGCAACAATAGACTCCAGTATATGATTCATCCCGGTAGTGTTATACCCCCAAACGCTATCTGGCAAAGCTTTACTGAGCATATACAAATTGATAAAGCTAGCACTACTTTTTATTTGGATAGCAAAAGTAAGATTTGGCGAGTTCAGTACAACTATCAGGGGAATACTAACGGGAGGCTGGGTAAAATAACGCTTAGGCTTAGTAGTGGTAGCAAAGCAAGACGCTGCGTTTTAGCAAGTACCTTAATAGGGAATACCCGATTAGCCGGAGACAAGGATTGCGGTAATTAATGGTCAATGTTAATCTAGCGGCGAACCTAGATTGGTGAACCTAAATTAATTACTATGAACATGCAAAATTACTGGCTAATCAAATCCGAACCCACTACCTACAGCATTCTAGACCTCCAAAAAGATCAGATAACTATCTGGGATGGGGTGCGTAACTACCAAGCTCGCAATTTTCTGCGGCAGATGCAGATGGGCGATCGCACCTTCTTCTATCACTCTAGTACTGAACCTCCGGGGATAGTAGGGTTAGCCCAAGTTGTAGCTACAGGTATTGACGACCCTACTCAGTTTGATCCCCAAAGCAAATACTACGATCCCAAGTCTTCCCCGGAGGCTCCCCGCTGGCAGACCGTAAAAATCAAGTTTCTAGAAGTTTTTCCTCAGATAATTACCCTCGTAACCCTAAAGCAAGAATTTACCCCAGAGGAGTTAGGTGTAGTTAAAACTGGCAACAGGTTATCAGTTCTGCCTATTCCTGAGGTTAGTGCAGTGAAAATTCGGGGATTGATTGGTTAAGGACTGGAGGCGATCGCCCGTAAACCCTAATCTAGAATGGAACTTATTGGGCAAACTGCTAATCCAAGACTAAAATAGCTTTAGGATAGATTTAAGGCTCTGAATTCATAGTGGGTAGTAGAAATTATGTTTGGTCAACCCAAAAATCGTACCTTAGCAGCAATATTGGCTTTGAGTGGAGTGTTAATCCCTATATCGGGGTTGCATAAATTTTACTTAGGACAGCCCGGATGGGGATTGTTATACCTACTATTGTCTTGGACTCCAATTCCTAAGGTGGCAAGCGCGATCGAGGCAGTATGGTATCTGGCTCAAGATGAAGAGCAGTTCGATCGCAAATTTAATATGGGTAATAGTTCAGGGAATAGTTTGGGGGGTTCACGGCAAGCTTCCGTAGTTCCTCAGACCATGGAAAGTATTGCAGAAACCCTCCGCCAGTTAGATAAGCTGCGTTTGGAAGGTTTAGTTTCAGAATACGAATTTGAACAAAAACGGCGGCAACTCTTAGACCGGATTGGTTAAGTATGGCAATTTTTCCTCTTTGGCAATCAAAGCGTAAGCGTATCTTAGAAGATCGGAACTATCGTTTGCAGTCCTTAGAAGATGTGGCGATCGCCGCCCAACTGGGATGTAAAGTTGATGTCAATCGGGCAGTGGTAGATGATTGGCTCAGACTGCCGGGAATTTCTATCCATCAGGCAAGATTGCTCGTCCAACTCAGCCACCAAGGGGTGCGTTTTTATTGCATTGAAGATCTGGCAGCAGCCCTAAGCCTTCCCCCCCAATATTTCCAGCCCCTAGAAATAGTTTTAGGTTTTTATTACTATCCTCCAGAAACCCAGCCAACTACTGCCCGAATTAATCCTAATACAGCAACTCTAGAAGTTCTCCTGACTATTCCCGGTGTAGATCCACGCCTCGCTGGGGCGATTATGGGCGATCGCCAGACCAAAGGCAAGTATCAAAATCTAGGAGATTTGCAATCTCGATTAACTCTCTCAGGCGAAATCATCGCTCAAATAATGCACTATCTTCATTTTCCTAATTAAAATCTGGTGCTCTAACAGTAAGTTGGATTCTAGTTTAATTATTATAGTCTGCATCCCACCTTGAGCGATTACTATAATTTGTATATAATCATGAATAAAAATAAAGTTAGTTGGCTAATAACTAAACATTCCGATCCTACCTTACAACTGCCGTGGAACTTAACTCAAGTAGGCACTCTCCTTTTAGCGGTACTGCCTATTGTAGGGATCGTGAGTATGTGTTTAGCGATGATAATTACCTATGTTAAGCAATATAAAATAATTAACGATCGCTGGATAAATCGAGGTTTCTTATTATTAAGTATTTGGCTAATTATAGTTAGTTTATTTGCAATTGATTATAGTAGTGCCTTTTTAGGATTCGGGAATTTATTACCCTTGTTTCTGCTTTTTGCTGCCTATAGCCAGTTACTTCAAACCCCAGCTCAGTTGCGGCAGATGGGGAATTTATTGCTCTTAGGATCGGTGCCAATTTTAATCTTTGGCTATGGACAAATGGTTGTAGGAATGACTAGTCCTGCTTTTCTAGAGGGGATTCTGGGTACGATCGTCAAACCCTACGGCAATCCTCCCGGACGTATGGCATCTATATTCATGTATGCGAATATTTTGGCTATTTATCTCCAAGTAATTCTAACTCTTGTCTTGGGTTTGTGGTTAGAAGAACTAAAGCAACATTTGCCTTTTTATCAGACTAATTTATCTAAATTTCGATTGGTTTCTTTAAGTTTATTGATATTAGCTACGGGGGGAGCTTTAGTGGCGACAAGTACTCGCAATAGTTGGGCGATCGCTCTCCTCATCCTCCTTGCCTTTGCCTTCTATCAAGGCTGGAAACTTCTAGTGGCCGGGTTTATGGGTTTCATCGGAGTCATTCTCTGGTCGGCTTTTGGCGCAAACCCTAGCAAACAATGGCTACGAGGTATTGTTCCTCGCTTCATCTGGGCGCGACTTTCTGATGAAATGAACCCCAATCGACCCACTGCGGATTTAAGAGAGACTCAATGGCAGTTTGCTGGACAGCTTACGCAAGAACGTCCGATCGTGGGCTGGGGATTACGAAGTTTCACTCAACTCTACCAAGCAAAAACTCAATTTTGGCTAGGGCATCCCCATAATCTTTTCTTGATGTTTAGTGCAGAAACTGGGATTCCAACTATTTTACTATTTTCAGGTTTAGTAGGCTGGGTTATGTATCAAAATGTTCTAATTATGCAAGTATGGTCAAGGGTTTTTCGAGCAGAATATACCCCAGCTATTCTAGAAAGTGACCTTGAGCTAAGTGATGAATCCAAAATTAGGTTAACCAGAAAACTAGACGATAAGTTAATCATCTTTACCTATTTTTTGGCCTTTAGTGGTTGTGTGTTGTTTAATTTTTTAGATGTGAGTTTATTTGATATTCGGGTAAATCTATTAGGATGGTTATTGCTATCAGCGATCGCCGGAATTGTGAACCATTATCAAGGAATTTTAGTCCAAGGAAAATTAGACAAAACTGATATAAAAATATAGTGAATGGAGAATAGGAGACTCGAACCCCTGACCTCTGCGGTGCGATCGCAGCACTCTACCAACTGAGCTAATTCCCCTAAATTTCCACCTCTTCAGTCTTTCACAACTACCTCCCTTACCTCTTTTACCTCCCTCTATCTCCTTCATCCTCCTTCATCCTAACACTATCGAAGAACCTCTACTATAGACCTCCTGCACCCTCTCCAGTTCCAGATCCCAGAGATAGTCGATCGCCCAGTTACAATGGCGTTGTACGTAATGATAGGGATAGGTATTCGCCACTCCTACCACCTGCATTCCCGCTCGCTTTGCTGCTTGCATTCCGTAGAGAGTATCTTCGATCGCCAAACATTCTTGGGGTTGTAAATTCAACTCTGGAAACATCTCCCCCAATTTCTTTGCCCCCAGAAGATAGCCCTCTGGGTCTGGTTTACTAGTTGCAATATCATCTCCAGCCACAATAATTGAGAAGTATTGCCCTAAGCTCGATCGCTCTAATACCAACTCTACTTCATGACGCATTGCCCCAGAGACGACTCCCAAGGGTAATTTCGCCAACCGGAGTTGGTAGATTAAATCCTCCAAACCCCCGTAAATAGGCAGCTTTTCCATCCTCATCAAGCGGGCTTGATAGGCAAGGCTTTTCCTCTGCATCAACTGCTGCAAATAAACTTCGTTAGGAATCCTACCCCGCCGCTCCAAAAGCTCTCGCAAACAGACGCGATCGCTCCTCCCCAAACAGAGCGATCGATACTCACCGGGAGCATACCTTAGGTTTTCTTGAATCAACAACTCCACCATCAACTCTTCATGGATAGCTTCATCATTAATAATCACACCGTTGAAATCGAATAAGACTGCTTTGAGAGCCATGGAGGAGAGGAGGTAGAGGGAGGTAAAGGAGGTAGTTGTGAGAGGCTAAAGTGGTTGAAATTTAGGGGAATTAGCTCAGTGGACATCTTGCATGAATACCAAAAACCTTCCTAGGGTATTAGTCCGCGACGGCGGACTTTGCTCTTGTAGCCGCGATTTCAATCGCCGAGATTTTAGCTTTGTATGATTCATGCAAGAGGTCTAGTTATTGGAGTGCTGCGATCGCCCCTTATTAACAACATTAACGACTAATTCAACAACCTAATTTACAAGGCTGGGAGCTTTAGCAGTTGCTACGGTATTTTCTAAAGCAGGCTGATTAGCACTAACTAACGAATCCTTGAGGATCGCAGCTCTCATGACAGATTGGTCGGCCATATTAAATAACGGGTTAGATAAAATACCCGCGATCGAAGTCGCAATTACTGTTGTGATCAAACCTACTTGCAAAGGGCGCATTCCGGGGAGATTCCAAGTAACGGCGGGGTAGTTCTTTACCGCATCAGACATTTCTTGGGGTTCCTTAACCACCATCATTTTTACAACTCGGATGTAGTAGTAGATGGAAATTACGCTAGTAATTAACCCCACAAATACCAGACCATACAAACCAGCTTGCCAGCCAGCCCAGAAGAGGTAAATCTTTCCGAAGAACCCAGCTAGGGGAGGAATCCCGCCTAAAGAGAGTAAGCAAATACTTAGCCCAAGGGTCAATAAAGGATCTTTTTGGTATAGCCCAGCATAGTCGCTAATCTTATCTGTCCCAGTTCTGATACTGAAGAGGATGATACAAACAAAACCACCCAAGTTCATAAATAGATAAGTTAGCAGGTAGAAAAGCATACTGGCATAACCTGCTTCCGAACCCGTAATTAGACCAATCATCACAAAGCCAGCTTGGGCGATCGAAGAGTAAGCCAAGAGCCGTTTCATGCTGGTTTGAGTCAAAGCTACCACATTGCCCAACACCATACTAAGGATCGCTAGAGTGGTGAACACCAAATGCCACTGGTCAGTCACTGTAGGGAAGGCTGTCACTAGGAGGCGGATCGCTAGGGCAAAACCCGCAGACTTGGAACCCACCGAGAGGAAGGCAACCACAGGAGTCGGCGAACCTTCATAGACATCAGGAGTCCATTGATGGAAAGGCACAGCAGAAATCTTAAAGGCGATCCCAGCAATAATAAACACCAAGGCAACTAATAAGCCCAAATTGGAGCCACTATTATCAGCCGCAAGACCCACCGCAATTTCTTCTAGATTGGTTTTTCCACCGGAAAGTCCGTAGAGCAAAGACATGCCGTAGAGAAAAATTGCCGAGCTAGAAGCCCCAATTAACAAATACTTCAAGGCTGCTTCGTTAGAGCGAGGATCGCGCTTCATGTAGCCCGTCATCAGGTATGAAGAAATACTCAAAGTCTCTAGAGAGATGAAAATCATTACCAACTCATTTGCCCCAGAAAGGAACATCCCACCAATAGTTGCGGTGAGGAGGATGGCAATAAACTCGACTAAAGAAGTCCCCGTTTGTTCTACATAGCGGATGGACATCAAAATAGTAACAACAGTGGAGAGGGCAATAATTGCTCGGAAAGCTACACTCAGAGTATCGCCGTTAAAGGCTCCCAAAAAACCAATCGGATCGGTAATGTTCCACTCCGAGTAGAGGACTACCAAAGAAGTCAGCAATCCCCCGATCGCCACGTAGGGAATACCACGGGTGGCGGATTTTCCAGCAATCAAATCAATACACAAAATCAATAGCAGGGTAATGATCACAATGCCCTCTGGCAAGATCGTTCCCGAATTTAGCTGGGCAACAAGAGTAGCAAAGTCCATAGGATTTATAAGCGCTGTCTATAGGTGGAGTGGTGATACTAAACTTCGTTAATTTTATCTTTATGTTGTCACTTTTTGCGCCCAATCTGCCCATAACGGTCTCCTATGGTTAGACTCTTAGTTGAGTTATTCTAGACGGGGTTGTCCTGGGGAACGCGCAATTTTTGAGTTGCTTGCTGAATCAAGCTTTGTAAAACGGGTAATTGATTTTGTCGATAGATTTTCTGGATAATTTCTTGGAGGCGATCGCCCTTAAATTCCGTAATTTCTTGCTCAGAGCTTTCTTGGAAGTAGGCAATAAGGCTCAAGCCAGAAACCCTAGTGAGGTAAGCAGCACTAGCTCCTTGCAGGAATCCTCCCGCTACATAAGTAACAACATTACTTTTTAGGAAATGACCGATCGCCTGAGTAGAAAACTCAACAAGCCCCAATTTTACTAATAGACTCGCCAGAATACCCACAGTATTTTCTGCTTGAGCTAAGGAGATTTTTTGTTGGTAAATTGCCCCTAAATCCATAATTAACTGGGTATTAATTGCCCCTGTCGCCAGAAGATCTAACATCGGCACAGGATTGGCAAAGGCAGTGGCAGCAGCAACCCATTGGTACCGCTCAATAACTGGTTGGCTGCGATCGCTCCTCACCATATAGAGCTTGGCTCTCACGTGACCATGCAAAGATTGAATCTGCCTAAAAGTAGTAGCTAAAACTAATTGTTGACTCTCTTGATTAATAATGGTCTGGACTTGAGTAGTTAAGGCGGTTAGATCTGGCTCTGGGGATTCTAGCCATGTTTGGGCTTCCCCTCCTACTTGGGCTTGAATAACTTTGATCGATCGCGGGGCTACACTAATTCCCACTACCGGAATTTGGGGCAACAAACCTGCTACTCTCTGCTGGAGTTGGGCAAGAATTTTTGCTATGGTCAGGGGGTCGTGCTGATCTTGCTTATTGAAAATCAGGATAGTTCGTTGTTGCTGGGCTAAGGGGGCGAGGGTCTGAAATTCAGAATCTGTTAAATCTCCGATCGTGAGAAATAACACCAAGTCGTAGTTGAGGATCTGCTCTAAATCCAAACTAGGAGAGTCTAAGCTAAATAGGGAAGGGGTTTCGGTGAAAGTGAGAGGTTTGGCAGTATTAGGAGAGAAAACTTCTAGTAGCGTAGTTTTGCCTACTCCCTTACCGCCTGTAACTAATAAACTAAGAGAAGAACGGTCTGAAGCTGGGATTAGTTCTTGAAGCCTGGTTTCTAAATCAGTAATGGAAGGATTGTGAGCAGGATCAATATTTTCGGTTTGGAGTTGTTGGAGCAGATTTTGGGTCTTGGCGATCGCTTGAGTACTTCTGAGAGCCATCTCTTGCAAGGCTTTTACTGAATCTATTGGAGCTTGAGGAACTGGGGTTTGGGCGATCGGATTTTGACGCTTAAACCAGCGATAACCCCCATAAGCGATTACCATTCCCCCCATGGTCAGACCACCTAGGTCTCCTAAGGTATGCTGCCAACTCTGCCATGTCCAGAGAGCTAAAGATAAGCCCACTCCCCCTACTAGCACTGGCTTCCGCCACACTTTTGTCGCCACTTTATCTGGGATCTTCATCATGACCTCATCTCTCCGAAACATGATTCTTATATCCCCAGAATAGCACTTGAGATTAGGGGATTATTAGTTTGTTATCAGTTTGTTATCAGTTGAGTTAGGAATTGATTTAAGAAGTGATTTAGGAATTGATTTAATGATTAAAGGGCGATCGCTCAGACTACTTTGGATATAAGTATTAATTCCCCTAGAAGGAGATACAGAGAGAAGTACTAAGCCATACCGCAAGAAAGCTTGCGCCCCAGAGAGATATGGCGTACCTAGACTAATTTTGATTCCGAAATTTGCTAGCCAAAGAGAGGATATTTGTCCAACGTTTTTGGAGTTGTTTGGGAGTATAGTCCAGAAGCTTGCAAATTTGGTCATCAGAATAGTTCGATTGTTTGAGTTCTAAGAGACGTTGTTGTTCTAGGGTCAGGGTGGTGAAAAATACCTGCCACTGCTGGGATACCATACCTAATTTTTGATCTAAATCTGCTCCTAGCCATTGGTGGACTAGTTCCCAGTTAGAGGTGTGAGCAAACTTTTCTACATGGTATTTAAACCGCTGTTGTAAGTAGTCCCGCTGTCTGGGAGTGAGGTTGAGAATTTCATCAATTTCGGCGGCGGGTAGATCCGAGAGTTTGAGGGTTAGATAATCCACACATTCGGATTGCCCCTGATCCTCTAGATATTTCACTAGTTCCGAAACCACGCGATCGCGCAACACCGACTCTCCCGGATCAACAGCTTCCGATACCAACCGAGACCGGATTTGTTGCATCACTGCAGATCTCGCATAGCTTAGCCCTTCCTCAGTTTTTTGGGTTTCTACTGCGGCTTCAATATCCACAGAGGTTTCTCCAGGCTGGCGCTTGGCAAAAGTCTGAGCGCGGAGGACAATCAACTGCTGACTGAAGCCATTAAAAAGATTAATCCGGCGCTTGGCATACTGTTCAGTAAAAGCCATATATTCAGAAAGCTCTAGCTGAGTGCGGGGTTGATAATTACTAGCTAGTTCATTTTCTCGGCGAAAAGCCTTGATAGATTCCACATAGAAGTCTTGGAGAAAGTCTTCAATTAAGTTGTATCGAGCCGAGAAGTTTAACTGAGCCTTGGCGGGAGCAATATGCCGATAGACAATCACACTCAAGTTGCTATGGAGTTCTTTGCGTCCTTGTTTAGAACCTAGTTGGTAATATTGAAGACACTTTTCGATGCGATGACGACCAAGGCTAACTTGCCAAGTATAGACATCACCGGTAGCTTGAATGCGATCGCTCTTCCGGCAAATTCGCTCAACTTCCGCAGCCATCCGTTGCGCCACACCTAAAACGCGACTAGATTTCAAGCCCATTTGAGAACCTAGTTCTGTTAATAACACATCGACTAGCTCTGATTGCTCCTGATGAATCTCAAAATTAGCTGTAGGTAGATAAGTAGTTGCAGTTGGTGGGGTAGATTGGGTAGATTGGGTAGATTGGCTGGATTGGGTAACTTTCGTAGATTGAGTAGATTGATTAGATTGAGTAGATTGCGTGGAATTGACGGTTTGAATTTGTGCGTTCATGGTATGCCCCTTAGAAAATCTGGAAGATTTACTCACAATTACTGTGATGCTTATGGTTCGTGGTCAGGGGGTAAATCCTCTCTGACCACACTATGAATTTATCCTCTCCAGATCAGAGGCAGGGCTGTAGTTGTGGCACTCTTTATAGCTCCCTAAGGTAATCAACTGGTCCAAGATAGAAAATCTTGAATTTAATCCAACTATAACCTTTGTAGAATAAGTCATTCAGCCCCCTAACTCCCTAAGATTTGCGGAAATATATTAGCTCTTTTTGATAGACAGTTGGCTAACTGGATTAGTTTCCCCTAGGAGTCCTTTAGGAATCCTAGAAGGTATTTGTAGTAATCTTAAATAAGCCTAATCTTTATAAATTCTCTGGAGATAAATCCTGGGAATCCTCTAGGAATCAATCCATACGCTTATTGTTCAGGCTTAAAAAATCCCTGAGTCTTATTTAAGCGTAATGCTCTGTAAGTCTGCTCTAGGTGAATAGGCTACCAAATTAAAACTACAAATTAACAATGACTCAACGCCGAATTGTAATAGGAGATGTTCATGGTCATTATGATAGCCTTGTAACTTTATTAGATACGATCGCCCCCACTACCGAAGATCAAGTTTATTTATTGGGAGATTTAATCGATCGAGGCTCCCAAAGTTGTCAAGTAGTAGAATTTGTCAAAAATAGTAACTACCAATGCCTGCGGGGAAATCATGAACAGATGTTATTAGATATTCTCTTCAATAATGATATCTACCCTCCCGCTCTAGAAGCTTGGATGTATAGTGGCGGTAAAAATACTATAGACAGCTACGCCGACAAAAGGATTAAAGAAACTCATCTCGATTGGATGCAGACTTTACCCAATTACCTAGATCTAGGAGACCTGTGGCTAGTTCATGCTGGGGTAGACCCGACCAGGCCGCTGCTAGATCAAGGGATTGCTCAGTTTTGCTGGATCAGAGATGAATTTCACTCTCATCCCCGCCCCTACTTTCCTGACAAATTAATTATCACTGGCCATACTATTACCTTCACTCTCCCCGGCGTTGCTCCCGGACAAATTGCCCAAGGTCCCGGTTGGCTGGGTATTGACACCGGAGCTTACCATCCCCGTAGTGGCTGGCTCACAGGATTAGATACTACAAATTGGCTAGTATACCAAGTCAACACTTGGACAAAAGTAATTCGTCAAAGCCCTTTAGCTGAACTACTAGCTCCGGTTAGCTACAGACCTAATCATCGGAAGAGGCAAAATTTGCAAACTCTAAATGAAAATCCTCAAGGACTGGGAGATGGACTAGGTGAGGGGATCACCACCCCCGATCGCTGTAACTTCAACTGATGATAGGCTTTGAGTAGTTGAGAAATTAAAGGACCTGTAGTACTTCCCCCCCCACCCCCTGAGTGTTCGGCAAAAGCAACAACCACAATTTCTGGGTTCTCAGTAGGAGCGTAGGCTCCAAACCAAGTATGAGATTCGCCGGGAGGAGCTTCCGCAGTTCCACTTTTTCCGGAAACGGCAAAGGGGGCATCACTTAAAACCTGACCTGTCCCTATGGTAATTACTCCCCGCAATCCTTTTTGGAGAGTTGCGATCGTCTCTGGCTTCATATTCAGGGATTCCCGCCAAGTCTTAGAAGTCTCGCTATCCTTCAAAAGGTGAGGTTTGATGCGATAACCACCATTTGCTGGCACCGCAAACATTACTGCCACTTGGAGGGGTGTAGATTGAGTAAACCCCTGACCAATAGACATATTTACTGTATCTCCTATTGTCCATGGATCACTATAATTTTGCTGTTTCCAATCGTTATCAGCCACCAAGCCCGGAGATTCTTCTTCAGCTAATTCGATACCAGTTTTTTGACCAAAACCAAACTTGCGAGTCCAACTAATGAGGTCTGGTCCCCCTACCTTCTGAGCCACCTGCCCAAAAAAGGTGTTACTGCTATAGGCTATGGCTCCTACAAAGTCTAAGGTTCCGTAGCCTACTTTGTTAGATTCTCCTAGTTCTATGCCCCCTCCTAGGTCTAAGGCGGCATAGGTCGGGAGAAGACTATTAGGAGTAAAATTCCCCGTCTCCATGCCAGCCGCTGCCGTAATAATTTTGAAAGTACTGGCGGGAGGAAAACCTCGTAAAGCTCTGTTAACAAAGGGATTACCTTTACTTTGGAGTTGTTGCCACGTTTCTTCACTAATCCGGCTAGAAAAAATGTTGGGATCGAAGGTGGGACGGCTGACCATGGCTAGTATTTCCCCAGTCTTAGGGTCGAGAGCTACGATCGATCCCTGGCGATCGCCCAAAATCTTCTCTGCTGCTTTCTGGAGATCAATATCTAGGGTAAGTTGAACATTATTTCCCGCTTTAGCCTGCTTTTGCCCCAAAATATGCAGCACTTGGTTCGCCCCATCTACCTCTACCTGCTGCCCTCCCCATTCGCCCCGAAGCAAAGATTCAAAGGATGCTTCTACCCCCATCTGACCAATAATATCCCCCATCCGGTAGCCTTGGGGCTTCATTTTGGCAAGTTCTTCTTCACTCATTTCCCCGGTATAACCAAGAATATGGGCTGCTAAATCTCCATTAGGATAGCTCCTTACTGCCTCAATATCCACTTCTACTCCTTCCATTTGGGTTCCGTATTCTGCAAGGGCAGTAATTTGGGTGGGACTAAGACCTCTGGCAATCCGTAGGAGGGAAGGAGAGCTATGGCCTTCTTGTTCTAGGCGTTTTTGAATATCTGCTTCTGGAATGTTCAGAATTTGCGAAATTCGTTTTCTGGTTTCTTTCCACTGAGCCTGTTTTAAGGCGATCGGCCATAGATATACGGCATGAGAGAGGCGACTACTGGCAAGAATTTTGCCATTGCGATCGAAAATATTACCTCGGATTGGAGCCTTGGGGATTAAGCGGATGCGATTATTATCGGCTAACTGTTTATGGCGATCGCCCTGAACAACCTGAAGATAAACTAACCGGGGGATAATACTTCCCCCCAACAACACAGTCACAATCAACATCACCAGCAAAGACTGAAAATTACGCCCTACAGTCCGGCTAGTTTTATTGTTTCTAGAGGTAGAATAATTTTTGGTATTGGTCTTAGAGATTGCAGTCATAGGTGTAGGAGGGATAATTCAACTGGGGATTTAACTATAAGATTACAGCCGAATAAATTACTGATCTGGAGTGATTTTTGGAAAGGTGGTTCAAGATGGACAACCTAGTTTCTTGTTTCAGCTAAGATTGTGCATTAAGAAAATGTATTTCAGTAGATTTTATCGAGTAGCAAGACAAAACCTATTGCATAGTATTAGCCGAGACAGTCCAGTGTGTATAGCCTAGGGCTTTCAAGAAAAGCGCAGAGTAACGCACCGACTCAAGGGATTACGGAAGGTACGTTACATTTCATTAATGCACCCTACTGGCTTGACTTCACCATTTTAGGTGAGTCGCACCCCTAGCAAGGGGGTTTTAAAAAAGAGTACTGGCTCTCTTTCTTTCTTAAGGTTAGTTAGTCTTACTTACCCTTACCGCCAAGGATTTGTCCTTTAAGCTCATCAAAATCTTGGGTTAATTCTTGACGACTAGCAGCCTTGAGAAGATAGCGATAGACAAACCAACCAGAATACATCATTCCTACTAGCTCAAATACTGGAGATAGCAATGGAACTTCATTGATGGCATCTAAGACAGCAAGTATTACTTTGACCGTTACAACTCCAGATAGCAGAATCAAGATAATGATTAGAGGCTTTTGGTAATCAGAAACAAAACTACCTACTTGATCGGGCAGGCTAGATAAAAATGAAGCTACAGGTTGCAGCCATTCTTCTACCTGTTCACTCGTGCTACTTTGGGCAGGAATTTTAATCAGAGTTCCAGCCTGATCCATATTTATTTTTACGGCTGCTGGAGGGACAGTTCCTGCCTCAGAGGTAGTTGGCTGGGAAGGTTCGTATTGGTTGGATTCCATATTTTCCTCAATTTTGCTTTTAACTAGTGTGTTGACGAGCCAATTACAAGTTAATTAACTTTAACTTTCGCTCCTATCATATCAAACGAGGTTATTTTGGGAAGGTTTTAAGCGTAGGTAGCGATTTTTTCTTTCATGGGTAAACTCTGAGGAAAGACTAAACCATAGACTTCGCAGGAGTTATTGGGGCTTTCAATCAGTTTTACCTTGTGGAGGGTGGCTCCTAGGTTAGCGATCGCCCCTTGCAAAAGATCCCGGATGTGCACCGCAATATTTTCGGCTGTAGGGACAACTTCAGCAAAGTAGAGAATATCTTTGTTCAGGAAAGTATGGTCAAAGGGTTCTAGGACTAGGCGATCGATCGCCTCTTGAAAAGCTACCAAATCTGCGATCATGCCAGTACGGGGATCGATATCTCCTTTAATGGTTACTTCCAAATGGTAGTTGTGACCATGACCGTTGGGGCGGGCGCACTTCCCATAAATCTCACAATTTTCTTCATAACTCAAATCGGGTCGGGCTAGGCGGTGAGCAGCACTAAAATGGGTACTAACAGTTAAAAATGCTTCCATACTATTTCCTTGGTAGGCAGCCCAGAGTTCTGGGTGTTCATATAATTCAATTTGAACAAGGGGTAGGTAGGGAGCTAGGCGCTGCCAGAGTACCCGCGCAATATTTTCAGTAGTGGGTAAAGTTTCCTGAAACTCAGTCCATACATCATTAAGATAACTAAAGTTAAGCTGACTGGTGACTTCTTTTTTAATAACCTGCTTTACTTCCGAGAGATTTTGCACCATCCCATACTGGTCAATATCGCCAAGCAGGGAAACGTAGAGTACATAGTTATGACCATGACCGGGGAAACGAGTGCAGAGACCAAAGCATTGCTGATTTTCCGCCTCGCTTAGTTCTGGTAGCCAATAACGATGGCTAGCCGAAAATTCGGCACGGCGATTAATAGTACATTCCATAGGGCGCATTCCACAAAGGGATGGGTAGGTGGTTTTGGTTGCTAAATTTACTTAACAAAACTGCTTACTATGAGTCTAGCAAAATCTGGGCTTAGTTAAACCCTTCAAGCCCTGCCACTTACGATTTGGAGCGATCGCTGGGCCTCGAGGCGCAGGGCATTGGCGATCCGAAATAATTCTTGTCCGGTGTGGAGATGTTGGTCATCATAGCTAGTGGTGAACCAATGTAGCTCTTCTATGCCTTCCGAGAGGCGACACAGGCAATGGTAGAGATCCGCAGCAACTCCGGCAGCTTTGATAGGGTTGGGGTATTGCTGAAAAAGTTGTTGGGCTTGTTGGTGGTATTGACGACAATCGGCAATGTAGGCTTCAAAATCCTGCATTAGATCGTCATCAAAGGGATCTGCGGCAAGGGAATCTAACTCTACTTCTAGGGAACCAATCATCTGGATTAGGAAGCGACTGATGGGAGTATAGACTCGCTGTTGCCAATAATCTAGCTGCTGATCGAAGTCCTTCCCAGATGTACGGCGGCGTTGGGTTTGTTGAGCTTGGGCGGTGCGCTGTTGCCGATCGGGTCTAGGGGTATATTCTGGGGTGGCTAATTCTCGATCGTAGCGTTGCCGGTGCTGGCGATCGCCTAACACTTCGTAGGCGGCATTAATCCTAATAATTTGGTCATGGTCAGCCGTTGTGCTTTGGCTATCGGGATGGAATTTCTTAACTAATTGCCGATAAGCCTGCTTAATTTCTGCTGCACTCGCCTGAGAACTGACTTGAAGAGTTTGGTAGTGGTTGGAATGGTGCATGGATCAAAAGCTTGGGGGATGAAATGAAAGGTAAGTAGCTCTTGGAAATTACCTTGTGTGGTTGAGTCCTAACTACTAAAAACCCCATCAGTCAAGTATTATAGCCCAACTTATCAATCAATTCCTAGCCCCATTCATGAACAAAACCTCTGAATATTTGCAACTTTGATTTTTAATGTTGCTTGGGTAGTGCTAAACCGATAAAGATGCTCCCTGCGCTGTGGGAGACCTCCTTATCCAAACATCATTACTCCTTTAGGACTAACGTTGCCTGATAATTACCGCAGGGAAAGTAATATCTTTGTTCTAAAAATCCCCCTCTTTGCTCGCTGGCTGAGGGGTCTTGAAGCCAAAACCGACCTATTAATCAGGGGCTTAACTATACCTGATTGGAAGAAACTTTATATTCTGATACGGTTTAATTTGGAGTAGAGGGAACTAATTGGACTGCCAACCCTTCCCGAGCCATGATAGTTTCTGGAAACTCGATAGCAGCTTCTTCTCCTACACGATCGAGAAAATCGTCATTATGGAGGGGATCATGATGGAAAATAACTAATTTCTTCACCTTGGCGGCGATCGCAATTTTTACCGCCTCCTGCCAAGTAGAGTGACCCCAACCCACCTTAGGGTTGGATGGAGAATTGTACTCCATATCAGTGTAAGTAGCATCGTAAATCATCACATCGGCATTCTGAGCCAGGTACAGAACATTTTGATCTAAATGATCGGCAAAGTGTTCGGTATCGGTAATATAAGCCGCAGTACAACCCTGCCAACTCACTCGATAACCCACCGCCTCGCCGGGATGGTTTAGCTGTGCATTTTCTATTACTACGTCCCCAATCTCTAACTTTCCGCCCATCTCTATATCATAGAATTTCAAGTCTGCACCCATAATTTGCAGCGGGACAGGGAAATTAGGATGAAGCATTTGGTCATTTAGACGCTGCTTAATAGTTGCCTTGTTAGGGGCGATCGTGCCATGAATGTGAAAACAGTTCCCCTTAATAAAAGCTGGGGTAAAGAAAGGGAAGCCCTGGATATGATCCCAATGGGAATGAGTAAAAAACATATAAGCCTCTACAGGCATCTGGGGTAAAAGAGACTGCCCTAGAACTCTCAGCCCAGTTCCTCCATCAAAAATTAGCCGTTTCCCCCCCACACGCATTTCTATACAAGGGGTATTGCCGCCGTATCTCACGGTTTCTGGACCCGGACAGGCAATGCTGCCCCTTACACCCCAGAAGTGAATTGTAAATAAATTTTGACTATTTGACATGGGATTACGTTGGGTTAGGATTTTAGGATGATCGGGCTAAAATGTTTTGGCAATGTTCTTGGCAAGGGGCGATCGCTAGAATGTTGTAGATGGTTACAGGAATAACTAGTGAGGTATCCCTATTCAATTTATCAACGATCCTAGCCTTTAATTTTATCTAGGATTTTTAGCAACGAACCGGATAGTTAAATATTACCTAACATTCGCCCAATTTAATGATCATTTCAACTAATATCAATTCAAACTAAAATCTACAAATTCATGACAGTTAACATAGAAATTTACACTTGGAGTACTTGTCCTTTCTGTATCCGCGCTAAGGGGCTGCTCAATAAAAAAGGGGTCACTTACCAAGAATACTGTATTGACGGCGATGAAGCAGCGCGATCTGTAATGGCTGAACGAGCCAACGGTCGCAGGAGTTTGCCTCAAATATTTATCAATGATCACCATATTGGTGGCTGTGACGATCTCCATGCCTTGGATGCTCAAGGAAAACTAGACCCGCTTTTAGGTTAAAAAGGTTTCTAGCTTAAGCATTTCAGTGCAAAACAAGCTGATTACTTGAGGAAACTTATCATAAACTCTTGAGATTTCCAAGCAACTCAAGAGTTTAGTAACTTCCAAGTATTGACTCCTACGACTCCGTCTTGCTGAAGCCCTTGAATGCGTTGAAAAGCAATCACGGCGTTACGAGTTGCGGCATCAAAACTGCCATTAATTGTTCCCGGATAAAAACCTCGACTTTGGAGTCGCTGCTGGAGTTGACGGACAGCATCGCCGCTATCTCCTTGCTTGAGGGTAGGGAGATCCGTGCTAGGTTGCGATCGCCAACGCTGGGTAAATTGGATTAGGGCTGCCTGAGATACCTGACTTTCTAGCCACTGGATCGCCTGTTGTTGGTGGGGTAAATCCCGGAAGAATCGATAGGTATCTAATATCTTCACCGTAGTGGTACTCGGTGTTGGCGATGGTGGGGGCGTAGGAACAACTCGGAGGGATTGGATAGTTGCATCATCAGCCACTCCATTGGGGTCTAGTCCCTTATACTTTTGGAAGTTTTTGACTGATTGCTGGGTTCCGATGCCAAATATGCCATCGATCGGCCCCGGATTAAACCCTCTGGCTAACAATAACTGCTGTAATTCTGTCACCCTAGAACCTGTGGAGCCGACTCGGAGAAAGTTATCTACAGGGTTTCCGGCTAACCTTTGGCGCACATCTTGACGCAAGCGGGACAACTGGGAATAGAGCCAGTCCCCCGGACACTGCGTGGCAACAAAATCTCGATGCCCCTTGATGTTATCTGGACTGATTTTGCAAGAAGAACAAATAGAGGCGCACAACTCTACCAAACTATTCCATTGCTTGGCTGGCATTTGGTAAGTAGTAAACGTCCCTTCGTTTTCAATTCCCGGAGAATCATTCCCCTCAGCACTCCCTGCGTGGGCCGATCGAACACAACGTCCCCGCTTAACCGCATCTAAAGAGTTTTGGCGACCTTCTAGGAGAACTCCCCCAGTAGTATTGAGAAAATTATGCCCAGAATCGGCCCAGCCAAAGCCATCCATATGAGCTCTCTGCAAAGATCTAGCGAAGGCTCTACCCCCACTATCTGTTCCCCTAGAAGAATCGTTGGGCGGATTAGGGCTGGCGGTGTGGTGGATAACAATATAACGGGGGGTGGTTTCAGCGGGCCACCGAGTAGGTGGAACTGCACCCCATTCTTTTGCAGAAATTACTGTGGCAGTAAAGCTCATAGTTTAGAAACTTTGTTGTGGTTATGAACAAAAATTGTAACTTATTCGGTGGGATGTAAACCATATACTTCTAGCTTTGAAAAATATTTTAGCAATATTATCGAATAATCACCTGATATCTTGGCAGCATGGTATTAAATAAAATCTTTTCGATCGCTATACCAATAAAGATTTTGATAAACATAGTGAATATACAATAATACTACAAGAGCTATGGAGAGCTTCTTCTCAATGATATTAAATCAAATTACTAACTTAGAGTTTTATCTTTACAATGTGTTGACTTATGGCAATTATTATGTTGACTAAGAATAGAAGAGAGTTTAGTGATCATTAAAATTTTGTTGATGAGAGGCTCTAATAATCCAGTAGCTAATAGATAGGGCGAAAATGGCAACTCCTAGACCAATAATGGAGATGCCAGAAGTTTTATCGAGATCAAGAATGATGATCTTTCGGGCGACCGCTACTAGAGATGTCACTATCACTAATTCCACTTGAATTACATGCTTACGCAAGTAGGCAGTAACATTGTCGAGGATTTCTAGGGCGATTAACACGTTTAAAAATACCCCAAATATCTCAAATAATCCTCTGCCAAAAGGTGATATTGGCTCTAAAACTAAGTCCATTATAACAACTCTAATTAAATCGATCGTTGCCACTATAATCACAACAATCATTATCAAGGACAAAACCTTTGCTAGAATAGTTTCTACCTTTGTAATGGCGTGCAGAAACCCATCGTTTTTCCATATATTGACTAGCGTTCTCAAGACTTTTTTTATCATATAGAAACCTCGGTAAGTTGCAAACTCAGCGGCTTTAGCCCTGAGAGGAAAACGCCTCGCGGGAATTTATTCCCCGTGGTCTTGAAATCCATAGCTGTAACCATCTTTTTTGTGAATAACTTGACAATACCTGTAGCTAATTCCTTGCACTAGCTCCGATGCAGAAATATTAAATGAGCCACTTGTTCTCACCGCAACCCGCCCAATATACTCCCCAACTTTCTTCCCTGTATTAACAATTGCCTTCACAATGTCACCAGTCTGGAAACCTTTCACAAACTTAAATCTAGGAACATAGCGAGATGGAAAACCAAACTTGTTAGTTCTACACATTTGCCTCGTCCCAGACCCTGTAGCTTTAATTAGTAAAGGCTTGTTGGTTAGTAATTCTAAAGTATCAACTTCACCAACACAGGCGGCATCAATCCAGTGGGATTTAGCTAAACCTAATCTGGTTCTGTTGAATTTGGTTCTACTACCGGAGCTAGTGGTAACAGGCAGCCCCGTAGTTTTGAGGGCTTTAAGTAAATCCCAACGGGTAGAATTAACCGCCGTTGCATCCTTTAGGGGACGTTTAGCTTGGGCTAAAACCCGTTTAAGAATCTCAGGCTTTTTGGCTAAGAAAACCTTAATATCTTGAGTCCCTTTCTTGGTATTGCAAGGCTCACAAGCTAGACATAGATTAGAGATACGGTTAGAGCCGCCTTTAGATTTGGGGTGAATATGTTCTATCTGTAACGGGGTGTTTTCAGCCCCACAGTAAGAACATTTGCGATCCCATTTCTCAAGTAAATACTCCCTAACTTCATAGCCCTGTAATTCCCCTTGCTGGTACTCAACACCTGAGATTTCAGGATTCTCAATCTGCTGTAAGTCAAACCTGACAAGCTCCTGAGCAATGCTAGTTACAGGTGCAAGCCTTATAAATTTCTTTACCCAAGTAAGTGTAGTTAGTACCCTATGTTGCAAGCTAGGAGCTAACCAGCCTTTAGGTTTGGCACGGTTTAAGAATCTAGCAGGACGGTAGCGAGTATGGCGATTTCTTCTGCCCCTACGTAAAGCCCTGCGGGATTCAAGACTATTTTTAATTGCTTGACCACGGTGGGTTAGTTCAGTGCCAAAGATAACTTTGTTCCCTTGGAGTAGAGCTATTCCAGTGGTTTTAGAGCCGGGGTCAATCTTGATTTCCATAGGTTCAGGCGTGGCAATTACCTCTTTTTTTAGGATGATTGTAAATGGATACCTAAGGAATACAGCGGCTTTGCCTGCGGTCAGAAGTCGATCTGCGACCGATGGTAGGCATGGCGTAAGTTGAGTCTTTTTGGTATCTAGAACGAGGATTTGATTAGACATTGTGGTGTCTGACTCCATAAATGGATAATGTTAGCTATGCCTACGGCAGGCTACGCCAACGTCAAGGTTTTAAGAGCTTTTTAGACCTGCAACACTGTTCCAGTGACTTTAGAACTGTTTAATTGCAGATGACAGAGCGGGGGACTAGCACGCATCCCAAGGTGTCGTGACTCAAAAAACGTAGTCAGTTAAGACTTAGACTGGTCAGTACAGCTTGCTTGATTTCTCTTACAAGCTCAGTCCCTTTAGGGCTGAGTTACTGACTTAATTAGCAGATTATTATGATGACATTTCCTGAAGACTATTGATTAAGCCTGATTCTATTTATTTCTATTTGATTGTCAGTGCTATGATTTTACAGTGATTTATAGATAGTTTTTATTGGAAAGCAAATGAGTCTTGGTTTTACCACTAGAGAGCCGTTACGATCGCTAGAAAAATCCCTCTCCCCATCCCAGCTAGAAGATGCAAGTATTTACCTTAGTCAAGTCTTCTCAGGTTTGGCAGCCCTGACCCAGATCAACTCCAAGGATTTGGCAGCAGCGATGTTGGCATTGCAGCCAGAAACTGCTGTATCTAACCTTGAGGTTACTAATCTTAATTCAAATCCTGAATCCGCAGGTATTAGTTTTAGTAGTATCAACTCCAGAAATATTGACCCTAACTTTAGTTCGCAATTGAGCGATCGCTTACTCCATCAGCCCTACAGAGCTACTATTGATAAACCCTTAACCCCTACAGAAACAGCTTGGGCGATCGAAGTCCTTTGTTACCTCTGTCAACAACATCAAGAACTAATTCGCCGTGCAGTCAGTCTTTTAGAACAGATGACCAACGAAGCTAGAGATCCTTGGCAAGTAACCCTACTTCAAGACTATAGTCAGCAGTGGAAAGAGTTCCATGCTCCTGAACTAGTATTAGCAGGGGTAGAGTCCAGTCAACTGAAAGCAAAAATATTGCTCGATCTGCTATTCTATAGTTCACCCTCTGGGCGATCGCGTCTGTGGTTGAGGTGTACTCAATTTCTTGCCTAGGCTAGTAATATTAAGTTGGTAGTCCTAAACAAGTAATGATTTTTTAATAAGGATTTCCCGCTTGCCGGTCTAGCACTACCATCAAATTTAAATAAAACTATCTAAATTTTGCTCATGGATCGCCGACTTTATACTCCTCCTACCTGTACTCTTCTAGTCGAGGCTCCTAGCAGTTGGCTACCCAATTTTTCTCAAACGTCTGAGCAACCCCGGCTAGCTGGTCTGGCTAACCTGAAATTTGCCTTGAGTTTTGATGATCCCCGCCAAACTATCGACAGTATTACGGTCAAGGGCGATCGCCCGCTCCTAGACCATTTGTATTTAGTAGTGAATACTTATATACAAAATCTCCTACTGAATTCTTGGGAAAACCTCTCTCTAAAAACTTCCTCAAATTCCTCTAATCCCGGAACTCCTTGCCTTCAGCAACAAACTTTCTGCACCCATACTCTTTATCTAGGAAGCCTATTCGAGTCGGAAATCAGGGCGATTGACCTAACAACTACCCAATTGTTTGATCTAGCAACTGCTTTGGATACCTATGTTAAGGAACTTCATGCTCCTGTATTAATTAATCCTTGGTGGAAAAGTAAATGGTTCTCTAACTGGGGGTTAGGGAGTATTGCTATTGCTTTTTTTCTAGGCTTAACTTCTGTCGGATTTCACCTTTTGCAAGCTCACAATTCTGCTGAGTCCATCCCAGATGTTCCTGCACCGAATAATGCTAATTCGGCAACTTTTGGTTTGCAAGTATTTCCCGCCCCCAAAGTCTCTATTCCTCCCTTGCCTCAAGGCTCCCCCTTGGCTGCAACTCAAAAACTTTCCATTCCATCTCCAGTAAGAGTCCCCTCTAGTGGAGTGGCTCCCTCCACACCCTTAATCGCACCTGTGGAAAGGGCAAGAGGTACTTTAGAAACCACCTTGCTTAACCCAACAAATCCGCCGATTAATTCTGGTCTAGCTAGTCCCAGTAACCCCCAACAAGCGACCGGAAATCAGGGAACTAATTCTCTACCTGCTTCTAACCAGAATAATGCGATCGCACCGCTAGCTCCTGTCTCTCCCCTACAAGAACTGCCAGCTCTGCCTAACCTCCCTCCTCTGAATCCTGATGCTGTTATACCGATTCCTCCCCAAGAAATACCTCAAATTAAAGTCAATGAAGATTTGAGAAATGATAGAGGAGATCAGATGACCTCCCTAGGAGAATCTCTGTTCGATCGCCTACCTCAAGTACCAGAAGTAAGAAAATATTTTCAAGCCCGATGGCATCCCCCCGGAGGTTTAACTCAGATTTTAGAATATAGTCTTTTGCTCAACAGAGATGGCACGATCGCCCGGATTATTCCTCTCGGGCAAGTATCGGCGGCAAATATATCGCGTCTGGGTATTCCCTCCGCCAACGCTCCCTTTGTTTCTCCTCTAATTAATGGCGGCAGTAATCCCCCTATTCGGATTGTTTTAACACCAGAGGGGAGAGTCCAAACTTTTCTGGAGTCTTACAATTAGGATTACGGGAAACCGCCATTTTTCCATACTTTAATCTGGATTAATTTGGACTAACATATAAGGTATAAATCGTCAGTACGTGATTAGCTTAGTCACGGTCGGGCAAAACCTTAGTCAAAATAATAATTACCCTAGTTTATTAATCCCTATGTCATTTTTTGATTCAGAAATTGTTCAACAAGAAGCCAAGAATTTATTTAACGACTACCAATCCTTAATGCAACTGGGCGGTGATTACGGAAAGTTCGATCGCGAGGGTAAAAAGCTCTTTATCGACCAGATGGAAAGCGTTATGGAACGGTACAAAATTTTTATGAAACGCTTTGAACTATCCGATGATTTCATGGCGCAAATGACAGTCAAACAATTACAAACCCAGTTGGGTCAGTTTGGGATCACCCCTCAACAAATGTTCGATCAGATGAATCTCACCCTAGAACGAATGAAGACAGAGCTAGAACGACAGCCCTAGGTCTGCATTAAGGCTGCGTTAGGGCTGAGGGAAAGAGGTTGCCGAAGGGAAGTATTGAACTGGTTCATCCTTCAAAGCTTCTGTCATGAAATTCCGCCATATAGGTGCTGCAAAAGTTCCCCCCGTGACTCCACCACCAATAGGATCGTTGTTATCATTACCTAGCCACACAGCCGCAGACAACTGAGGTACATAACCAACAAACCACACATCCCGCTCTGAGGAGGTAGTTCCAGTTTTTCCTGCTGCCTGCCGTCCGATTTGAGCTGGTCGCCCTGTCCCCTCAGTGATAACCCCCGTCATGGAGGTATTTAGGGAGGCAGTAGCCCAAGGATCTAACAGTAATTTGGGCTTGGGAGTATTATCTAACAGAACATTTCCATTAGGATCGCTCACCCGCGCAATGATAGTAGTATCAGAATGCCAACCATTGCTAGCAAAGGTGGCAAAAGCTCCCGCCATTTCTAGGGGAGTCACCCCCACAGAACCCAGCGGTAAGGAGAGAACTGGCTCCATAGGACTGCGAATACCTAAACTACGGCATAGTTCAATTACTCTATCTAATCCCATTTCTTGTCCCATTTTGACCACCGGAATATTCCGAGACTGGATCAGAGAAGTCCGAACAGTCATAGCTCCGCCATAGCCTCCACCATAGTTCTTGGGTGAATACACTTCTTGACCATCCCGCAGGGTAATGGCCTGGTCATTGACAATCGTATCTGGTGTATATTTCCCACTAGCAAAGGCAAGATAGTAAACAAAGGGTTTAAAGGCAGAGCCGGGCTGACGGCGAGATTGTAAGGCTCGGTTAAATTGGTTCCGACCGGGATTGGCACTACCTACGATCGCCTTCACAAAATGAGTCCGGGGGTCTACTGCGGCTAGGGCAACTTGGTCGGCATTAATGCCATTATTGAGGAGTTGTTCATGCTCCCGCCGCACTAACCGCTCTGCCATTTTCTGGAAATTATAATCTACAGTAGTTTGAATCCGCATTCCTCCTTTGAGGACAGTTTCTTCGCCAAATCTTTGGTTAAGTTCGTTGATTACAGCTTCGGTGATAATAGGCAGTTCACTAGTTTGCCAAGAAGTAATTTTTCCTAACTTGATGGGTTGTTGTTTAACAGCTTGAGCCTCCGTCGCCGTAATCCAACCCAATTGTTGCATCCGATTAATAACTACCCCCTGCCTAGTTGTAGCTGCGGCTTTATCAAGAAAAGGGCTGAAGGTTTCTGGTGCTGAGATTAAGCCTGCCAGCATTGTGGCTTCTGCCAGCGTTAGATCTTTAGCGGATTTACCAAAATAGCTTTGGGAAGCAGTCTGCACTCCGTAGGTGTTATGTCCCCAATAAACTTGATTTAGGTAGAGTTCCAGAATCTCATCCTTAGAAAATACTTGCTCTACCCGCACTGCTAAGACAGCCTCAGCAACTTTGCGGTTAAAGGTACGATCGCGGGAGAGAAATAAATTCTTCACTAGCTGCATTGTCAGGGTAGAACCACCTTCTACTACGGTGCCTTCTTTATAGTTGGCAAAGAAAGCTCGTCCTAAACTAGTGGGGCTAACTCCTTGGTGTTGATAGAAATGACTGTCTTCGATCGCTAGCACTGCTCGCTTCAGATTAGGAGAGATTTGATCTAATTTAACTACTTCTCGATTAGCCTCACCGTGCAAACTAGTAAGGGGCTTCCCTTTAACATCATAAATATGGGTGGTCTGGGGAGGAGTATAAGTTCTGAGAGAACGGACATCGGGCAAATTCCGAAAACTACTAGCTAATCCTACCAGAACGCCAGCGGCTACAGAAGTTGCAATCATGGTTGTCGCTAAGATAGTGCCTCCAGTAACTTGGACTATCCCTTGGACATAATCAAAAACTGGCGAATTTCGCCTTCTAACCCTTGGTTCCCTTTGAATCGTAGTTGATGACACTAAAGACAATCCTTCCTTGTAATAAGAGTGTAATAACAGTTTTCAGCTTCTTATAGTTATATATGATCTGAGAAAATTGTGGCTAAATAACCTATCGAGTAGTCTTAAGTCTAAGATCAAGTACTGAGATAAGGAGTTGTTAGCAAAGCGGAACTCAAGCTGTCGTGGATCGCGCCATTAGTTGCTAATATCCTCCCAGAACTCAAGACTAGGGGAGTGCGATCGTAGGCGGATACCACACCCCCAGCTTCTTCAAGGATAACTATTCCAGCTACTATATCCCAAGGTGATAAACCCCGCTCCCAGTAGCCATCGAAGCTCCCTGCCGCCACAAAAGCTAGATCCAGGGAGGCAGAACCAGTCCGGCGCACTCCTTGGGTGAGGTGGGTGAGATGACAAAATTCTGCGTAGTTATTGTCGGGGGTTTCTCGGCGATCGTAGGCAAAGCCGCTTACTAGCAAACTTTTCTTTAACTCCGCAGTTTGGGATACCTGAATGGGGAGGCGATCGCAGGTAGCACCTAACCCCTTAGCAGCTCGGAATAATTGACCAGAAGCGGGGTTATACACTACTCCTACTTGAGGGAGGCCATCAATCATTAAACCAATAGAAACTGCATAGAAAGGAAAGTTATGAGCAAAGTTAGTTGTGCCATCAAGGGGATCGATCGCCCAAGTATACCTACTTTCTTGGTTCCCCAACTTGCCAGATTCCTCAGCAAGAATGCCATGATCTGGGAAGTATCGGGTCAGCATTTCGAGAATTACTTTCTCAGAACCTTTATCGGCGGCAGTAACTAGATCATCCGATCGACTTTTAGTATCAATAGTAAATTTACCCCCGTAGGAGAGAATTTCTGCTCCGGCAGTCAGGGCAATTTCCGTAGCAATTTCGAGAAAAGTAGCTAAGATTGCTGGTTTTTCTGGGGTCATGAAAATCACTTTTGTAGGGTTTTCGTTTGCGGGGGTTGTTGATGGCGGCGAAACTCTGCTGGTGTAAGTCTTAGAGGTTGGGAAGTATCCCAGATACCTACTCCCATCACCCTAGCTTGGGCTTGGGCTTGGAGGAGTTCTACTTGATATTTATTAAGAACTATATCCTCTAGCTCTTGAGTTTCTTTAGGGAGCTGCGCCAGAGCATAACCACCTTGGACAAGAACTAAGTTTAACAGGACTTGATTCTGCCAAACCGGGGCAACTAAGCGATTAAATCGATCGCCTTGAGGTTCTGGGATCTCCTGAAGTTCCAGTTGCACTACTTTCTGAGGATTATTCTGTTCAATTAGGGCAGTAAGTTTCTCTAGGCTGGCTTGTCCCCAAGGGGTTTGTTGGCGATCGGGAGCATCGATTCCTTGCAACCTGACTTGCTTGCGCCCAGAGGAGTTTTGATTTAGCAAAGTAACTTCAATCACCTGTCCACTCAAAACCCTTTCTACTCTAGCGGAAACAGTAACCCTAGAGGGCTGGGCTTGACAGCCAATCAGAACAAGGAGAAAGCCTAGGATCAGCAGCAATAGGTATTTCATCTTGGTAACTAGACTAAAGCAGGTTGGGGCTGGAACTGAAATAGTCCGTAGACTACATTCCGGCGGATATCAATCATCATATCTAGGAACATTTCGTAGCCCTCTTGCTTGTACTCAATCAGGGGGTCTTTTTGACCATAGCCCCGGAGACCGATGGATTCCCGGAGTGCTTCTACCCCTTGGAGATGCTCCCGCCAGAGGGTATCAATTTGCTGCAAGATGAAAAATCTTTCCGCCTGACGCATCAAACCGGGTTGAATACTATCTACCTGTTCTTCTTTGAGATCGTAAGCCTTGCGGACTTCTTCTTGGAGGAAAAGTTTGATTTCCGTGGCACTCATATCTTCCATATGACTAGGTTGCAAGTCTTGGAGGAGGTAGACAAATTCCTTGACTTTGTTCACCATTTTCTCTAGTTCCCACTCTTCAGCAGGGAGTTCAGGATTAATGTAGTTATCAACAATGTCTTCCATGGTCTTTTCGGCGTACTGGATTACCTGTTCTTTAAGTTCCTGCCCTTCCAGTACCCGGCGGCGTTCTGCATAAATAGCTCGCCGTTGATTATTCATCACTTCGTCGTACTCAAATACCTGCTTCCGACTATCGTAGTAGAAACTTTCCACTCGTTTCTGGGCATTTTCTAGAGTCCGGGTCAGCATTCTCGATTCGATCGGCATGTCATCTTCTACTCGCAGGGCATTCATCAAGCCCGCTACCTTATCGCCCCCAAATATCCTGAGGAGATTATCCTCCAAGCTTAAGAAGGATTTAGTAGTACCTGGATCCCCTTGCCGGGCCGATCGCCCCCGTAGTTGGTTATCAATCCGCCGAGATTCATGACGCTCGGTAGAAATAACGTGTAATCCCCCTAGGGTAACTACTTCACTGTGTTCAGCATCGGTATAAGCCTGATATTCACCCTTGATGAGCTTATATACTTCCCGAATTTTTTGAATAGCCTCGTCTTCTGTGGGAGCTTTCTCGGCGGCTGTGGCAAGTTTATCCTCAGCTTCTAGCTCTGGCAGGGCTTGGAGTCCGTATTTTTGTTCAGCAAAAGCCACCATACTCTTAAGTTTCTCTGAGGCTTCCTTACTTAACTCTACTGGGAACAGGGCAGCAGAAACTTTCCAAGATTTTTGCTTAGGAACATCCGCAAAGCCTTGGGGCTTGGATTTATTTTTTGATCCTGCGGATACGTAAGTTTCATCTTCAGCAGGGGCAACAATACGAGGCATGAGATACTCGCGGATCTTCAGGCGGGCCATGTAGTCGGCATTACCCCCCAAAATAATATCTGTTCCTCGCCCCGCCATATTGGTGGCGATCGTAATTGTACTTTTACGTCCAGCTTGGGCGATAATTTCCGATTCCCGTTCTACATTCTCTGGTTTCGCGTTGAGAATATTGTGGCGTACTTCTAGCTCACTGAGCAATTTAGAGAGGAGTTCGGATTTTTCGACGCTGGTAGTCCCGACTAACACTGGTCTACCAAGGGTAAACATATCCTTGCATTCCTCCGCTACAGACTGCCATTTCCCCGGCTCAGTCTTGAAAACCACGTCGGGCATATCGTAACGGCGAGAAGGACGGTTAGTAGGTACTACCGTAACTTGTAGTTTATAAATCTGCTCAAATTCCGATTCTTCCGTTTTTGCAGTTCCGGTCATCCCGGATAATTTGGGATAGAGCAAAAAGAAATTCTGGTAGGTAATAGTGGCTAGGGTTTGAGTTTCTTTTTGGATCTCAATATCTGCTTCCACACCCCGGTTGATTTTACCAGCCCGCTCCATAGCTTCTTTGGCTTCGATCGCCTGATGCAAGCCATCACTCCAGCGCCGTCCCGGCAGTACCCGCCCCGTATATTCATCCACAATCAGGATTTCTCCGTTGCGGACAATGTAATGAACTTCATCCTTGAATAATTCTTTTGCCTTCACCGCATTGAAAATATAGTGCGCCCAAGGATCTTCAGGATCGTAGAGGTCTGTTACCCCCAGCAATTCTTCAGCTCTTTCAAAGCCCTGATCAGTCATCAAAACATTACGAGCTTTTTCATCTACTTCGTAATCCCCGTCTTCTTCTTTGTCTTCTTCCCCTTCCGTGGTAGACCTCACCAACATGGCCCCAATTTCTGCTGCCCGCAGGTATTTCTCTGTAGGACGATCCACTTGTCCAGAAATAATTAAAGGAGTCCGGGCTTCATCAATTAGTACCGAATCCACTTCATCAATAACACAGAAATTGAAGGGACGTTGGACGACTTCTTCCATGGAAGTTGCCATATTATCACGCAGGTAATCAAACCCCAATTCACTGTTAGTAGCGTAGGTAATATCACAACCGTAGTTCCGTTGCCGTTCGATCGCTCCCATGTTTTGCTGAATTAGACCCACGCGCAAACCCAAGAATCGGTGGATTTGCCCCATCATTTCTGCATCTCTTCGGGCTAGGTAATCATTCACAGTTACAACATGGACTGATCTGCCGCCTAAAGCGTTGAGGTAGGCTGGCAAGGTAGACACCAAGGTCTTGCCCTCGCCGGTTTTCATCTCAGCGATCTCTCCCTTGTGCAGAACTACACCCCCCAGAAGTTGGACATCAAAATGTCGCATCCCTAAAACCCGGACGGAAGCCTCACGGACTACGGCAAAAGCTTCGGGGAGAATATCATCTAGGAGAGCTTCTCGTTCCTTATCATTTTTAGCTTTGGTAAGTTTTTCTTGAAATTCAGCGGTCTTACCCCGTAGTTCAGCATCCGACAGTTTCTGGATATCTTCTTCTAGAAGATTACTCTCGGTGACATAGATTTGATATTTTTTGAGCTTCCGGGCGTTAGGATCACCAAATATCTTCTTCAGCATAGGGTTATAAAAATTTCAATATTAATCAATATTAGGTAGTCCTAAAGAAGTAATGATTTTTTTGGGAAGGATGTCCCCCACAGCGCGGGGGACATCCTCCCGGGTTTAGCACTACCCAATATTAAAGGACTATCGTGGGGTTAAAGACTAGATAATTGCAGGGTTTTGCAAATCAGATCTGCCTATAACTTTAGCATATTCACGGAAAGGGCAAGAAATCTGCTTGGGCTGCACAATTGAAATTCGAGATTGAAAAAGGCTTTTTATGTTAAAATAATTAGATACTTTTAGCTCAAAAACACTAGACCTCCTGCATAAATAAAAGGAAACCAACAATTTGTATTAGTCTGCGTTAGCTAGGAATTTCGGACTTTTGCAGGAGGTCTATCAGAGGTCTACCATAAGTTATTAATAGCCTCTAGAAGCCCCTTAGCCTTATTAAGAGTTTCTTGGTATTCCTTAGCGGGATCGGAATCTGCCACTAGCCCAGCACCTGCTTGGACAGTGACTTGATGAGTACCATTATCTAAAGGACGTACTACCATCGTGCGGATCGCGATCGCCGTATTCAGTTGCCCCTCAAAATCGTAGAAACCATAGACCCCAGAATAAACTCCTCGCCGCTCTGGTTCTAGTTCATGAATGATTTCCATGGCTCGAATCTTAGGCGCACCGCTGACAGTGCCTGCCGGGAAACAAGCTTTGAGTAAATCCCATGCAGTTTTGTTCAATTCCCCTACCACATTGCTAACGATGTGCATCACATGGGAATAACGCTCCACGATCATCAATTCATCTACTCGCACCGTCCCGCCCCGACATACTCGCCCTAAGTCGTTCCTGCCCAAATCTACCAGCATGATGTGTTCAGCAATTTCCTTGGGGTCTGCCAATAGATCCTGTTCTAGAGCTAAATCTTCCTTAGGGGTTTTGCCCCGGGGACGAGTGCCAGCGATCGGCCGCAGGGTTGCGAGGATATGACCATCGGGTTGGCAATCGGCCTTCACCATTACTTCTGGGCTAGAACCAATAATCTGCCAATCCCCTAGGTTGAAGTAGGCCATGTAGGGAGAAGGATTCACGGATCGCAGCGATCGATACAGAGTGAAGGGATCGCCCTTGTAGGTGGTAGATAACTTTTGGGAGATCACAACTTGGAAAATATCCCCTGCCTTGATGTATTGCTTTGCCTTTTCTACCTTGGCAATGTATGCCTCTGGAGTAGTATTGCTGGTATATTCAGCCTTAGATTTGCCTTGAGTCGGTGTAGCTTCTAAGACTTTGCACTGACTAGGCAGGGGCAGTTGCAGTTTTTGGACGAGTTCATAGCTGACGCGATCGCACGCCATCTGGTAGGCAGTTTGGAGGTCGACTTGAGGATCCCGGAGGTCAGCGTAGGCGATCGCCCAGATCTTCCGTTTCACCTGATCAAAAATTACAATTTTATCTACCTGCATCCACAACCCATCCGCCAAATCCCTATCTTGGAGTGGATAAATGGGAACACGAGGCTCGCAGAATTTAATTAATTCGTAGCCCCAAAACCCAAATAGACCCCCAATCCCCGGTGGTAATTCCGGCAAGTTCACGGGTTTATAGGTTTCTAAGCACTGAGCAAGAATTTGGAAGGGATCCCCTTGATATTCAGTTACCTGCCCATCACGGTGAGTCTGAGTTAGGCGATCGCCCCGCACCTGCAATACCCATTGGGGATCCGCACCCAAAAAGCTATAGCGACCAATATTTTCACCCCCTTCTACCGACTCTAACAAAAAGCTGTAGGGTTCCCCAGCACAAAGCTTATACCAAGCCGACACCGGGGTTTCGAGGTCTGCCACCCATGATTGATACACGGGAACAAAGTTACCTTGGGTCGCTAATTGGGAAAACTGCTGAAAATCTGGGTAAATCATGGTTTTAGTAGTAGACTAATCAACCTTAGTCTATCAGACAACTATAGCAATAGGGAAATGCTTCACCTTTCGATCTAAATGTTTTATTTATCAAAGTGGATATTATCAAAGAGAATCATTTTAACTATTCATTCATATTCTTATAAGTTGCCACGGCTGAGGGAGAAATACGATTTAGGTAACGGAAGATCCAGTATTTAATAATAGAGTCTAAAACTACTGGAAAAGTGGCAATAAATAGAAAAGTAAAATCTCGGTTTTCTGCCAAACCCAAATGAGCAAAAGTTCTTTCCAAAACAACCTCCCATCCATGAGGTGAATGAAAACCGACAAATATATCCGTAAAGATAATAATAATAAAAGCCTTGGCACTATCACTTAAACCGTAAGCAATATCATCGATAAAAGATTTAATGATGGCTATATTTTTCTTGTTATTAAGTAACACTATAACAAAAGTAACAATAGATAACAGATCGGCAATTATATTCTCAATAGCATTATTACTAAGTACCTCATATTCTTCGGCAATCTCCTTGGCTTTTTCCTTTAATTTCTCCTCCTTTTCTGCTAGGGATAATTCTGGGGCATTCCCAATGAAAACCTGAAATTCTAAACCTCTTTGGAATCTATCTAACTTCTCCAGAGCTTCTTTTTGGAGGTCTTGATTGATGAAAAGAACTTTATGTTCAGTAGGAATAAACTTATCCATCAAAGGTCTAATTACGAAGGCTTTACTTAGCTGCTGAGTTAGAACAGGCACAATAATTAGGGTTAAAATAAATTTAACAGAAATAGAAGTTTTTAGTTTGGAATTACGGTAGTTACTAACGTATTCTTGCTCCGATCTTGGGTCAAGATCCCGTTGAATTTTAGTGAAGGTGCCAAGGATCGATCGCGGCAATAATCCCGTAGATTCGGAAAGATTATCTCGATCGCTATCTCCCATCTGATTTATGAGCTGCGATCGCTCCCCTTCCTGAGAATTATTGGAATTGTTAGAATTACTTGTTGCTCCTCCAAAGCGCCTTGTTTCTGTCGTTGGGGAAATAGTTCGTAATAATTCATTCACCTGAGCTTGATTAGAGTAGCGATCGAGAATTTCATCAATAAAGTTGAGCTTATTAATAATTATCGAGGGCGGTAGCTGAGCCTCCGCACTAGGACGATTTTTATCTTGTAGAGGGTTAAGGCGACTTACCTTAGCTTGCTGTAACTCTCCCGGATTTAGCAAAGAACGACTGACTCGAAATTCTGCTAATCTACCTTTAACAGTCCCTAGTAATTTATTTAAATCTTCTTGGAAATACTTAAAAGTGTTGTTGCCATAATCACCATTTGCGATCGCAACTTTTTGCCCTTTAAAGTGTTCATCTTCCAGTTGCTTAATCTTTTGAGCAGCCTTATAAGCTTCATCTAGAGATCTTTCGGGAGTTTTGAGAAACCATTCATTAGAACTATAAAGAAAATTTATAAAACCCATCGTAGTAAATTTACTGATTATTTATGGATAAATTTATAGATTAGCTTTCTATCTCAACCAGTTAAGCTGCTGGGAAGGAAAGTATAGCATTTTCTGATTTTGGAAATTATAGATAAGGGTCGTAAGTCGCTCGTTCTCTGAGATGAGAATTAGGATGGCTTAAATACTTCCCTCAATACCTCCTAGAGCTAATTAGAGCTAATTAGAGCTAAAAATTGCTATAACTATAAGCTGTAACAGTTTAGGAGCTTAGTCTAGACTATTCAGTATGGTAGTTTACCTGTTAAGGAATTTGTATAATGATCTCAACTTGGATTAACGGCCCAACTCGTAGCGGCAAGACCACTCGCTTGGTAACAAGTTGTGCTGGCTGGTTAGCTACTTCCAAGAAGGGCTTTGGTAGTTCGCCTCTGCCACCACCGGTACTCGTCCTAGCCGCCAACGATGATAGTAAACGGGAACTAGCCAATCAGTTAGCGATCGCCAACCGTGGCAAATATCCTGTAGTTATTAAAAGCCCTTTAGGTTTCTTTCAAGACGAAGTATTACTATTTTTTCCCCTGTTAGCTCAGATTTTAACTCAAGAGTTAAGCCAATCCGGGGCTAACCCTCTACCACCCTTATTCCCAGTTAAGCTCTACCCAGAAACTGAGCAAGAACTTGCCACAAAGCTTTGGCGCGATCGCCTCACCCCCCAAGTTCTCCAACAAGCAGCAACAGGGGAATACCAACTAGTGCGGCGTATTCTAGATTTGATGATGCTAGGAGGGTTGAGTGGCATCCCTATAGAAGATATCCCGACTCTGCTCCACCAAGGATTAGCAGGAGAAGAAGACCCATCTTTGTATCCCCTCTATGGGGTTTTGTTGCAAGAATGGTATGACTGGTGCTTAGAGAGGGGTTTGCTTACCTACGGCCTTATGGCGGGGCTTTACTGGCAATACTTGCTGCCTCATCCCGACTATCAGCGTAATTTATTGCAACGCACGGCAGTGGTGTTTGCGGATGATGTGGATGATTATCCGGCGATCGCCCTAGATTTGTTAGAGCTACTCCTCGATCGCGGGGTAAAGGGGATGTTTACCTACAATCCTAACGGCAAGGTGAGATTGGGACTAAATGCCGATCCAGACTACTTACTAGGCTTATCTTGCCGCTGTCAGATAGAAAATTTAACTGGCGTAGTCCTAGGAGAAAATAGCGATGGGTTAGGAACAACTCTCATAGATTTGGTAATTAATCCAGTCTTTGCACCCACCCTGCCCTCTACCATCCAAGCTCTCCAAACCGTGGCGCGATCGCAAATGTTGCGGCAAACTGCCGATAAAATTATTGAGCTAGTCCAGTCGGGAGTAGAGCCGAGGGAAATTGGGGTGATTGCTCCCGGTTTGGATGCGATCGCCCGCTATACCCTGACGGAGATTTTGAATGCCAAGGGAATTGGCACCCATGGCCTAAATATTCAAACTCCCTTGAATGGTCAAGCAATTATCCGGGGCTTATTAACCCTCTTAGCGATGGTCTATCCCGGTTTGGGCAGATTGGTTACAGGGCAGATGGTGGCAGAAATGTTGGTGGTGCTGAGTGGGCG
>Ga0105048_10001139_pt1 | contig 42944 bp, 35 predicted proteins | sample MAT05_FD_78382 | JGI IMG/M metagenome (GOLD analysis project Ga0105048, IMG submission 78382) | Freshwater microbial communities from Lake Fryxell liftoff mats and glacier meltwater in Antarctica - MAT-05 | ecosystem: Environmental > Aquatic > Freshwater > Ice > Liftoff microbial mat | place... | reverse complement strand
GTCCCGCTATGCTCCTCCTCTTTATCTCTCTGTATCTGCTCCTTAACATCGCCGTAGGAGCCTGGGCTGCCCGGAAGGTTCATTCTGCTCAGGATTACGTGCTGGCTGGTCGGCGGTTGCCGCTGGCACTAGCGGCCTCAGTTACGTTTGCTACCTGGTTTGGCTCCGAAACCATTATGGGTGCTCCGGCCAAATTTGTGGATGGGGGTGTGCCGGCCATTATCGAAGAGCCGTTTGGATCGGCCCTGTGCCTGTTTCTGGTGGGGTTGCTGTTTGCGCGGCCCTTGTATCGGCTCAATATCACCACCTTTTCCGATTACTTCCGAATCCGGTTCGGTCGGTCGGCGGAGTTGCTGTCGGCCCTGATTATGATCCCCTCGTATTTCAGTTGGATTGCGGCTCAGTTTATCGCCATTGGCATTGTGTTGAACGTGGTGACGGGCATTGACCGGGCGTACGGCATCATCATCAGCGCGGGTATCGTCATGATTTACACGTTGTTAGGCGGTATGTGGTCTATTTCTGTCACCGATTTTCTGCACAACGCCGTCATCGTGGTGGCGCTGTTTATTGTGGCTATTCCGTTGTGGCAGGAGTTGGGCGGTTGGGAAGCCATACAGCAGCGTACTGCTAACAAACCAGACTTTTGGCGGTTTGGGCCCGAGTGGACATTTAAAGGTGTGATGGAATATATTGCGGCCTGGATCACCATCGGCTTGGGGTCGTTGCCGCAACAGGATATTTTTCAACGGGTTATGTCGGCCAAGTCAGAGCGGGTGGCTGTGCGGGCATCGTATATGGCATCGGGTTTGTACCTGACAGTAGCCGCTCTACCGCTGTTTATTGGCCTTGCCGCCCAATTTTTGCACCCTGATTTGCCGATGGCTTCTGACCAGGATCGGCAACTACTGATTCCAAACATGGTAATGAAGCACGGCGGGTTGCCCCTGCAAATTCTGTTTTTTGGGGCTGTCACCTCGGCCATTCTGAGCGTGTCGAGCGGGGCGATTCTGGCTCCGGCGGCTGTGTTTGGCGAAAACGTGGTGAAATTCTTTCAGCCAAACCTTAGCGATAAAGCCACATTGCTGACTATCCGCCTGGCAGTAGTGGTGATCACGGTTGGGTGCGTCTGGATGAGTCTGGCCCGCGACGTAAGTATTTTCGACCTTGTCAGCGAATCATCGGCGTTTAGTCTGGTGTCGTTGTTTATCCCCCTGTTAGCGGGCATTTACTGGCAACGCGCCAACCTGCTGGGATGCCTGCTCAGTATGGGGCTTGGCTTAGGCGTGTGGCTCATTTGCCTCCTAATTGAAACCGAAACCATGCCGCCCATGATGTGGGGCTTGCTGGCGAGCACGGTGGCAATGGGAGTGGGTAGTTTAATCAACCAAAATACCGCTGCTCAATCCGGCCTATGTATCCCAAATTCATAGCCGAGTCGAACCAATGCTGAATAGCCTTGCCTACGTTGGGGTACAAATTCAGTTTGTTTAACTCTCCAATTGGCATCCAGCGAACGGCTAACGCGGTTGTTTCTGCCGGATTCAATATAGGCTCACCCTGCCAGTCCCGGGTAGCAAAAACAACGTGCAGTACATCGTCGGTGCGTTCGGAGAGAAGCATTTCCCCCGCAAAAATCATTTCACCAATTGCAGCCGTTACCCCTAACTCTTCCTCTATTTCGCGTACTATAGTTTGGGGTAAGGTCTCTCCCCGGTCGGGGTTGCCGCCGGGCAGCGCCAGCACATCGGCTTCGCCATAACGGTACTGCATCAGTAGGACTTCGGTTTGGTCATCATGGTTTCGCCAGATTAAGGCGGAGGGTCGTACTTTCATTGGCGTAGTTGTATGTAGAGACGCAAAATATTGCGTCTCTTTCGCGTCAGCAAAACGGACAATATTGCTGACGCATGGGAGGGAGACGCAAAGGGTTGCGTCTTTACGTGAATCGCTGAATTACCTTCTCCGATACCGTTTGCCCAATGGACAACGACGAGGTGGCGGCTGGTGAGGGCGCGTTACAAACATTGATAGCCCGCTCGGTTTCGATGATCGAAAAATCATCGAGGAGACCACCGGTGCGGTCGCAAGCCTGAGCCCGAACGCCCGAACCCCCATCTTCGAGGTCGTCTTCCTGAATTTCGGGAATCAACACCTGTAATGCTTTGGTAAACGCCGACTTAGAGAACGAGCGGTACATTTCGCCAAGGCCCGTTTGCCAGTATTTAGCGGCTACTTTCTGGAAACCGGGCCACGTCAGCGTCTCGAATAATTCACGAGCGTCGATGTCGAATTTGCCGTACCCCTCGCGCCGAAATGCCAGCACTGCATTGGGGCCAGCCTCCACGCCACCGCCAATCATGCGCGTATAATGCACACCCAAAAACGGGAAATTCGGATCAGGAACGGGGTAAATCAGATGCTTCACCAAATGCTGCCGGTGGGGTTTCAGCTTGAAATACTCACCCCGAAACGGCACAATCTGAAGGCCGATAGGCTCACGTTGAGTCATTTGGGCTACTTTGTCGGAGTACAGCCCCGCACAGTTTACCACCAGTTTGGCTTCGTAGGTAGCTTTGCCCGTAACCACAACGGTGAGGGTGTTGCCCGGTGTGAGTTGCTCTACCCGCTCGTTGAGGTGAATTTCACCACCCAGCGCCCGGAGCTTGTCGGCATATTTTTCGCACACCGCCGTGTAATCCACAATACCCGTGTACGGCACTCGAATACCGGCAACACCGCTGACGTGTGGCTCAATCTCTCGCATTTCGGCAACCGATACTTTCGCGATTTTGGTCAAACCGTTTTGCAAACCGCGTTGATACAGCGTTTCTAGCTGGGGCAGTTCTTCCTGTTTAGTGGCCACCACAATTTTGCCGCACAAATCGAACGGAACGCCTTCCTGCTGGCAAAACTGCACCAGCATGTCGTAACCCCGGATGCAGTTGGTTGCTTTCAGGCTTCCCGGTTTGTAGTACAGCCCGGAGTGAATCACCCCCGAATTGTGGCCCGTCTGATGAGCGGCTACCCGGTTTTCTTTTTCCAGCACAACAACGCTCAAGCCGGGCCGTTGCTGCTTAATTTTCAGGGCAGTGGCCAGTCCCACGATTCCCCCGCCAATAATGATTACGTCTGTCATGTTAGTTCGGAAACGACACCTTCCCCATTGCTACACTCGGTACGCCTTGCCGGTTCCCAAAGCTTGTACTCCCACCAGCAACGGCCTCATTGGCCAGTATAGCAAACAACACGGCCTCTTTGGCATCGCCCGCAATGCCGAGCTCATCAGTTTGGCCGAAGGTACAGGTTTTGGGCAAGAGGTCGCGGAGATGGCCCGTCAGGATGGGGTTGTGTGCTCCGCCACCACTCATGTAAACGGCGTACCCTTCTTTGGGTTTCAACACCCGTTGAATAGCCTCCGCAATGGTTTCGGCGCTGAACCGGGCCAAGGTGGCCATTAGGTCGGCGGGGGATAGCGCAGTGGTTTGACTGGCTTGTTGCGCCTGCTCCACGTAGGGTACGTTGAAAACCTCGGGACCAGTTGTTTTGGGGAATGACGCTTCGAAAAACGGATTCTGTTTCAGCGCGGCAAGCAAATCTGGGTTCGCCGTTCCCTGACTCGCCAGTTGGCCGTCAGTGTCGAAGGGTTGGTCCAGAAGTTTCCGGGCGTAGGCATCCATTAGGGTGTTGCCAGGGCCGGTATCTGTTGTGAAAACGGCCCCCGCATCGGCATCAGCGGGCAGGTAGGTAAAGTTGGCAATACCGCCCATGTTGAGCAGAATTCGATTTTCGCCTACCTTAGAAAACACAAAATAATCGCCATAAACGGCCAACGGAGCACCCTCGCCCCCATGAGCCACGTGTTTCTGGCGAAAGTCACTCAAGGTAATGATGCCCGTTTCGGCGGCTACATGGTCTCCGTCGCCGATTTGCAGGGTTGCGTTGGGATAGTCGGGCTTGCCGTGTTGTGTTTTAGGGGCGTGAAACACCGTTTGCCCGTGGCTGGCTACCAGATCGACGGTTTTCGAATCAATGCGCCAACGGTGCAGGCAGTCGTTAACCATTTGCCCGTGTAATCGACCGATATACGGGTTCAGTAAACAGAGATGTTCAAAATCGACCTGTCGTTTGGCGAACACGTCACGGATGCGGTCTTTCAAATCATCGGAATAAGGCACTGTGTCGAACTGCTCAACAACGACCTGAGTTTCGGGGCCGCTGCCGCTGATTCGACACAGTGCTACATCCAAACCGTCGAGCGATGTGCCCGACATCAAGCCAATAATTCGGCGTTCGGGCTTGCTGGCAATGTCGTAAAGCTGTTGAATATGGTGGTTCATTGGTGCGAAAATACGAATCGCACCTCGTCTAATACCCCGGATTCTGCTTTATTTTTCCCTGGCACGAATTTACTGTCGCCTGATCGAACGGAAACAGCTCGCTTTTGCCGGGTACAAAGAACCGCGCTATCCCCTGATCCAGTTGCACGCCGTCGATCAGCTTGGTCGTCAGATGCGGTGTCCAGTCTAAGCGTGTCCAGCCGGTTGGGGCGGTGGTGAGCGAGGTAGTTTTGTAAATAGACGAGCAATCAACCCGTATATTTGCCCGCGTCTACGGTTTGCCTTATCAACTGGCATTTATAAAGCCGTAGGCCCTCGTTCAATGAGCTTTTGGGGCGACGAGCAATTTGCTTTTTTTGAAAGTATCCTGTTTCTGGCCCTGGGGCAGGATGTACAGGTAATCGAAACCCAATTTTTGTCGGGGGGCGATATCAACACGGCGGCCCAGGTGTTTTCGTCGGAGGGTGTGTTTTTTGTGAAATGGAATGAGTTAGGAAAGCATGTTGAGGATCGGCACGATTTTTTCGAGACGGAGGCTCGGGGGCTGGCGCTACTTCACCGGACCGATGCCGTTCGGGTGCCGTCGGTGGTAGGTTATGGAGAACAGCAGGGTCGTGCTTATCTGATCCTCGAATATATCGATCCCGGCAAATCGGGCCCAACGTATTGGGAAGAACTCGGCCAGTCGCTGGCTCTTTTGCACGGCCATACCCAACCCAAATTTGGCCTTTCGTTCAATAATTACATCGGTAGCTTGCCCCAAAGTAATACGCTGACGGCCAATGGGCACGAGTTCTTTTTCGATCAGCGCCTGCTTCCTCAGGCGGGCATGGCCTTGTATAAAGGGGTGTTAGATAAGCCACTGTATGACCGATTATTAACTCTTCGGGACCGCTTGCCCGATTTGCTACCCAATGAGCGGCCTGCTATGGTTCACGGCGATTTATGGTCGGGCAATGTGCTAATCACTGAAGAAGGGTCTCCCGCGCTGATTGACCCCGCTGTTTACTACGGCTTCCGGGAGGCAGACCTGGCCTTTACCAAGCTATTCGGGGGCTTCGACCAACGATTTTATGATGCATATGACGAAGCCTTTCCGTTGGATGATGGCTTCAATGAGCGGGTTACGCTTTACAATCTATACCCGCTGTTAGTCCACCTCAATTTGTTTGGGTCGGGTTATTTAAGTGGGATCGAGCGAGTATTGAAGCGGTTTTAGATGCTTCGTTGTACTTTGCGTGCATTAACAAACTAAACCCAATGGCATCGTTTCAAAATCAAGTAGCCGTCGTCACCGGGGCGGGGTCAGGAATTGGGCGGGCTACCGCCATCGCGTTTGCTTCAGCAGGCGCTAAAGTCGTCGTTTCGGATATTAACGATGAAAGCGGACAGGCCACCGTCGATCAGATTAAAGCGGATGAGGGAGAGGCCACGTTTATCCGGTGCGACGTTGCAGAGCCGGCTGATATTGAGAGCCTGATAACGCAAACGGTCGCTTTCTATGGCCGGTTAGATATTGGCATTAACAATGCAGGTATCGGTGGCAAATTTGCGCGCCTGATCGACCAGACGAAACAGGATTTCGACCAGATGATGGCTATCAATGTCGGGGGGGTATTCTACGGGATGCAGGCTCAAATTCGACAGATGCTGACCCAACCCGAAGGCGGTCGGATTGTCAATATTTCGAGCATCGCTGGCGTGCGTGGCATGCCGATGGGGGGGCCTTACAGTGCTTCGAAACACGCGGTTATTGGTCTTACCAAAACAGCTGCTCTCGAATATGTCCGCCAAAATATTCGCGTCAATGCTGTTTGCCCGGTTTATACGCACTCCGGTATGGTGCAGGGCCTGATCGACACCGCTCCAAACATGGAAGCGAAAATGCTGCGGGTGATTCCTATTGGCCGATTTGGCCAACCCGAAGAGATTGCTCAGGCCATTTTGTGGCTCTGCTCTCCCGACAATGCCTTCTGCACGGGCCAGGCTATTCAGATGGACGGAGGGTTGACGGCGGGGTGAGCAGTGAACAGTAAGCAGTGAACAGCGAGCAGTTGGCAGTCCCAGCAGGGCAGACAATGTTAGTTGTTCACTGTTGGCTGCCAACTGTTATTGTCCTTCTCCCTCAAGCGCTACGAAATCTTTAAACACGCGCTTGATAGCTTTGTCGGTGGCCTCTTTTTTGTTTTGCCATCCGGCATCCAATTCCAGGGCGACTAAACCACTCAGGCTCATGGAGGCCCGGAAATCGTCTAAGCGCTTCACAAAATCGTTGGTTCGGCGTGATGACTTTAGGGCAAACTCCCGTGCAAATACGTCGCCTTTATTCTGAATTTCGCTTTTCTTGCCCAGCACGTAGTTGTAGCGATCCAGCAAATCCTTCATTGATTTCCCAATTACTTCAGTAGCTTCCAACGTGCCCATTGTCAATACAGCCGTACCACCGACTGCTGACACCAGCCGGCCATTTTTCTGGGCGTTCGGGCTGGTACTAGCCCCTGTAACGGCGGGTGTAACGCCCGTTATGGCACCCAGCGAGGCATTGGCTACTGAGCGATTGCGCTTGCCTGTTTTGGCCCGCCGGTAGCTTTTCTTGAGTTCCTCTTCCTTGGCGGCCATCTGCTCAATCAGATTCCAGGCAGTTGTCATTACTTGCCGGTATTGCGAATAGAAATACCGATCTCGGGCTTCTTCATTAACGGCATTGACTACCGTAAAGATGATTTTGCGCTCGTCGCGGTTTTGTGCTTTATCCAGCACATAAAACGTCAGCGTAGTTTGTAAGGAGTCATACGGATCTTTGACGAAGTCGTAATTGGGTCGCCAAATGAACTCATACTGATTGGCCGTATTGCGGACCAGGGCACTTTTAGGAATATCCTGGTTGTCGCTCAGAAAATCAAAGGTCGAGATATCGTCGTCGCCGTTGGGATCGGATAGGTAAAATTTAAGATTAACAGAGGCACTCTCACGTAGCCTGAATCGGGTTTGTCCGGGCACAATCTGGATGTCGGGCGGAAGGTCCATCAAGGTTGGCTCAATTTTTAACCGGCCTTTGGTTCGGCTCTTAGCAGGCTGATCTTCCACCCAAAACTCAATGTATTGGGGGCGTTCTTTTAATTTGTTGAACTGATTGAGCGAAAGCGTCCAGCTCCACTCGCCCTGCGCCGTCAGTTTAGTGCCTTCGGGCATTTGGTCGGCAATTGGAATAAACACGAGCGGGTCGCCGTCTTCGTCGCGGACCTGCTCACTATCGAGCTTATAAATATTCTGCGTCCGGTACCGCACATAAAATGGCCGCAACTCATTGATAACCGGCGGGCGGTTCATGTGTTGAATTTTAAACTCTACCGTTTGCGTCGTCGACTCGCCAGCACGATTGCGTACCTCGAAGAGCAACGGAACAACTTTACTGGTCTGAATACGGTCTGCCAAATCAAATCCCGGTCGCCAGGAAAATCGTCCCGTCGAGTCGAACTGCATTCCTTCCAGACGACCTTGAGCCAGGGAAAAATAGAGGTTTTCGTCTTTGCCGCCAATGGCTTTCAGGTCAAAATGAATTGTACCGCCTTCGGCAACCTCATTCCAATTCGCCTGGGTCGGTAAAACAAGTTGTAACGGTTTGGTATCCTGCCCTATACAGCAGATTGACAGCAGAATACCTATCGAAAGAAAGAAGAAACGTTCAGCGGTTAAAACCATATCATTGTTGTATAATGAATGATGGAGGATGTATAATGGTGCGGTTCAGACATCATACATTGTTCGTTTTCCACTATTCATTGAGCCAAAATCTTAACGCAAAAGTACGGCTAAGATTTTGCGTGATGGTTAAACCTGGGGTCTAAATGCTATTTTTCTTAGTTCTTATCTTAACAAATCCTGTTTTTATTGACTTTTTTTGAGAAAAAAGTGAAATCTTCAACTGATATTCTTCATGATCGAAGACCCTTTTTGTGAAATAATTGACTCATCAGCTGGTTTAGATACCCAATGTTGAAGAGCCTGAAAAACAACTAAAGTGGTCGTGGTTCTCCCCAAATGCAAACAGCCCCGCCAACTGAATTGGCGGGGCTGTTTGCTGTAAATGACATAGGCTTACGCTTCCGTTGCGGCTGGCTTAGTGCCATAACGCTTGCGGAACTTGTCCACGCGGCCCGCTGTGTCGAGCAACATGTTCTTGCCCGTGTAGAACGGGTGCGACTGCGAGCTTACTTCGATCTTTACGAGCGGATAGGTAGCGCCTTCGAACTCAATGTTGTCTCTTGTCTGAATAGTCGAGCGGGTTTTGAATTTGAAGTCGCTCGACAAGTCGTGAAATACCACATCGCGGTATTCCGGGTGAATGCCCTTTTTCATGCTAGTTAGCTGGAGTTTCGTGCTGCTTCTCGGTTTCCGACCGAAAAGGACTGCAAAAGTAGGGCTTTTTCGGCTGATCGCCAAGTCTTTACTATATTAAATCAAATAATGCGCCAGTCCCTAAAAATGAACCACTTATAGTTGGTTTTTTTGGTGAAGAAACGCTATTTTTCCGGTGTAGTTTCAGTTTGGCCCTAGCCATTCGGGCAACCTCTTCCTCTCGTAACATATAGCACTGGTAAAATTCTTAGGCCGTAAACCCTGTAGGCTTTTCTAAGTCATTAAGGGATAGGCTAAACTAGTTGGGTTGGCGGTTCAATAGATTTTGACTTTTCAAAGGACTTATTGACAGCCCGAACTACCCGCTCTGCTTTTGCGTATCTTTAACATTCAGTTAACACAGCCTCTATCTGGTAAAGCAACCTCAATTGCTTTACCTATTACTTATATTGTTAATCGTTAACCCGAATACAAACCCCAACGCTCATGTATGTAATTAAGCGCGATGGCCGACGTGAGTCGGTGAAGTTCGACAAGATCACCGCTCGAATTGAAAAATTGTGCTACGGCCTTGATAGCTCGTATGTGCAACCCGTCGAAGTAGCCATGAAGGTCGTTAATGGCCTTTATGACGGTGTAAAAACCACCGAATTAGACAACCTTGCTGCCGAAACAGCGGCTTCGCTAACAACGCGCCATCCCGATTATGCCATCCTTGCGGCCCGAGTTGCCATCTCGAACCTGCACAAGGAAACCAACAAATCGTTTTCGGGAACCATCAAGAAGCTGTATCAGTACGTTGATCCGAAAACCGGCGAAAATGCGTCACTGATTGCCAAAGAGGTGTACGACATAGTGCGTAAACACGCGGCCCTGCTCGACTCAACTATTATCTACGATCGCGATTATGGCTATGATTATTTCGGCTACAAGACCCTCGAAAAGTCGTATTTGCTGAAACTCGATGGCCGGATTGCCGAACGCCCACAGCACATGCTTATGCGCGTGGCCGTGGGTATTCACATGGAAGACATCGACGCGGCTATTGAGACCTACAACTTGCTATCGGAAAAGTGGTTTACCCACGCAACACCAACGCTGTTCAACGCGGGCACGCCCAAGCCTCAGATGAGCTCGTGCTTCCTGCTGGCCATGAAAGACGACAGCATCGAAGGCATTTACGATACCCTGAAGCAAACAGCAAAAATTTCGCAGTCGGCTGGGGGTATTGGTTTGAGCATTCACAACGTTCGGGCAACGGGAACGTATATTAAAGGCACCAACGGAACATCGAACGGTATTGTGCCAATGCTCCGCGTGTTTAATGACACGGCCCGCTATGTGGATCAGGGCGGTGGCAAGCGCAAAGGATCGTTTGCTGTGTATCTGGAACCCTGGCATGCCGATATTTTCGAGTTTCTGCACATGAAAAAGAACAGCGGTAAGGAAGAACTCCGGGCCCGCGATCTGTTTTATGCACTCTGGACGCCCGATCTGTTTATGAAGCGCGTGGAAGACGATGATGTTTGGTCGTTGTTTTGCCCGCATGAGTGCCCCGGCCTCGCCGATTGCTACGGCGACGAATTCGAAGAACTCTATACCCGCTACGAGCGCGAAGGCCGTGCCCGCCGGACGATAAAAGCACAGGAGTTATGGTTCGAGATTCTGGAAAGCCAAACCGAGACCGGTACGCCTTACATGCTGTTTAAAGATGCCGCCAACCGGAAGTCGAACCAGAAAAATCTCGGTACTATCAAATCGAGTAACCTCTGTACGGAAATCATCGAATACACCTCTCCCGACGAGGTGGCGGTGTGTAACCTGGCTTCGCTGGCTCTGCCCAAGTTCCTTAACCGGGGAACAGATGGCATAATGCGTTTCGATCACCAGAAGTTGTATGAGGTCACCAAAACGGCCACGCGCAACCTGAACAAGATCATCGACCTGAATTACTATCCCGTTGAAGAAGCCCGTCGCTCGAATATGCGGCACCGGCCCATCGGGTTGGGCGTTCAGGGACTGGCCGATGCGTTCATTATGTTACGGATGCCGTTTGAATCGGATGAAGCTCGCCGGTTGAACGAAGATATTTTTGAGACGATTTATTTTGGAGCCATGACGGCCTCTATGGAGTTGGCCAAAATTCACGGTCCCTACGAGACGTGGAAAGGTTCGCCAATTTCGCAGGGTATTTTCCAGTTCGATATGTGGGACCGCGACGGCGGACCGGTAAAACCGAAAAGTAACCGCTGGGATTGGGAAACACTCCGCAAGGATGTAATGGAGCACGGCGTACAAAACTCGCTGCTACTGGCCCCCATGCCAACGGCTTCGACCAGCCAGATCTTGGGTAATAACGAGTGTTTTGAACCATACACGAGCAACATCTACACCCGGCGCGTATTGTCGGGCGAGTTTATTGTGGTGAACAAACACTTGCTGCGCGACCTTGTGAAACTGGGACTCTGGAACGACGCTATGAAGAACAACCTAGTGCTGGCCAACGGTTCGGTGCAACAGATTCCGGGTATTCCGCAGAACATTCGGGACTTGTACAAAACGGTTTGGGAGATCAAGCAGAAGCACATTATCGACATGGCGGCTGACCGGGGGGTGTTTATTTGCCAGTCGCAGTCGCTGAATATTCACTTGCAGGACTCGAATTTTGGCAAGCTGACCTCAATGCACTTCTACGCCTGGAAAGCGGGTCTGAAAACGGGCATGTACTACCTCCGTACCAAGTCTGCAGCCGATGCCGTGAAGTTTACGGTGGTACAGCCTCAGGCCGAAATGCAACTCGAACCAGCTTTGGCCGAAACGTCACCGGTAGAGAAACCGCTCAACTATGAGCAATATGCGCGCGACCAGGTAGCGGCTCAGCCCATAACGGTGGTTTCAGAGACTGAACAGGCATACCTGGCTATGCAGTGCTCGCTCGACAACCCAGAAGGGTGCGAGATGTGCGGGTCGTAAAGTGACTGATAATTTTTGGGTTATAAGTTCAAGCTCCCGGTTGTGCGAAAGGCATGGCCGGGAGTCTGTTTGTCCACCGTTGCTAAGTTGGTCTATGCAGTTAGAGAAGTATGAGCGGTCAAAGGACTCTGTTTAAGAATGAGTCCGAATTTGAAACCCATATTTACGGGTTGGTCGAATTTGCATTGGAGAGTATATCGCAAATTGACTTCGTCCTTCTTGAAAATAAACGGGTTGCGGACATTGTAATATGCCGTGAAACAAAACAACCTGCCATCTTTTTTCTAGAAGCCAAATACCATATGCATAAAAATGGACGTATAGGCATTTGCAGTAGTCAGGGAGCAGGTTTTCAACCAGAGATTTTGAGCAAAAGACCAAAATATTTTGACTCAAAATTTATGTGGGTTTTATCAGGGGACTTCACGGATAAAATCTACTTATTGAATAACGAGAAAGCGGCTTCTTATGTATCTGGTGGAAGTATTGGTTCAAAGCATAACAATTTTAAACGCTCCCTTTTCGACAAAGAAAAGAGTCTATCCGAACAAGAATTTGTTACTGAAATTATTTCTTGGCTATCTAAATAGGCATCCAAAGAACAGTGTAATGTAATCATAAAGTTACTCCCCCTTCAATCCTTTCTTATACACATCAAGGGCGCGTTGGCGGGCCATGGCATGATCGACCATCGGTTTGGCGTAATTCAGCGTATCGAATTCGGGAATCCATTGACGGATGTATTCCCCTTTGGAATCGAATTTTTCGGCTTGCGCGGTAGGGTTGAACACCCGGAAATAAGGAGCAGCATCAGTGCCGGAGCCAGCCGCCCATTGCCAGCCGCCGTTGTTGGCCGAGAGGTCGTAATCGCGGAGTTTCTTCGCAAAATAAGCCTCACCCCATCGCCAGTCAATTAGCAGGTGCTTGCATAAAAAGCTGGCCGTTACCATTCGGACCCGGTTGTGCATCCAGCCAATAGTATTCAGTTGGCGCATGCCCGCATCCACGAGCGGGAAACCCGTTTGACCTGTACACCATTTCTCAAACTCATCCTCGTTGTTGCGCCACTTTATGTTGTCGTACTCCCGCCGGAACGAGTTCTTTTCGACGTGTGGAAAATGATGTAATACCTGAAAATAGAAATCGCGCCAGCAAAGCTCACTCAAAAATGTTGGGCCGATGTGCTCCGCTTGCCGGGCCAGGTCGCGGATGCTGATAGTCCCGAAACGCAAATGTACACTCAACTCACTGGTGCCGGGTTTGGCCGGAAAATCGCGGGTTTCTTGGTAGTGTTTAATCAGGTTGTCGGCAACAGTTTGCCTAGGAAATGGCTCACCAACGGGTTTGAAACCCATTTCGGCCAGTGTTGGAACGGGCGGGGGCGTAGGTTGTTTCAGGAACTCGCTAAAGTACTCTTCTGTCGGATAAGCTTTCAGATATAGGTCATTCAGGGTATCGCGCCAACGGCGACTGTAGGGCGTAAATACGGTGTAGGCCGTTTTGCTGCCCGTTAGCACTTCATCGTGGTCAAATATTGTCTGATCTTTAAACGACTCAAATCCGATGCCATGCTCGCCCAGTAACCCGGCAATCTGAGCATCGCGTTCTTTGCCATACACCTCGTAATCACGATTCGTGAAAACACCTTCAACTTGATATTCCTGGAGCAGTTGGTTCCAGATGTCGACAGGTTTGCCGTATCGAACCACCATACCCGAACCCATTTTGGCCAGTTCGTCCTGAATACGCTGAATGTGCTGGTGAATAAACTCAACGCGTCGGTCGTTCCGATCCTCAAGTTTATCAAGGATTTCGCGGTCGAAAATAAAGAGTGGTAACACCGGCCGGCCCGACTTGAGGGCATGATATAGCGCAGCGTTGTCGTGCAGGCGAAGGTCGCGCCGAAGCCAGACGACCGAAATAGGTTGTGACATCAGGGCGGTAACGCCTTGTTGGGCTAAACGGTTTTTGGGTTGTTTGAAAATGCCAGTTATTCACTCAAACCTGTTTAGTCCCAACTGCCATAAAACCTCCCCTGAACGTCCCTCATCAGCAGCCTGCTGCTGTCACCAAAAATGAGTTGATCTTAGAGCGTTTACGAACCTTAGTTCAACTTAATCGTCTGACATTCAATACATACTTTGGGACACTTGGTTTTCCTCAAAAGAGAACCTTGATTTTGTCCACCATCAATTGCAGAAAAAGTTTGTTTTTGCCTTGAAAAGCAATCGGTTGGTTGCTTTAAGCAAGGAAGATAAACTCAACGGAGGGTTCCACAAAGTCACGGAGTTGGATTGGCAATCTAACCAGAGCTACAAAGTTTATCTAAAAGGCTTAGATTTTGAGGTTCTTTTAGCGAAACAAGTCTTTACAAACAATGACGGAAGTAGGGGCGAATTGTTTCTGATTACAAACGACTTAGAACTTTCTTACGAGTCAATCTGTGCTATCTACCAGAGACGGTGGAACGTAGAGAACTTCCATCAATCAAACAGAATGCGGGATTAAAGAAGTCCCCTACTAAATACGAGGTAACCCAATCCAATCACATCTTTGTCGCTTCGGCGATCCGATTCGATGGTTGCTTATTGCAAACTGGAACTGCTCAAGTTCAAGCAAAACATGAATCATTTTGAGTTGAAGCACAAATTATCGAACTATAGATTCACGATGGGGGTATATCCAACCTTAAATGTGGGTATCAGGTTCTAAATTTAAAGAACTATTCGTTGTGGTTTTTTGGTGCAATAAAAAAAGGGGAACCCTCACAGGCACCCCTTTTAGTTGTGTGACAGGTCGTTATGCCCCTGCCGTAATCTCAATCTCTTCGCCGGTTTTGGTCAGGAATTTGAATTCCATGATGCCCAGCGAACTGTCTTTGACCAGCTTAACCCAGGTCTTGTATTTCATGTACCACTGCCACTGACGCGAGAATATTCCCTTGCTAAAGTAAGCGTGCAGAAAGGGGTGCAGCATAATACTGATACCTCGTTCGTTTTGCTTGGTCAGAATGTAGTCGAGGTTATTTTCGATCACATCCGTTACCAACACACTGGCCTGAATTGTACCCGAACCGTTGCAGGTGGGGCAGGTTTCGCGGGTGGCCACATTCATCTCTGGCCGAACGCGCTGCCGGGTAATCTGCATCAGACCAAACTTGGTCAGGGGCAAAATGGTATACTTCGACCGATCTGTGTGCATTTCATTGCGCATCTGATCGTACAGCAATTTCTTGTTTTCGGCGCGCTTCATATCAATGAAGTCGATCACAATAATTCCACCCATATCGCGCAAGCGCAGTTGCCGGGCAATTTCTTTGGCAGCCTCGCGGTTCACGCTTACTGCCGTTGCTTCCTGGTCCTCTTCTGAGTTAGACTTATTGCCGCTGTTCACGTCGATAACGTGCAGGGCTTCGGTGTGTTCGATGATGAGGTATCCCCCACCTGGCAAACTTACTGACCGCCCAAAGAGCGACTTGAGTTGTTTTTCAAGCCCCAAGGCTTCAAAAACCTTGTTTTTCCCGATGTGAAGCTTTACAATCTTCTCTTTTTCGGGAGCAATCGTGTGAATAAAGTGCTTAATATCGTCAAAGGCTTCGCGCGTGTCCACTGTAATGCTGTCGAACGACTCATTCAGCATATCGCGCAAAATAGATGAAGCCCGGTTCATTTCGCCCAACACCCGGTCACGGGGTTTGGCATCGCGAAGGGACTTCATGGCCACGTCCCATTTTTCAAGTGACGTTTGCAGATCGCGGTCTAATTCTTCCACTTCACGTCCGGCGGCAACCGTCCGAACAATCACACCAAAGTTCTGAGGCTTCAGCGACGACATCAACCGAAGCAAACGATTACGCTCGGTCCGGTCGGTGATTTTTTTAGAAATATTGACCCCGTTGGCAAAAGGAACCAGCACTAGATAGCGTCCCGCGATTGAAATATCGCACGACAACCGGGGTCCTTTTGTGGAAATAGGCTCTTTGACAATTTGCACCAAGATCGGCGCACCCTTAGTTAATACCTTATCGATTTTACCGATTTTTTCGATTTCCGGCTCCAGCTTAAAGCCATTGAGCCGACCGGTATCAACGCGCTTGGCGATAATATCCTTAGTAAGTTTCAGGAACGAATTAATATTCGGGCCCAAATCCTGATAATGCAGAAATCCATCTTTTTCATGCCCCACATCCACAAAGGCGGCATTGAGACCCGAAGACGATTTCTTTACAGTTCCTAAGTACAGATCGCCAACCGTAAAGCTGCTGTTGGACTCTTCGATGTGATATTCGAGCAACCTCTTGTCCTGCAAGAGGGCAATCCGATCACCTTTCTGAGTCGAACTGATAACTAATTCATTACTCACCAGATGAAGATACGGTTAGAGATGGCAAAAAACAGTGAGCAGTGAGCAGTGAACAGTAATCAGCTAGCAGTAGGTTAATTAACTGTTGGCTGCTCACTGTTCACTGAAAACTACTTCTTCTTGTGCCGATTCTTCCGGAGACGCTTCTTCCGTTTGTGGGTAGCGATCTTATGGCGTTTTCTTTTCTTACCGCAAGGCATAGTAAACGTGTTTTAATGATTAAGAAATTTGTCGGTTGTCCACCCGGACAACCCATTTTTATTTCATTCGCTCTTCCAGCTCCTTCACAGCAGCCAGAATTTGCGGGTCTTTTTCCGTGGCTTTCACCTCGGCAAGAACTTCTTTGGCTTCGGCTTTCTCGCCTTTTTCCACCAAACTCACTCCCAGATAAAAGCGAGCTTTGCGGCTGTTAGGATTGACGGCCAGAATCTGCCGGAATCGCTCAATGGCCCGGTCATACTGATTCGAACGCATGGACAGCAACCCCAGGTTAAATAGAGCCACTTCGTTTGTTGGGTCTTGCTGCAACACTTCACGCAGAAGCATAATACCCTGCATGGGCGTTTGCGTGCTTACGTAGGTCATGGCCATATTGGCCTTGGCCAGCAACAGATTTGGGTTTTTGTCGAGCGCTTTCTGATAGAAATCTCTCGTTTTTTGGCCTAAATCAGTTGATTTTTTGTCATCAAGAGCAAACCCATACGCTTCAAAATACAGATCACCAGCCCGCAATAGGTTTGGTTCACTCGGTTGAGCTGTAGCAAGTTGCCCACTATAAAAAGCGGCACTATCGAACCGACTCACCGACCGAAAAAAGTCGATAAGTGGACCGGTAGTTTTAGCTTTCTCAGCCGCACCCGAATTGACAAAAGCAGTCAGCAAGGCCGAGCGCTTTTGTTGTTGTTCCGCCGTCAGGGGGGCATTGTGCTCTACTGACGATGTTTGTTCGGGCTGTTTTTCGTTGGATTGGGTAGTTGTTCTACCGCCCGACGTTTGGTTGCCCAACTGTTTGTCAGCATTCAGAACAACGCCTTTTGGCAGGCTGTACAAGCCAACTGTTAGCGTTGCCGCAAGACCGATAACAAGCAGAATGGATTTGTTCATGGCAGGAAAGAGGTCGTTTCCATCAAAAACATTTCATCCGGTGGATTAATTCGTCCGCCGGATGAAATGGTGCAGTTGGTCTTACTCAACTGTGGCGCTTTTCACGCTTGATTTAACTTGCTCGACAAATACTTTAGCCGGCTTGAAGCTGGGGATAAAGTGTTCTTCGATTACCATGGCCGTGTTTTTGGAAATGTTCCGGGCGACCTTCTGAGCTCTCTTCTTATTAATGAAGCTGCCAAACCCTCTCACATAAATCGGTTCCTCTTTTGCCAACGAATCTTTTACCACGGAGAAAAAGGTCTCCAAAGTGTAAGTTACTTCGGCCTTGTCGATTCCGGTCTTATCGGAGATTTCTGAAATTACGTCTGCTTTCGTCACGACTGCTTAAAACTTTAACGTTTACTATGTTGTTGAAAATTCAGGTGTCAAAAATGGGAGTACAAAGGTAGCCTTTTCCTTCCAAAATCAAAAAGTATGCTTTACTGTTTTTCCACCTAACGCCTTATTGCTCTTATTATTTTGTCCTCACAATCAGACTTTAAACCAACGGAAGAGTCCAATTTTGCGCCAACTCTTATCTATTGGTACAACCATCACAAACGGAATCTACCTTGGCGGCATACCCGTGACCCGTACCGGATATGGATCTCCGAAGTGATCTTGCAACAGACTCGCGTTGCGCAGGGACTCCCCTACTACGAACGCTTTGTAACTACTTATCCAACGGTGACTGATATGGCCCAGGCTGATGAGCGTGATCTGCTCCGGCTCTGGCAGGGCTTGGGCTATTACTCCCGTGCCCGCAATTTGCATCAGACTGCCAAAGACGTCACTACAGACTTAAAGGGAGAGTTCCCCGATTCCTACCTTAACTTATTGAAATTGAAGGGAATTGGAGTATATACGGCCGCGGCTATTGCTTCATTTGCATTTGGAGAACGTGTGCCCGTGGTCGACGGAAATGTGTATCGAGTACTGGCGCGGGTTTTCGGAATCGACGAAGATATTACGACCACTCCAGCAAAAAAAACGTTTGCAACTTTAGCCTCCCGGCTCATTCAGCAGGCTACTGATTCGGCTACTTACAACCAGGCAATCATGGAATTTGGGGCCATCCAATGCACGCCCGTTTCTCCCGATTGCATGTTGTGTCCGTTGCAACAGCAGTGCGTAGCTTACCAAACTGGGCGGCAACGATCGTTGCCCGTAAAATCAAAAAAGGCGGCAGTTCGGGAGCGGTTTTTCCATTATTTCGTTTTTCGCAACCATGGACGGTTGGCTCTTCGTGAACGTACCGACCGAGATGTATGGCAAAATTTATATGACTTTGCCCTGCTGGAAACCGATGAACCAAAAACAAGGCTCCAGGAATTAGGGTTCACTGGCGCGCTGGAAAAATGGGTGTTGCGAGGTATTCAAACAGCGCCACCCGTAGCGGCTACTCAGTTGCTTTCGCATCAACGAATTAAGGCTTTATTCTATGAATTCGACGTTTCCGACGGAGTGGCAGGGGCGTTACCTGAAGGATTGACGTGGTATTCGCCCGACGAAGTCCGGGCACTGCCAAAGCCGGCTCTGATCGTAAATTATTTGGCCGGATGTTTGGATAAGTAAGCCAGAATCAGTAACTTTAGTACTCTAAACTCAGAATACATTTCATTCGTTTTAAAACCAAAACCAAAAAATGGCAGGTGTAAATAAAGTTATATTGATTGGCAATTTGGGTGCGGATCCCGAAATCCGACATCTTGACGGAGGCTCCACGATAGCCCGCTTCAACATCGCAACAACAGAAACTTACAACAACAAGAGCGGTGAACGTGTTGAGCAAACCGAGTGGCATCGCATTGAGATGTGGGATAATCTTGCCAAGATTGCCGAACAATACCTAAAAAAAGGCAGTCAAGTATATGTTGAGGGAAAACTTCGTACAGAGGCCTGGAAAGATAAGGAAGGTGTTGACCGTACAACTCTTCGGATTCGGGTAACGAACATGACCTTGATAGGTGGTCGGCCGAACAACGACGGCAATGACGGTAGTGGCTATGAAACCCAGCGTCAGCAATCCGATCCGGCAACTCCTCCTCAACAACGTCAGGCTGCTCCCGCACCAGCTTCTGCCGCTGCACCCAAGCAACAGGCTCGTCGAGAACCTGAACCAACGCCTTTTGAGGGCAACAGTGGTGACGATGACTTACCGTTCTAATCACCACTTTTGTTAGACCAAAATTGACCTGAATGGACCTTAGTGATCCCCTTCCTCTACAGGTGCTCCCGACGGATAACGTTTGGGGCACCTATTTTAATTCACACGGCCCTGTAGCTGCTCTGGTGCTTCTATTAGTTACATTAGCCTCGCTGGTATCGGCCACTGAAGTCGCTTTTTTTACGCTCTCACCTGACAACCGCACTACCTGCCGAGAGAGTAATACCTCCACCGATCAACGCATTATTTCCCTTCTCGACCGACCGCGCCGATTGCTGGCTTCGTTGGTAATTTTTAATAATCTGCTCAACATTGCCATCGTCGTGATGGTCACTTACGTATCGTGGGAATTGTCGCAATTGGCTCATTCATCAGCCATTGTACTCTCGGTAACAACGTTGGCTCTCACACTTATCATAGTTTTGTTTGGAGAGATCATCCCAAAGGTTTTTGCCAGTCAGAATAGCCTGTCTGTGGCACGCAAAACCACCCCTTTAGCGCAGTTTGCACTGCTTATCTTTCAACCACTCTCCTCCCTGTTAGTTAGCCTAAGCAGTCAGTTAGACAAGCGAATACCGAAAAGGGGGTATAAGCTATCGGTTGAAGAACTGAATCAGGCGGTGGAATTGACAGGGGCTGAAACAACCGTTGAAGAGCGCGAAATATTAAAGGGTATTGTGAATTTCAGCAATCTCACTGCTCGACAGGTCATGAAGTCACGCGTGAATATTACGGCGTTTGAAGACGATCTTACCTTTACGGAGTTGATGAGCCGCATCAATGCATCAGGGTTTTCACGGGTGCCGGTTTATAAGGAAACGATTGACCAAATCGAGGGCATTCTATACATAAAAGACCTGCTGCCCCACCTCCACGACGATGATTCATTTGCCTGGCAGGCACTACTTCGACCTGCGTTCTTCATCCCAGAAACCAAAAAAATCGACGATCTGATGCAGGACTTCCAGCGTCGGCGCGTACACATGGCTATTGTAGTTGATGAGTACGGCGGTACTCGAGGGCTGGTGACGCTAGAAGATATTATCGAAGAAATTTTTGGTGACATCAACGACGAGTTCGATGATGAAACCCCTACAGGATTCCAGCGGATAGACGACCATACAGTGATTGTAGAAGGCAAACTACCACTGACAGATGTGTGCAGAGTGCTTGATGTTGATGCCACCACCTTCGACGATGTCCGGGGTGACAGCGAATCGTTAGGTGGGTTACTGCTGGAACTATTCAGTCGGTTACCGGAATCGGGCGAAGAAGTCCGGTATGAGCAGTTTATGTTTCATGTTACCTCGGCAGACAATAAGCGAATTAACGAGGTTCGGATTACAGAACTAATTAAAAAAAAATAACTGAGACAATAAATATATAAAATGCCGACCTATGATATATAGGCATTTAGCCGCTCATTTTAAAACCATAATTGAGTCTTTGCACTTAACTTTGGTTTCAAACCAACGCGTTGCACCTCATGAGTAGCCTGACAAACCGCCTTAAGACCGCCGTAAAGCGGGTTCTTCGGCCCCAACCAAAGCCTTCAACAGAATTTGAGTACAATACACTGCCTTGGATCGACAAGAAAAATGCAGACATCAAGGGATTCGTAACCCAGTATGTACGCAACAAAAATCTGTCCTATGATTTGGCCGATAAACTCGAATTCTGGCGTAAAAACGGTTATGTAATTCTGGAGCAGTCTATCGCAACCGAATGGCTCAACCAACTCTGGAGCGAGGTTGAAGAGCTATTTGAACACAACGAAAAGTACCAGATCAAAGTGCAGGTTGACCTGCCCGAATACACTGGTCGGGCGGTTCAGGAGGCTCGTAATTTGCCCAAAGACGTGCTGAACGGAAAGCACATTAAGCTCATGGACTTTCACAATAGCTCAGTGATTGCCAAAAAGATAATGCTCCACAACAATATCGTTAGTTTTCTGGAAGCCGTGTTTGATGAGAAGGTTGTGGCGATGCAGAGCCTGTTGTTTAAGTGGGGAAGCCAGCAGCCTACGCACCAGGATTTTGCCTATGTAGTGTCAGAAAATCCAAGCCATCTGGCCGCTTCATGGATTGCCCTGGAAGACATTCATGTGGATTCTGGCCCATTGATTTACTACCCCGGCTCGCATACAAACAAAAAATTTGATTTTGGGAATGGAATGTTTTACAACCACGAGTCGGAACATGACCCAAACGATTTTGCCAATTATATTGAAGCTAACTGTGAACGGCTTGGTCAGAAACGGGAGACTCTTCTCATAAAAAAAGGAGACGTATTGATCTGGCACGCAGCTTTAGCCCATGGGGGCGACGCCATCCATAACGAGGCTTTGACCCGTAAATCGTTTGTGAGCCATTACTCGTCTATCAATGCGTACCAGCACCATCGGCAGGCTCCCCACGACACGCCTGTACGTCATACGTACAATGGAGCCGATGTGTTTGCCCATCCGATACTGGAGGATCACGAAGATATTTTTAAGGCAGGAGAAACAATGTAAGTTTCAGGGGTTAAACCCAGAGCCCTTTTCCTTCGTTATACTGCCTGCCAATTTGTTGAATATCGGCAAGAGCATAGGTTATCCAGCCTTTGGTACGCAAGTACCGAAGGCATTTTTTTTCGGATGCCGATAGGCGACCATCTACAAGAGTGGCAAAAATAATGAGCCTTTCGAGGCCAGTACGGACCTCGGCAGGAATTGCGGGCGGTTGATTCAGTGCGTGAACCTGCGGGTTATCTAATGTAAGCCCAAAGCGGTGTTCAATGGTTTCAGCTAACAGATGGTGCGCGTAGTTGTAATGTCTTTTCTGGATGCCAATGTACGATAAAACAGCCGGCGCTAGCTGCCGAAACTGTTCATGCTTACCCCATTCTTCGTACAGTTCATCAACAAAACTATGAATGGTAAGCGGAGCCATAACACGCACCTGAGCTTCACGAAGAATACGAAACGAAGCAAATGCGTTCCAGAAAGCGAAAATAGGCATTCCAAGCAGGGTAGCCGTCTGCCGAAACATAAGATTACTCGCTACACGCCCTAATAGCGATTGTAATAGGCTGAAACTTAACATGGCTTTGACCATATTTATCCAGAAATAAGACGATAATCCCCAACCCGGACGACCGAAGTGTGTGTCGGATTGAAACGAAAAAATACTTCCGTACTGAGCATTCAAAGCAGCTCTTGCGATAGCGCGAAGATGTTGTTCATATTGGGCATCGTGAGCACGGGGAAACTGGCAAATAGCCATGATCGTGCGGATCGCATTCAGATTGACATACATGAGAGCATGAACTTCCACATAAACAAGTAATAGGGCATACAGAATCGAGATGGCCGGAACAGCACAATTGATCCCCTTGATGGTAAGGGTAAACTCCTGAAAAAAGGCGGGCCAAAAATAGTGCGGCAGATAGTACAACAATACAACCATAACCCCCAGGCTGGCCGCCAAAACCAGTGTGCGCAAGCGAACCCGGCGAATGACCCAGGCTTCCACTTCGTTCAATACATACGGCTCGTCGGTCGGGTGTGGCGCATCCAATGCCCCGCGAAGGTAACGCATGGTAAGCTGGCTGAGCGGACCAGACGAATCGTTGGATGGCTGGTTAAACATAGTTCTGGTTGGTGGCGGTATCATACTACCAACTAACCGTGCGGGCCACTTGTTATGTAACGGCTGGCATAGTTTGTGTTAGATAAGTTCTTTACAATTAGTAAGCCAGGGTTTTCGCTCATCCTTTCAGTCCAAATTACTATATTTGCCTACTACACTCTTTTTCGAGAACTAAATTCCGGGTATTAAACCTGAGTATGACATGACAACGGACGTAATGCAGATTGAATTTCGGCAGACAGAGTACTCCCGGATTCAGGAAGTTGATTTTAATAATTTGCCTTTCGGCAAGCACTTTTCCGACCATATGTTCGTGGCCGATTTTATGGACGGACAATGGGTGAATCAGCAGGTAGTGCCGTTCGATAATTTCACCCTTAGCCCGGCCCTTTCTTCATTGCACTACGGTCAGTCGATTTTTGAGGGCATGAAAGCGTATAAAAACGACGCGGGTGAAGTATTGATGTTTAGACCTTTAGACAACCTTAACCGGATGAACGAATCTGCCAGGCGCATGTGCATGGCTACCCTGTCCGAAGATGTGTTTATAGGAGGTTTGGAAGCCCTCCTTCGTATTGATGCCGACTGGGTACCAACAGCTCCCGGCAGTTCGCTTTACATTCGTCCGTATATGTTTGCCACGGATGTTTTCTTAGGTGTATCCCCATCAAAATCGTATCGTTTCTGCATTTTCACTTGCCCAGTTGGCACCTATTATACTAAACCACCCAAAGTGAAGGTGGAGACTGAATATATCCGAGCAGCCGAAGGGGGCGTAGGTTATGCCAAGTGCGCGGGTAATTATGCTGGTTCCATGTACCCAACTATGCTGGCACAACAGGCTGGTTATGACCAGCTTTTGTGGACAGATGCTAAAGAGCACAAATATTTCGAGGAGTCGGGCACGATGAACGTTATGTTTGTGATTGATGGCAAACTGGTAACGCCCGCCCTGTCGGACACCACGTTGAAAGGCATTACACGGGACAGCATTTTGCAAATTGCCCGGAGTATGAATATAGAAGTAGAAGAGCGTCGGGTATCAGTTGAGGAAGTAATCGGTGGCATCGAGTCAGGCCAGTTGACCGAAGCGTTTGGAGCCGGTACGGCGGTGATGGTGTCGCCTTTCTCAGTGATCGGCTACCAGGGCAAAGACTACATGCTGGCCGAAAATCCAGCTGGCACATCGATAGCCGTACGCATTAAAAATTACATGACTGACATTCGCACGGGCAAGACCGACGATGTGTTTGGCTGGGTATATAAAGTATAAAAGAAAAGAGTAGCAACGTAACGGATGGCCACTACACAACTGTTTTTGTATTGGCCACCCGTTATTTTTTCTAAATAGCCGGAGCTGCTGCGAACTTTATTTTCAGGCCATAATCTTTGCCTTTCGAAACGTTTTTGAGCATAACCGTTTCACGCTTCTCCCCCATCCAGGTGTCAGCCGTTCCGTCCGATTTATAGCGGGCATCGAAGTATTTCGTCAACTCACTCTGATAAGCAGTGGCCGAATTGGCGTCGTTCAGATACAGATCGACGTCAATGCCGTTTACGGTCTGTCCGCTTCCTATTCTGTAAAGCATGTCCACCGATTCGAGGTTAGGAAATTCAAGCGTATAACCGAGGTGGCTGGCATCGCTTTCAAATAAAGCCGCTTTTTCGGTGGCTCGGACAGTAGCAATCGAGTCGCCAAGTTTTACCCCCCGCCAATGACTGTTTGTAGTCAGGCCAAGGGCTGTTAAACGTTCAGTTAGGGCAGCTTCGGCCGTTTGGGAAGTAGCACTTTCAACAGGTGCGGTTTCGGTAGTGCTTGTTTGCTCAGACTGTTGTTTGCTGGTACAAGCTTGCGCGAGTAGTAAAGCAAAAAAAGCGCCGGATAGGAGTATTTTTTTCATGAGTTCATGCATTCGGGTGCAAAGGTAGTAGGCCTCCAACGTAAAATTCAGTCTGGGGAGCCGATAAAAAATAGTTCGACAAAAGAACAGACGCACTAGTATAGATGTCGTCTCTTTGCTTTGTAAGCATTGTTCTTTTCCTAACTTTGTCTAGCTTTCCATCGAACGATTCTACTATCAGAGTCGTTTTATTTATAAGTCACCAAACTAAGTTTTTCATTGGCCTCGGCTAATCTGCTATGAGCGACGCTATCAAACACGAATGTGGGATTGCCCTCATTCGCCTTCGGAAGCCCTATCAGTATTACATAGATAAATACAAAACGCCCCTCTATGCAGCTAGCAAGCTATACCTGCTGATGAATAAGCAGGTAAATCGGGGGCAAGATGGAGCCGGTGTCGCTAACATAAAAATTGATGTGCCGCCAGGACATCGATATATCAGTCGGTATCGTTCCGTGGAACAACAACCCGTTGCTGATATTTTTGAGAAGATTAATAAAAAGGTTCGGAAGTCATTGAAAGGCCATAAAGAGTTTGCCAACGATGCACAGTGGTTGCAGGAAAACGTAGCATTTACGGGTGAAGTCTGGATGGGTCACCTCCGCTATGGAACCCACGGGGCCAATGAAATTGAAAATTGCCACCCCATGCTGCGGCAAAGCAACTGGCGGAGTCGTAATCTGGTTATGGCAGGCAACTTCAATATGACCAACGTAGATGAGTTATTTACTAAGTTGGTTTCGCTCGGGCAGCATCCCAAAGACCATGTTGATACAGTGACCGTAATGGAAAAGATCGGGCACTTTCTGGACGAAGAAAACCAGCGCGTATTCGATCGCTTCAAGGGTATTTACGAGAATCCCGACCTCTCCGATATTATCGAAGAAAACCTTGATCTACAACGGGTTTTGCACCGTTCCTGCCGCGATTTCGACGGGGGATATGCCATGGTTGGCATGACGGGTTATGGAGCTTCGTTTGTAGCCCGTGATCCGGTGGGTATCCGACCAGCGTATTATTATGCCGACGATGAAGTAGTAGTGGTAGCCTCTGAGAAACCTGCGATTAAAACAGCGTTCAACGTCGATTATAGCCAGATTCAGGAAGTTAAGCCGGGTCACGCGCTTATTATTGATAAACACGGCGAGTACGACGAGTACCAGTTCCAGGAGCCTGCCGAGAAAAAGTCGTGCAGTTTTGAGCGCATTTACTTCTCCCGGGCTACCGATCCGGATATTTATAACGAGCGTAAAACGCTGGGCAAATTGCTCATCCCACAAATTCTGAAAGAGGTTGATTACGACCTTGAAAACACCGTTTTTTCGTACATTCCAAATACGGCCGAAACCGCATTCTTTGGTATGGTCGAGGGTTTGGAAGATTACCTAGCCAAACAGCGGAAGAAAGCCATCATGGAGGGCATCTTGTTTGAGAAAGATCTCGAACGGGTATTGACTTTCCGGCCACGCATCGAAAAACTGGTTTCCAAGGACGGTAAACTGCGCACGTTTATTGCCGACGATTCCCAGCGCGATGATATGGTATCGCACGTGTACGATACCACATTCGAGGTTATCAAGAAAGGGAAAGACAATGTTGTAGTAGTCGATGATTCTATTGTTCGGGGTACCACCCTGGAGAAGAGTATTTTACGAATGCTCGACCGATTGGGGCCAAAAAAAATAGTGATTGTTTCGTCGGCCCCACAAATTCGTTTTCCAGATTGTTACGGCATCGACATGTCGAAGCCGAAAGAGTTTGTTGCCTTCCGGGCTGCCCTGGAGTTATTGAAAGAACGCGGCATGGAAGACCTGCTCGATGAGGTTTACGCTCAATGCGCTACTGCCATTGAATTAGGAACCGCTTCGGAGCAGAATTACGTAAAGGCTCTCTTTACCCCTTTCACCCACGAAGAACTGTCTCGCAAAGTAGCCGAAATTGTTACTCCGCTGGAGATCAACGCCGAGGTAGCCGTAGTTTATCAAACTGTTGAAAACCTGCATGTTGCCTGTCCAAATCATACGGGAGACTGGTATTTCACGGGCGATTATCCAACACCTGGGGGCAACAAGGTAGTAAATAAAGCCTTTGTGAACTTCATGGAAGGGAAGTTGGTACGGGCTTACTAGACGAAAAGAAGCTATATAAGAAGGGGTCTGATGCACAAACAGGTGTGTCAGACCCCTTCATGTTTTTACACATACTCAAATTTTACTCTTCACATTTGATATATTCACTACCTTACATTCTGATTCTAAACCAATTTACGGATGAAACTACACTACATAGCCGTAGCTTTTGCGTCAGCAGCATTGCTGATGAGTTGCGGGGGTAAGAGCGATGAGGAAAAAGCAGCCGAAGCCGCCGAAGAAGCAAAAGTTTCTGTTTCGGATGCGATGAGTGCCATGAAAAAAGTGGCTGAGCAAGCCGGGGAGTCTCAGAAAAACGGCCCCATCGAAACGGTTGATTTCCGGGCTTTGAAAGAGCTGCTACCAGCCGATGCCGACGGACTTCCCCGTAAAGAAGCCTCTGGAGAAAAAACCGGCGTGATAGGTTTTAAAATTTCCACCGCTAATGGAGAATATGCCAATGCCGATAATTCGGAGCACATTGAGTTATCTATTGTCGATGCAGGCGGCACGGTTGCTATGATGGGTATGGCAGCCTGGTCTATGATTGACGTAGACAAAGAAACCGAAAATGGCTACGAGAAAACGGGCAAGATGGGTGACTACAAGTCGTACGAAAAATACGATAACAGTAACAAAGACGGCGAGATTGCCGTGCTGATTAAAAATCGTTTTATAGTTACGGCGAAAGGCAGGGGCGTATCCATGGACAAGATCAAGGCGTCGCTAGAGGATATTGATCTGGACAAGCTGGCGGGGATGGAGTAATTGAAAAAGGGGCCGTTTATGTGGCCCCTTTTTCAAATCAAAGAAATTGATTCAAATCCAGCTCCAGGATTTCGGAAAACGACGATTCGGTAGCTACGCCCCCATCGCCAAAGAGGTAGCGAAACCAGCTACCTGTTTTGTAATTATAAACAAAGCCCTCACGAATGCCGTAATAGTCGTCCTCAACCAAACCAATGACCTTTTTAAGGTCTTTTTTGAGGCCAGGGCTATTACAAATCTCAATAATGATTGGAATAGTACTTGTCTGATTATCAACCAAAATAATATCCGGCACGGGGCTGGCTTCCGTTTCATTGAGCATAGTTTCTGGCATAGGCTCAAGGGTAATACTTTTTTCCCGATAATACAGGAAGCCCAAGCCAGTATTCAACTTTGAAATCACCCGTTGGTGATCCCAGGGACCACAAACTGCCTGGTCATCCTGAAACAGGTATTTCAAATCTTCAGGCATTAGCATGATTGTATCGTTTATCTGTCCCGAAAATAGCATAAATCACTTCACTTATCAAATCCTGATCCCATTGGGCAAAGGCCCTTTGGTTGTCAGTTTGAGGGTGGCAATATCGGCACCGGCATCAGCACATTGAGCCGGCGTTCGTTTTTGGAGCCATGCCGTCAGAAAGCCAGCCCAATACGCATCACCCGCACCGGTCACGTCGATCACCTCAATTTTCCGACCCGGCAATTGAACTCGGTCAATACCACCATTTGATGAAACGATACTGCCGTCGGCCCCCAGTGTGAGACACACAAGCGTGGCCCCCAGTGCATGAAAGTCAGCAATAATCTGATGGGTAGCTTGTGGTTCACCGTAGAGTCTGGCTGCGTCGTCTTCGCTCAGTTTTACCAACGCGCCCACCGAACAATAGGCTTTTAGTACCTGCCAGGCCTGATCGCGGTCGGGCCAAATGCTGGGGGCATAGTTGCAATCGATACTAACCTGACACCCCACCCGGCTGGCGCGTTGGGAAGCATCGACAATAGTGCTTTGGGCCGGCTCCTGACTCAGGGCAAAGCAGGTGGTATGAAAGATTCGTGCCTGGCTCAGCAATGTATCGGGCACGTGATACGGCATGATCTGCCGGTCGGCCTGGCGATAAGCGATAAAATCCGGTGTGCCTTTAGTACGTGACACCAACACGATACTGGTTGGCTCGTGCATTGACCGGGCAATGTGATCGGTGTCAACGCCCGCCTTGGCTACCTGTTCAATCAAATAAGTACCCACATTATCGGAGCCAACACTGGAGACAATAGCTGCCTTGTTACCAAGCCTGGCCATATTGGCAGCCATGTTGGCGGGGGAGCCGCCCTGAAAACGTTCAAACGTGGTAGTATCGGATAAGTTGGTTGTTATTTCCTGCCCAATAAGGTCAGCGAGGAGTTCGCCAACGGCGAGAATATCGTACATAGTAAACGGTTTCGGGTTTCAAATTTAATGCCCGCCTACACCAATGGGGATGGATGTTTCCTGCGTTTCTTTCTGCAATTTGACCAGAAAGCACGATGCCGCTGCGAGGAGCATACAAACACCGGCCAGTACCAGTGCGTTGCGTGGATCATCACCCAGAATGCTTTTGTAAAAGAGCGGTACGGTAATCATCCCGATGAATTGTGGTACACAGATGAAGCCGTTGAAAATACCCATGTAAACACCCATTCGCTCTTTGGGAACAGCGCTCGCCAGCATCAGATAGGGCATTGACATAATAGATCCCCAGGCCAATCCGATTATTGTCATACCAATCAGGTAAATCATTTTGTCGTTGGAGGTAAGCGTCAGGAAGAAGCCCATAGCACCAATAGTGAGGAATACGGCGTGTGTGGCACGGGCACTGCCAATAGCTTTTGCAATTCGGGGAATAAATATTGAAATCACAGCGCAGGAGATGCTGAACATAGCAAAACAAAGCCCACCCCACTTGGTGCCTGCTTCAAAGCCAATCTTGTTTGATACGGCATCGGGGGCATTGAAAGCGTATTTGGCCGTCGCCAGCGACAGGTATTGCCACATGAGTGGTAATCCATACCAGGTAAAGAATTTGACCCACCAAAGCTGCTTCATTACGGTCGGCATAGCCGAGAGCGAAGCCAATATCTCTTTGAAAACAGGCAGCATCAAAAACAAATAGCTTCCTGCCAACACACCTGCCCCCCATAGTAAACCTGCCACAAAGCCCCCAACGCGCATGGCAAAAAAGAAAGCCAGAATAGCGGCTCCAGTGGCTAGGGCTAAATGCCAGAAGGAAATCGACTTTTTTTCTTCTGCGGTGAAAACGTGTTGTCGTTTATAGTTGTCGTCAATAGGAGGATATTCCTTTGTGGTTCGAATTGTCCAGATTACCGAGATCAGAATAGCGGCCGCACCAATATAAAATGGGTAACGCACCGAGTTGGGAATACCATTGGCTGATTGACCGTCGGAAAGCACCATCGAAATTCCCAACAAAGGCAAAATATAGGGCATCAGGTTGGCTAACGTTTGCCCAAAACCGACCATAAACGACTGTACGGCAAACCCCATTGGCCGCTGTTTATCGTTGAGCATATCGCCCACAAAGGCCCGGAAAGGTTCCATTGCCGAGTTGAGACCCGCGTCTAGCATCCACATCAAACCCGCTGCCATCCAAATAGCCGATGAGTTGGGCATCATCACCAGCGCGACACTACCCAGCAAGGCCCCTACAAGAATGAATGGCTTCCGTCGTCCCCAGGTGGGCGACCAACTCCGATCTGAAACGGCCCCAATAATCGGTTGAAGCAACAGACCTGTGAGCGGACCAGCGAGCCAAAGACCCGGAATAGAGGCTTCATCGGCACCCAGATAACGGTAAATTGGACTCATGTTGGCTTGTTGAAGACCAAAGCCGTATTGTATACCCAGAAATCCGAAACTCATGTTCCAGATTTGCCAAAAGCTCAAATTAGGTTTGTTTTGCATTGGATTATATCACAGGAAAAGTAGACAATGATACGAAAGTCGACGGTAGTAACATTACGTTTACAGGTACATTTTTCAACAAGACCGTATCTTTGGGCAACTTCACTCTTCACCATGCGCGGCTGGTTCGTTTTCTTTTCACTTGTATTTCTTTTTCCAACGTCGGGTTTTCTCTATGCTCAGCGCGCAGATTCAGCTTCGACAGTAATCATTCAACGAGTAAATCTGGTAGGCAATGTACGCACCCGCGACCGGATTGTGTTTCGAGAGCTGGAAATCCACACGGGCGATACCATTCAACTGACCGATCTGCCTGGGAAACTGGCCTGGGATCAACGTAAGCTTAATAACACCAATCTTTTTATTACGGTTACGGTTACGGCCCGAAAAACGGCCGATTCATTAGCTGTCAACGGTGGGCCAACGCCTGTTGAGGTCGACGTAGTTATGAAAGAACGGTGGTACGTGCTAGTCTACCCCGTGTTTGACCTCGCCGACCGTAATTTCAACGAGTGGTGGTATGATCGGGGCCGGAGCTTTCGGCGGGTAATCTACGGAGCACGATTAGACTATCGCAACGTATCGGGTAACAACGACCGGCTGGTTGGTGTTACGGAATTTGGGTTTCTAAACCGCTTTCTTGTTTCCTACCAACGCCCCTACATTGACCGGGCGCAACGACTTGGACTGCGGTTCGATATTTCGTACCAGACCAACAAAGAGCTTGCCTATCGGTCGCGGTTAGACAAACTGGTGTTTCTGCGGTCGGAGGAGTTGTTGCGAAAACGGGTTTTTGTGGGGGCATCCCTGACTCGCCGAAACGGATTTTATCATTTCCACACGCTGGGACTTCGTTATGTTCGCAACCAGATTGCCGACACCATTGCCCGACTCAATCCAGCTTATTACCTTGATGGACGCACCCGCCAGCAATACCTGCAACTGGCATATGGTTACCGCTTCGATCGGCGCGACAATGTGGCGTATCCGCTCCGGGGAACGCTCATCACGGGTGATGCCATCTGGTACGGGCTGCTTCCCAAAAATGATCTACATCAGCTGGAAATGGTAGCTTCGGCTACCCGATTCTGGCCATTGAGCAACCGGCCAAACGGACGTTGGTATGCTGGTTCGGGGGTGCGTGGTCAACTTATTTTGCCCCGCCGGCAACCTTACAACGATTTGCGAGGTCTTGGATACCTTCAGGAGGTGGTGCGGGGTTATGAGTTGTTTATCATCGACGGGCAGCGCTTTGGTCTTTGGAAAAACAGCCTGCGTTATCAGCTTTTCAATAGTGTGAAACAAATCAACTGGCTGAAGGTAAAGCAGTTCAACACCTTTCCTATCGCGGCTTACCTGACTGGTTTTGCCGATGCAGGCTATGTCCGGAGTTCTATTGCCCAACAATTCGAAAGCCGTCTTGCTAATAAACTCCTGATTGGAACAGGTGTAAGCCTGGATGTTGTAACCTTTTACAACCTCGTTGGGCGGTTCAGCGCTACCATCAACGGACAGGGGCAGCGCGGGTTTTACTTCAATATTGCACAGGAACTTTAACAGTGAACAGTGAGCAACGAGCAACTTTGATCCCTGATAACTGTTCGTTGCTCACTGATAACTCCTCACTGTGCCACCATTTTCTGGGCCATTGCTTTCACCGATGCATTGTTACCAAATGTCAAATACGCTTTCGAGAAGTCGCTGGCGTCGCGGGTGTATTCCGTCATGAGGGCATTAAAATCATCATCTACTTTCCCCGTCATTTGAGCCGGAATTCCATCGGGCTGCATTTTCAATATGATTGCCTGAATCTGTCGGCTTTGTTGCTGCGTATAGGCCATATTAGGACGTGTTGGGCGGAGCTGACGCTGCATGGATTCTAATTCAGCCAGTTCTTTTGTTTTGGCCTCCACAAACGCCTGAGCCTTTTGTTTTGTAGTGGTATCGGTTCCCTGAACAGCTTCTATTTTGGCCATATCAACAGCACCCTGCCCTAACAGGCGCATCCGAAAAACATAATCAAAATCAGGATCACCTGTGGCCTGAAGTGCTTTCAATTTGGTTACGCTCTGTTGTACAGGTCCTACCAATGGGCTCGTTACCGTGGTCGATGTTTGAGCCAATGCACTGACAGAGAATAAAATAGAGAATAGTCCGCTGATTATTAAGCTAGTACGTTTCATAAGGATACTCATTTATGGTTGGTAAACAGAAATTAGACAGAATCCGAGCGCATCGGTTTAACATGTTATCAAATCATAACAAAAATCAAGGTCAATTTGATCGAAAGACTGATTAATTTTGTTGGTATTCGCCGAAACACTAACCACTATTTAGCACTTTTGCCACTATGACATCGCAGAAAAGACTTGATCAGATTGAGCCTATAATTGGCGAAGTTTTGGCTGTTCTCGACCAACACACCGCATTGCATCGCCAGACTCAGGCTCAGATTAAGCAATTAACCGTAACGTTTACCCAGGCTTTTTCGCAACAAAGCGACCAAATCAGCTTTCTGCTAGCTGATGCCGCTGAACGAAGAGAACAAACTACTCACATCCGGCAGCAGGTCGATTTCCTTTTGGTCGATGCTAAAATTTAAGGGCACATCCCAAAAATACAACCGCATCGGCCTTTAGATTTGTTTGTATGGATTTGCCCTGTCTCAACCGGCCATCTTTGTATCACCCAAACGGGACAACCAGTCAATCACTTTTCAAACCAGAAACACAATGAAAAAGCTAACCGCAACCCAAACCGCAACCATCAACGGCAGTGGCCCTGTTATCCAATAACCAACACGCGTTGGCCAATGGCAATCCTGTTTGGCTGGCGCATCTTTGTATCACCCAAAAGGGACAAACCAACACAAGCAAACCAAACAAACGCATAAAAAAGCTAACTAAAGTACAGGCTACAACCGTCAATGGCGGAGGACTTCTCAAGAACTAATACGAGGCATGGGTTCGGCAACGAAACGCACCTCATTAGCCTGTAGCTGATGAGGTGTTTTTCTGTGGTTTTTACACTTTGTAAAGTGCTTTTTCGCTATAATAGCCCACCATGACATGTTTACTCAAGCAAAGTACGAAGGGTAACTAATTCATCAATAGTCGCAAAAATTCGGTAAGGGCCAGAAACGCAATATCGTCCATATCTACAACTCTCACTAAACTGGCCGCTCGATCAGCGTAAAAGCACAACCTTTCCCGCCACCTATCACCCCAATCCCACCACCCGCGCCCAGATTGGCATGGGCGGCCAAGCTAAGCTCATCCGTCTGTCGTGCTGGATTTAAAAGCCACCGAGCAAGGGTCGGCGTATGTCTATCACCGCACAGGCACAGTTTGGTCACGGATGCGCCAGGTGGTGGACAATGCCCCGGCCAGCACGTATAATGGGGGTAGTGTAGAGCTTTGGCAGCTTTGTGATTGGCGGGCCAGGGTTTGGGACTAATAAAGGCAAGGTCACCTTTGGAATAATAGATAATTAGGGAGGGGTGAGACATCCCTCAAACGGCCAGTTTTCAATCTATTTCCAGCAGTAAACAACATCTTCTCATGCCCCCCCCAAAGTCTATAAAACCGATTTTCTGTCCCCAACAGCCCTGTTGTTGCCTTTTCAGAAAGGTCGCCGGTGGGTGAGCTTCGACCAGATCATCCGGCTCGAAGGCATCGGCAATTACACCAGCTGCATCTTTGCCGATGGCTCTGAATTGCTGGTGGCCCTAACGCTCAGACGCCTGGCCGACCGATTGCCCGAAGGCGTGTTTGTGCGGTCCCACAAAAAGCATATCGTCAACCGAACGCACATAGCCAGTATTCATCCCCTCCGGTTTAGCGTGAAACTGACCAACGGTGACCGGGTAGAGCTGGCCCGACGACGGATCGGAACCTTCAAAAGCGAGATGTGTGCCTGACATCAACCCTGTTTCTGCGCCATAATCCCTGCTGATGCCCGGCAGGGGCTAACGCTCCGGTATCGGTTTCGGCTTGTTCCGCAGGGGCAATAACGCCACTCGCGGCCTCATACTTTTTCGAGCATGGCCTGGGTTAAAGTCGTGTAGCAGGCTGTCCAGGCTTCCTTGACCTCGTCGTTCCATTGTTTGCCCAGGCCTTTTTCGAGTGTCCAGAGTAGCACCTCGCCAACCGCCAGATAATGGGCTGGTTTAGTCCCATACTCCTTGTGCCGATTCGCCATGCTTACCACTTCGGGGGCGAAGGTATCGGGCTGGTCGATGAAGGCCACAATGAAACTGAGCATATCGACCAACTTCTGGTTCTGCACGTCCATTGGTCCTTTAAATAAGGGTTTTACGCTGGGGTATTTCAAAAACAGTCGTCTATAGAATACATCGCCCAGCAGTTGCGGATCAATGTCGCGCAGCAGCCGCCAGCTTTGTTTTACGGTATTTATTTGTTGCTCGGTCATGTTGTTTCTCATCCTCCATTTGTAGGCTGTTGCAAAAGACTACAATCCGGCTGGGCTAACCAAAAAATAGACTGCGAATCGTTGATTTTAGGTGTTCAACCGTCAGTCGTACCAGTTTATTCTCTCAATTAGAGGATTGTGTCGTGAAAGTTGTTGCCTTATTTGCCACTTTACATCCCGGTTGATGCTCCGTTTTGCGTCATTCAACTTGCCTGTCAAACGATTCAAGCCGAAATAGTTGCGGTTGAGACCTGCTTTCCAGAACTTAGTCACCCACATGTTACAACCCAGGTAGCCATGAACGCACTCATTATCGAAGACGAAAAATTGGTGGCTCTCGAATTAGCCGCCAGTATTGCTGAAGTTACCCCGGATGTACGAATTATTGGCACATTGGGCAGTGTGAAGACGGCCCTGCGCTGGTTTGCTGAAAATGCCGAGCCAGACCTGATCTTTGCCGATATTCAATTAGCCGATGGGGTCAGCTTCCGTATCTTTGAGCAGTTTCAGCTTTCGTGTCCGGTCATTTTCACCACGGCCTACAACGAGTACGCTATTCAGGCGTTCAAGGCCAACGGGGTCGATTACCTGCTCAAGCCCGTCGACCAGGACGAACTGAGTCAGGCTATCGCCAAAGCGAAGGCGTTGGTAAAAGCCAAATCGTCGGTCGCGCTCGATGTTAGTAAATTGCTGGAGGCCCTCAACATGTCGGCCAACGCCGGGCGAAACACTTACAAAGAGCATTTTCTGGGCAACTCGCGCAATAGCTGGGTGCCGGTCAAAGTGGTGGATGTGGCTTATTTCACTCGCGATCAGCTTAACTTTCTGGTGACCAACGCGTGCGAGCGGTTTATTGTGGATTACGATACGCTCGATCAGATCGAAGAACTGCTTGACCCCCATGTATTTTACCGGGCTAACCGGCAATTTATCATCCATATCGGAGCCGTTCAACAGGTAAAAGGCTTGTCCAATCTCAAACTCAATGTCAAACTTAAATCGCCGAATCACCAGCTTGACATTGAGGTTAGCCGCGACAAGGCTCCGGTCTTTAAAAAATGGTTGGAGAAGTAAGCGCGGGCTTTTCTGGCCTACTGGTGTTCCTTCGGTTGAATGCCCTGTTGTGCGGTCCCACCTTTGTATCGCCCAAACGGGATAAGCAATCAGAACTTTTTTTGCAGACAAGTACCATGAAACAGTTAACAAAACCCTAGACCCAACCGGCAATGTGTAGAAGAAGCCATGAATGGTAAGGTTTACCAGATGAACCGTTACAGCAGCGGTATCTTTACGCAGAATTCCGTTTCGGTTTCCGTCACTTCGATCTCCTGTCGGCTCAGGTAGTAGTACAGCGACTGCATACTGGTCAGCCCCTGTTTGTTAGAGGTTTCTACAAACGCTTTCTTCTGGAGGTTGTTGACCACGCACAAATAATCGCCTTCAGTATAAATCCGCACGACCAACGGACTGTCGTCGTCGATGATGTTGTGCTTAATGGCGTTTTCCAGCAGGTTTTGCAGCGTAACGGGGACAATCTGACGGGTTAGGTACGTTTTGGGTACATCCACCCGAATCTGCAACCCCTCGTCGAAACGCGACTCCTGCAACGTGATGTACTGTTGCACAAAGGCCAGTTCGTCCTGGAGCGGCACCAGATCTTTGTCTTTATTTTGCAGTATGTAGCGGTAGATCACCGATAGTTTCCGCAAAAAGGCTGATGCCTGCCGGGGGTTAATTGCAATGAGGGAGTTGAGGGAGGTGAGGCTGTTGAACAAAAAGTGGGGTTTAAGGTGGTTGATGAGGTTCTGGTACTGAATCTGAGCCTTATCGCGTTCCAGGCGGGTAGCCTGCACCTGCAACGTATGAACCTGAGCGGTCTGTATGGACCGGTAGCGCAGAAAACCAACAATAAGCCCCAGCGCCACCAACAGAACCAGTCCCCGGAACCAAATGGTTTGGTAAAACACCGTATCAATATGAATGGCCAGACTGCTGACCGGCGTTTGGTGACCATCGCCCGTAACTGCTTTTACGCGGAAGGTATAATCACCGCCCGGCATTTTGGTATAGATCGCGTAGCTTGCTTCTCTGGCTTGTTTCCAGTCGTCCTCGTAGCCTTCGAGTTGATACATATACTGGAAAGGCCTTTGCTCGCTCGATGTTAATGCGGCAAAGTGGGCCGCGAAGCCCGTATCTCCGGCCTTCAGGTCGACCCGTGACAGGCCACCATGATTAAGCCAGATCGAATCGCCGACGGCAACCTGACTGATAAATACCTTCGCGGGTAACGCTGCCGACTGGTAGGCCAGCTTTTCAGGAAAGAACTCGACTAAATACCCTTTCAATGCGGCCAGAACATGACCATTTCGCAGAGGAAGAAGTAGGTTGGCATATTCTAAATTTGCTTCGTTGTAGGGAAGCGTAAAGTTGATAAACTGCTTTTTTTGGGGCGAAAAGACCGAAAATTTGTTGTACGCGCCCACCCACACATTCCCAAGCTGATCGGGCAGAGCCGCCAGACAGTGATCGTAAGCCAGACCTTCACTTTCTGTCCACTGCGTATAGTGTTTCTGGCGGGGGTCGTACCGAAACAGGCCCCGACTATTTGAGCTAAGCCAGAAATTGCCGCCCTGATCTTCGGTGTACGACGAAATGTTGCCATGCAATAGCTCGTCGTTGCTCGTTTTCTCCCGTATAAACCTTTTTTTGTCGGGGCAAAACCCACGGGATAGATATCCAGCCACAACTGCCCCCGTCGGTCAATCAGCGAACTTCGCACGAAAAAATGGTCGGCTTCTCCATTCGGCAGAATCGGGTAAGTTTCCCATTTATGGGTTGAAATAGGATAGCAGAGTGCCTGTTTGTCGTCCTCAAATAGCCACAGTCGATCTCCATCCAGGATCATGTTGCTGCATTTAACCGGTGTTTTATGGTTGGCTGGCCAGGGCAACCTGCTGAACTACTTCGTTGTTTTGTTGAACACAAATACGTCTGTTTCCGTATTAACGAACAGTGTTTCGCCTATGGAGCAAATCCCGCTAACGGGTGAACCATATGGATACTGGGCCGTTGTATGGGGGAGTTTATAAATTGCAAGCCGTTTAGTTTGCGGGTTATAGTGAAGGATGTCCCGAATAGAAATACCTAACCACCAGGACCCGTCGGTGTCTTCCAGCAACGAAACAATGCCTCGCTTATCATTGAGAGCCGGAAACATAGCCCCTAAGTTAAAGACGTTGTAAAAAGCCCGTTCAGGATTGGTGTGCGAGATGCCATTGACCGTACCGAGCCAAACTGACTTGTCGGGGTGTTGCCCGCCCGCCCAGAAAAAGCTGCCCGCTATCGACGTAGGACTTGTCTCGTCATGCACCAACTCGGTTATCTGGTAGGTGCTGGCTGCAATATGAAACATGACGTAGTTCCACGAACTGGTCCAAAGGTTATGCTGACGATCCACGAAGATGGTTGCCATAGCAAAAACCTCGCGATTAGTCTGGCGACTAACGGGGGTGATTATTTTCAGAATCTGTTGGTTCGTAAGGTTATAGACAGTAATTTTTTGGGCATCATTATCGGCAAAGATCAGTTTGTCGCCATCGAGCGCCAATGCCGAGATCGAATGGTCGTTGAAAATGGGCAGGTGCTGTGGATTATTCCGGTGATTGAAAAAGCGTTGCTGCTCCACATCAAAATACTGTAAGCCGGTTCCGTCGGCCACCCAGAAGCCCTTTTGGGTGGGGTCTTCCGGGAAGCAATTCTTTGAAATAAAGCTGGAAGCGGTCAGCGGGTTGTGTGTTGGGTTGTAGGGAAAATATTGAATTTTGCCCGTTTTGGTGCTAAACCGGTGTAGCCCAACACGGCGGCTTGTAAACCAGATATCGCCGTTGCGGTCGCAGAGAATATTGGTACAAAAACCAATTGCCCGTCCGTTGGCCGCCGTATAGTTCCGAAAGCGGCCTGTAGCTTTTTCGTAGCAACCCACCCCGTTATCAACCACCATCCAGATATTGCCCTGCCGGTCTTCGCAGAGGTCATGCACGGTGTTGTGCAGCAGGGAGTTTGGGTCTGAGGGATTGTGTTTGAACTTAATAAACTGGTTGCCGTCATAGCGGTTGAGGCCATCGAACGTACCCACCCACAGATAGCCGTCGCGGTCCTGAAGAAACGAGTTAATCAAGTTGAAGGATAGCCCGTCTTTTTCCTGAATGTGCTGAAACTCAAACTGAACTGGCTGACCCTGCGCGTTTAGCCAGCCCGTCGAGATAATGAACCAACCGGTTAGCCACCGGTGTATCCACTTGCGAATGCTTATTTTTTCAGTCATTTCCGAAACGAAGGTGCCTTGTCGCGGCTTATGTCAAGATCGGTACTACTGGCTGGCAGTTCCTGAGCCACTAATTTTTCGTCTTCAATGATCAGAGCGTTCATGGCAAAAGGTAGTTGATGGGGCTAAAGCTACCCGTAAATCTTTCAAAATTTAGTAGTGAATAGCAATATTTTGGCATTGAACCGTCGTGAATCCAGTATCAATGACGCAGAATCGGCTACCAATCGTTACGGCTGGGTGAGGTTTTCTAAGGCGGTTTATTTTTATACGACCAAGCCCGGCAGCTCTTGTTCAAACGACTGATCTCCACTTCCCTACGACTCAAGGGCTTTTCTGGCCCACTGGAGTTCCTTTTTTTGAATACCCTGATCGACTGCCCCACCTTTGTCTCACCCAAACGGGATAAAGAAGCACAAGTTTAACCAAACAACTACGGTGAAAAGCGAACGAAGCCACAGGCTATTACCACGCATAATGAGGAGAGTTCAGTGGCTTTTATCTGAAAAATACAACCTTGTTTGTGTGGCCTTGCCCCTGCCCGGCGCAATACCTTTGTTCCACTCAAACGGGATAAACCAACACAACTTTTACCAGACAACTGCCATGCATGGCCCTGGTAATACTTTTGACTCAATCACTCAATCAAATTCTAACCTCTTTAGCAATGGAAGCTTCTTTTTGGATTAAATCGTGAGAGTTAGGTGGTTTTTATACGTCATTCCACCGCAAAGACATTCATCCGTTTGTGCTGACGTATATGAACCCAGACGAGATCGAAGGAACAACTATTCTTGTTCCGTTGTGTGGTAAAACGGTCGATATGATGTACCTGTCGCAGTATGCCAACAAGGTTATCGGTGTTGAGCTTGTGGAGGAAGGTATTGTGCAGTTTTTCAACGAAAATAACCTGACCTACTGGCAGCCCGACTCTGAAACCTACATTTCGGGCAACATCACGATTTTATGAAAAGACTTCATGGCTCTGCAGCCGCACGACATCGGCCACATTGATTGGGTGCTGGATCGTGCCTCGCTGGTAGCCCTGCCCGACGATATGCGGGCCGACTACATTGCCGCCATTGATCGGCTTTCGGATGTTGGTACCCGGCAGTTGGTAATCACCCTGGAATATTTCCCGCTCATCGATTCGGCACCGTTTTCAATTACCCCCGAAGAAGTGGGCCATTATTACGGAGCAGGCCATTTTATCAACCACGTCGAAGAATCTCATCAGCCCAACCACGGGATGGTTCGCCGTTGGAAATTAGACTACCTGATCGAGCATGGCTTTGTACTCGACAAACACGCCAATGGTGTGGTGCTGGCTGCTCTGGAAGAAATGGTGGCTTAACTACTAACCCATATATCATTATCAAAAACGCCCGGCAGATCTTCTGTCGGGCGTTTTTGATAATGGTGTTCCTGTTAACGGCGCTACTGCCCCAGCGTGCAACGCGCTCCGCACAGCAATGCGTAGGGTCCGGCGGGTTTATGGCCCCCTTCAACCCCGGAATATATAAAGGACTCGCGCAGGCGTTACAGGTGTTGAACCAGAAAAGATCTGATATAAAAGAAGTGTTTTCGCCAGCCGAAGCAGTTGCTTAAATGTGAAAATACAAACAAGTTTGTATGGATTTGCCCCTCCCCAATCTGCCATCTTTGTATCATCAGAACGGCAGTAAAATGGACAAAAAATTATCTGCTCAATCTGTCTAAAATCAACCTCTTTTTTTAACCAACACAAACCCATCAAATCCAATGAAAAAAGTAAGCATCATGTTCGCCCTCCTGCTCGGCTTTGTAGCCACATCATTCGCCCAGACCGCCCCAACCGGCCGCTGGCAGATCCAGGAAACCGAAGCCCAACTGAAAGAAGGGGTCAACACCGTCCGCATGGCCGACGGCTCTACCGTGCGCTGCACCATCCGGGGGGGCGAAGTCTTCAACGTGTTGGTACAGAGCGGCCGGGATCGCGTCATCTTCGAAGGGAACGACGAGGCTCCGGCGGGCGCACCCCAGACCAAATGCCCAAAAAAGTCCGACATCCAGCACTGCTATTACAGCACCAAAGACAAAATGCTGGTGTGTTTCTGCGGTCCGGTATTGACCTCCCAACCCGGCAGCGACCCGACAGCCGCCCAAACCCGCGAACATATCCTGCTGGCCCGGCAGATCGGCGTACCGAACTGAGCCAATCAACCTTTTTTTTAACCAGTTTTCTTTTTTTCAATCAATTCAAACCAATCAAATCCAATGAAAAAGTTACTCTCAGTACTCGCCCTGCTCGTGGCCGTTATAGCCGTATCATTCGCTGCCAACGTAGCCCCCCCGACGACTGAATCGGGTTCGGTTCAGGTGCGTGAAGGCCGTAACCTGGTCCGGTTGCGCAATGGCTCAACCCTGTTGTTCATGGCTCGCTCCGGCGAAATCAGTGGCATCGAAGTACGGCAACCAACGGGCCTGGTCATCAAGTTCGACGACGATGCCTGCTCTACCTGCGGAACCCAGCCACCCAAGCCCTGCACCGGCGAAATGCGGTGTGTGTACAGCGAGAAGCACCAAGCCAAAGTTTGCTTCTGCATCCCTAAATTAGACTTCACCAGTGGCGGAACTGGCGGCACATTTGCCTCGGACTTCTTCCTCGAAATTGACGGGATCAAGGGCGAATAGAAGGATTAATCAAGTAGATAGTCATTGGGTAACTGAGGTAATTGGGGTAGTCGACCCGTTACGTTAGTTACCCAATGTCCTTAATTACCCCCTTACTCCTAACGACCAGTCATGACTACCCTCTCCAATTTAATCGACCGCATTGCCAACTGGAAAACGGGGCGGCCCAATTGATCTGACGTTTGGCTTCGACCCGGCCAGGACTGGGGCAAAAACGAACCTGTTGCTACCCAAAGAGGTGACCAAAATTTAAGGACATATACCAAAAATACAAACTAGTTGGTATGGATTTGGCCCCGCCCAATGTGCCACCTTTGTATCACCCAAACGGGGAAATAATCAACCACTTTTTAACCAACGCAAGCTCATGAAAAAATTAACCGCAATCCAAACAGCAACCATCAACGGCAGTGGCCCTGGCTTAGTGCTGCAATAACCAACACGCGTTGGCCAATGGCAACCGCAACGCCCCTCATCAGCAACCGGCTGGTGAGGGGCGTTTTTTCGTAAAGCAAAACGACTGATCTCCACTTCCCTACGACTCAGGGCCTTTTCTATACGAGTGGTGTTCCTTTTTTTGAACCCCTGAATGGGCTGCCCCACCTTTGTATCACCCAAACGGGAAAACAATCATAAACCAACAAAAACAACTACAATGAAAAAGCTAACAAAACCCCAGACTGCAACCGTCAACGGCGGTGCATTGACCGCTAACTAATACAAGGTATTGGTTCAGCCCCAAAGCCCCTCATCAGCAGCCTGCTGGTGAGGGGC
>Ga0105048_10001137_pt1 | contig 43019 bp, 33 predicted proteins | sample MAT05_FD_78382 | JGI IMG/M metagenome (GOLD analysis project Ga0105048, IMG submission 78382) | Freshwater microbial communities from Lake Fryxell liftoff mats and glacier meltwater in Antarctica - MAT-05 | ecosystem: Environmental > Aquatic > Freshwater > Ice > Liftoff microbial mat | place... | reverse complement strand
CTCTTTTCGTAGGAGAAATCGAAATACGCTTCGAGGGACGACGCCACCGCCTGGCGAAACTCGGTTCGCAAACTCTGCGTGTCGGGACGGCGATGGAGGAGCAAGCGACGGCCGAGATAAGCTTGGGCGGTGTCCGGGAAGTTCGGATCGATTTTGCCCGCATTGGCCACCAAGCCCGCCGTTCCATCCAGTTCGACGCCGCGATATCCGGAGGGCAGAAAGACAAACGACGAATTGAGCGCCTGCCCGTTTGTCTTCAAAACGAGAGGCGAGCCGTCGCTCGAGTCCACGCGGGGCGTCGAGCCGAGCAGGATGTCGGTGCCGTTGAGCACCCCCGGCGTGAGGGTGGTGGCTCGCGCCGCGTAATCTCGAATCAGGTCGTAGCGATCCTGGACGACGAGAGAGTTCGAGTCGTTGACACCCGCGAAAAACATCAGACGGGTTCTCCCACCGTTCAAGGACGCTCCGTAGCGCATTTCCGCCTTGCGATTGGCGCTATCGGAATCGAACGAGTTGTCGTAACCGAGGGTGATTTCTCCGCCCGTGTAATCGCGCTTGGTGATCACGTTGATCGCGCCTCCGATCGTACCGCCCATCGCGGCACCCGATGCCGACTGGGGCAGCACTTCGATCCGTTTGATCGAACTCAGAGGGATCAGGCTCAATTTCGATGTCCGGTAGTCCAGGCCCGTGCCGAACGAGGGCAATCCCGAGCTGACCACCTGCTCGCGACCGTCGACCAAGACGCGGGTGTAACGGCTGCCCAGCCCTCGCAGACCGACCTCTCCACTCAGAGTTGCGCCACTGGAAGACGGCAGGCGTTCCGCCAGAAAATCGCCGACGGTGAGCGCTCCGGATTGCTCCACCTTCTCGCCGTCGAAAACCACATAAGGTTGAAGGTCGTCCGGTGTGCGCGGACGGTCCACACTGGCATCGCCCACAGGCAAGGGTGCAGGACGCGCTTTTTCGGCGACCGCAACCGCGTTCACCCGTGCGCGCTCGGTGATCGCCGCGGCCTGCGCCGCAAATTGGGGGGCGACAATCTTGAAACTCTTTGCGCGCCCCGGCTGGCGATAGGCGGTGTAATTGGTCCCTTTCAGAATCAGCGCCAACGCCCGATCCGTCGTCATCTTCCCGGAAATCTGCGGAGCTTGCAGGCCCTTGAGCTCTTCGTACGAAAACAGGATCTCAACGTCGCCTTGGAGTCCTAAACTCATCAGCGCTATCGTCAGGGACTGCGCCGGAACGTTGAATTCCACCGTCGCAGGCTTCGCCGCCAAAGAAATCGACGGCGACGAAAAGAAAAAAACGGCACACACCGCCGCACATACGAATCGCGTCGAGCAGCCACCCGCCACTCTCAGTCGCCAGCGACTTGCCAAATCTGAAGGAAATGCGTACAGCCTGAAGAGAAAGCGATGAATCATGTAACGAATCGTTTGATCACGAATAACAGTCCCGGGATCCAGATGAGCAAACGATTAGTTTAGGGGAGACGGCAGAAGGCGCTGCCGAAAGCGGGAAGTCGATCAATAATCTTGCTCTAAGAATACGCCGCTCCGCACCTGGTGTAGTCACATATTTTGAATTATTTTTAACCTATTTCATCACAGGATTTTAGGTAAGTTTGAAAGATCGATGGAGCACGCTGGTTCGTACCGGGTTCGTCTTCACCCTCCTCGATCCATCGAAAAACCCACTGGCGCCTTTTTCTCTCTCCCTCCGCCGGACCCGACGGATCGGGTCTCTCCATCGGACATCCGAGAGCTGCTTGCAATGCCGCTTTCCGGTCGAGAGGCGAAAGCGCCGCCTTGGCCACTTGCCACACCCACTCCCCTCGCGGCCTTAGAACTTCATTCCAACCGAAAACACAAAAGTACGCCGCTCGCCGGGGATCGACGTGTCGGTGAAATAGAATTTATCCCCGGCGTTCTTTACCGCCAGTTCGGCGGTCCACTCGGTGCGATTGCGCTTCCAAGCATACCCGACCGCTGCAGTGAAGGTAGTATAGGAGGGGTGCTCGAGGAGATAGAGGTTCTCCAAGGTGCCGTACGGACGGCTCCGGCTGCGGTAATTCGCTCCGGCGGTGGCGTGAACCCCCTGCCAGGCACCGTGCTTAAAGGTGTATTTGGCGAACACGTTCAATGCCTGGGGAAACGCGGAATCGATCAGGCTGCCTTCCGTCACCGGCGCCGCCGTGTTCGATACGACGGTCGGATCCATGTCGGTGTAGTTGGCCAGCAGCTGCAGTTCTTCCGTCGGAGACCAGAAGAGATCCACCTCGTATCCCCGGCTTCGCTCCATCCCGCTCAACCGGCTGACAATTCCCGGGAGATTGGGATCCCTGCGGGGAATGTTCGTGCGCTCGACCTCGAAGAAGGAGACCGAACCCGAGAAACGACCACCGAGCAGTTCGAATCGCAGTCCCGCTTCATGGCCGGTGCCTTCCTGGGGATCGTTCGGGAATTGCGCTCCATTCCCCTGAATTGACTCGGAGTAGGAGTAGAAGACATTCAGCCCTTCGACGACCCGGAAGGTGGCGCCCCCTTGAAAGCTGTCGAATTCGGTGCGCGGGGTCACGGAAACGGAGGGCGCTTGCCCGCCGGACGCACGCAGGTCCGGTTGAATCTGGATGCCCGAGCGGGCGAAGCTCCGAGCCGCGGCCGCGATTACGTTCAGCCGTTCTTTGAGGAAACTCGCGTTACCCACCACGTTGGCCTGCTGCCCGCGACTCGCGGTGCGTTGAAGCACCAAATGCCTGTAGTCTGCCGGAAAAGTGCCGAGCGTATAGTCGACCGCCGTGGGGGCATAGAGATTGAAGACCGGACGGTTGACGTTGCGGTAAACCGAATTATCCCCTGCTGCACGCGTATCCTGTGCGCCCAAAACCATATTCAGCCTCGTCCACGAGAAGGTCTGGGTGTAGTTCAAATCCGCTCGTAAGGTCCGGTTCCACTGATCCGTGTCCGATCGCCACGACTGAATGGGAACGGTTCGCGGCAGATTCCCCGCGGCATCCCGCTTGAGCGCACCGTTCGCAAACTGCGTGAATCGATCCTGATGACGTTGCGACTCCGCATAAACCACCCGCGCGGACAGCAGGTCGTTGAAGGTATGCACGAAATTCGCTTCGAAATAAACCTCGTCGTCGGTGCGTCGTGCGTTGGGACCGGCAATGGAGAAATCGCGAGGCAGGCCCGGCGCGTAGCCGACACCGATATCGATCATGCGGTTAGGGTTGCCGCCGACGGGTGCCAGCCGCGTTTCCACCACCTGCGGAAAACGCTCGTCCGAGGACGTCATCTTCGGCACATGCAGCCACTCGGTGGTCACCGTTAGGCTCGTCGGATAGGGCGCTCCCCGGATGTTCCATCGAACCGACGGAGCGAAATGCCAGCTTTCGCGTTCGCCGTACTGTCGCGTCGACTGCTGATTCTGCCCTGCCACGATGAAGCGATACAGGACGCTCCCGTCGCTCGTCACCGGCCCTGTCGTATCGACTTCGGCCCGCAGCGAGCCCTCCGAGTCGACGGAGGTTTCCAGGGAGGTCGCCGCTTTCGCCTGCGGCACTTTCGTCACGATATTGACCACGCCCCCCGGATCGCCCGTCCCATACAAAGCACTCGACGGTCCCTTCACCACTTCGACCCGATCGATCACCGAGGTATCGATCGAATTGGCGGTCGAGAAACCGATACCGTTGCGCCGGGGCCCACCCGTACCGAATCCACGGATACTGTACTGCCCGCCGAAGAATCCGTTGGTGCTGACGCCGCTGACATAGATCACCGCCTCGTCGAGATCGACCGCACCCAGGTCCTGGATGAAGTCCGCGGTGAGCACGGAAATGGTCTGAGGTACATCCATCAACTTCAGATTGATGCGTGTACCCGAGACCGAATTGGTCGCGCGATAACCGCGATCCCGCGTCGTCCCGACTTCAAAGGCCGAGAGCACGACCGCATCGTCTTTTTCGGGCGGAGCGGGAGGGGACGATGACGTCGTTTGAGCGCGGAGCGCGCACGTGGTAGCCAACAGGACGGCGACGGTAAAGAGCTGCCGTGGGGAGGTAATGAGGGAGTTCATGTTGTCATGGGGAGGATTGAGGAGAGGCTGAAGACGCGTGCGATCGTCAGAACGAACCCTTGATGCCGATCGTCCACACCGCTCCAAACCGCGCTTGATCGCGGAATTGTGCGTATTCGGGTGTGCGCGGTCCGTAGACTTCGAATGCCACCGGCGCGTCGTGGAGATTGGTCAGGTTCACAAACACTGCCACTCGCCGGTAAAAGGTATACTCCGCATTCACATCGATGAGCAGACGCTTGGATGCCCAGTTGTATGTTCCCGGCTCGATACTTCGACCGGGCGCAACCGTTGCCAACCGCTGCCTGCCCACGTAGTTCCACTTTACGCCCAGGCGATACTTGGGTCGCGTCAGCATGATTCCCCAATTCGCAGCCCGCGGCACATACCCCGAAAAACTATTGGAATCGTCTCCCGTCATTCTCTGGGCGGTCCCATTGACGAACACTTGCACGCCCCGCGCCCACGCAGGAAGGAACGTGAGCGCTTGTTTGTAGTTGAACTCGACGCCGGTCATGTGCGCCTGCGTCGGCAGATTGTATTGCGTCGAGACGTCGTAATCGCCGTACACTTCCGGAGAAAGCCCGTACAGACCGAGAAACTCGGGAGTCGCGCGAAAACGGGTAGTTCCGAAGAGGTTTTCGAAATCGCGCCGAAAGGCTCCGAGGGAAAGGAGGCCGACAGGCTCGAAATAGTGCTCCAGCGAAACCTTCACCGTCCGCGCCGACCACGCCTTGATCCCCGCATTGTTCACCGAGATGAAATCGTTCGGGCCCGGGAGATTCTGCGTATCCGGAAGCGTGAGACTGCCGGCGTATTGCACGAGATCCGGCCGACCCACAGACCAGAAATAGCCTCCCCGCAGAATGAGATTGTCCCGAAGATTGAAAGCCGCGTTGAGACTCGGGAACCAGCGCAAGTACTCCTTCTTGGAATGGAGGCCCCGCTCTACATTCGTCAGTTGAGCGACGGCCAACGCACCCGTCGCGATGGGCAGCGGACGACCGTTGGCACCCAGGATAACCTGCCCGTTGGCGGACCGTTGATAGTTGCGCGTCACATCGATCAACTGTCCTTCCCCCTCCACGTTCGTCTGCTCGGCACGGAGCCCGCCCACGAGCTTCAATCGCCCTGCCAAGAAGTTGACGTCGCTCCGAACGTACGCCGACGAAATCGTTTCTTCCGCGTACTTCGACGTCACGACGCCTTGGGTGTAGCGTGTCGTTTCGTTGAGAGTGAAATAGCCGGGATTCGTCCGGTAGAGCTCGTACAACTCTTCGTTGCTCACCCACTGGATGCGGGGAAACCCAAACGGTGCGGTCCGTTGCGAAAAACTCTCGTCCAGCACGACGGACGCGTTGTCGTCCGCCGAGTTCGCAACCCGATCGTTACCCACGAAGGTGAAGGTCGGAGTGTCGCGACGAATGTCCTTCATCACATAACGCACGTCGATCCCCGCCTTCAGCGTGAAGGGCACCGCGGCGAAGAACTCGCGCTTGACGTTCGCAAACGCATTCCGCTGAACCGCGTTAGTTTCGAGCGAATTTCCGTTCGCGGTGTTGAGGGAATAGGTATTGAGCGAAAACGGATCGACGGCCGCTCCCGTGATGCCGTCGGTCACGGTAATGACTCGGGGACGAAGATAAAAAATGTCGTTGAACGAAACGGTAACGTTCTGGCGACGGGCCTGAGTGTTGTTGAAGGCACCGCTGGTCAGATCGGTATCTCTCCGATCGGTCAGGGACACCCCAAACCCCGCTTCCGCATCCCAGGCGGACCCGTCGTGGCGGTACGTCACGGAGGGCATGTAGAGGTTCTGCGCGACCGTGTTGGCGACATTGACGAGTCGGATCTCGCCCGCGCCCGTGGCACCCCGAGTCGACGTCGAGGTAAAATCGCCCGGCGCGACGCGATTCGCAAAGAACGTCAGCGTACGCATATTGATCTCCGCGCCCGCGAACCCGTATTGAAACGAAAACGACAGCCGGTCGTTGGGCGTCAAACGGTAGTCGAGAGTCGCGCCCAACGCCTTCCGCTCCGCAATCGCCGTCCGATCGCGCACGGCGTAGTCCGTCAGGTAGGGTCGATCCGGCGTGGTGTCGGGAAGCGTCGTCCCATTGGTCGCCGCGCCTGCCCCCCGCCAGGTGTTTTGCATGAACTCCTGGGGCGTGTAGACCGGCGATGTGCTCGCCGAGAGCGTGAACCCGAACCGCTTGTTCACCGGCACCACCGCCGATGCCATGAACTCCGGGCTGACTTTGCGCGTGGGTTCGCGACGTGGACCCGGCGTCTTGTGAAAGCTGCGGTCGTTATCCCGCATGAGCAGTGCGGCACTGAAATGATAAATCGGTCGGGAACGCTCGAAAGAGCTACGCGGCACGATATTGACGGAACCGGCCAAGGCCGAACCCGAGGTTTCCGGAGTCGGCGTGTGGGAGACCTCGATTCGAGCCGCATTGTTGATCGAAAGCAAATGAAGGCCGGCTCCGCGCGACGTTCCGCCGGCGGGATTCGCCAGATCGAATCCGCCGACCGTCACGGGCACGTTGTTCGGCGGCACTCCACCCAAGGAGATTTGATAGGCTTCTCCCTGGCTTCCGAGACTGATGATCACTCCAGGTACGGACTTGAGGACCTCGCCCGCGTTACCGTTCGCCACCGGACCGAATTCGTCGGCGGCCACGACATTCATCAGGTTCGGAGCGAAACGCTGCGTATTGATCGCGATCGCGGCTCCGTCCATTTCCGTGGCCGCCTTCACGACGAATTCGTCCAACCGGATCGCATCGCCAGGGGCACCGCGAGGCTTAAATCCGGTGAAGCTAAAGTTCATTTCCACCGTGTCACCCGCAACGACGGTCACCGGTCTGGTTTCGGCAGGAGCACCCGTGCGAAAGACTCTCACCTGTGCGAGCCCTGCGGGAACATTGCGAAGACGATACTGGCCGGTGGCATCGGTCAGCGTTTCGAGCGCGGTGCCGTCGATCGTGACGCGCGCATTCTCGACATACTCGCCCGAGGACGGATTGAAAACCCGACCTTCGACCACGCCGACCCCGGGGTCTTGGGCAAAAACGGGGCGGTCGACGGCTAGGACGACAACGAGGCAGGCAAATGCCAGCCGAAACGGGCGGATACGCGGGTGGATCATCGGTGGGGTGGAAGAAACGAGGAACGGCTCCGGCGCACTGCGCGCAGGGCAAGGGACCGACGGAAACTGGCGGAACTGAGGAAGGGGTCGGGAGAGCGTAACGTTTCGCCGTAGGCGGGACACTACAGTCGAGACGGAATGGCTTCGCGCCAACCGGCAGAGAGCTGTGCAGACAGTTCGGCGACTCGGACGATTTGCTCGGGACGTTCTGCCAAATTTTCGTTCTCCTCGGGGTCGGCTCGCTCGTCGTAGAGTTCGCGACCGACAAGCGCATTGGCTTTGTCGGTCCACTCGACGTAACGATAGGACTCCGTGCGAATCGCCCGTCCCAGTTTTCCGGATCGGGGCATTTCGCTGAAGGCCGCACGCTTCCATGCGCGTCCGGGGCGATCGAGCAGCGGGCCGAAACTCGTCCCCTCCGCACGACCGGGCGCGGGAAGTCCTGCGAGTTGTGCCAGGGTCGGATAGAGATCCACGAATTCGACCAGTGCGGAAGTGCCCTCGCCTTTCGCCTTCATTCCGGGACTGGAAACCAGCAGGGGCGCGCGTGTCGCCATCTCGTAATTTGCGTGCTTGTGACCCCAGCTGCCGTGCTCGCCCATCATATAGCCGTGGTCGCCGAGAAAAACGACAATGGTATTCTCCTGCAATCCCGCTTCGCGTAGGGCGTCGAGCACTCGGCCCACGCACGCATCCATATAACTGATACTCGCAAGATAGCCCTGAAGATACTTCCGCTTGAAGGCTTCGTCGCGACCTGCCACCGGAGGGAAGTCATGGAATCCGGCCGCCATTCCCAGATTGAGGGTTCCAGCCGGCGCACCGCGCGGCGGCGTCTCGGGGCTCGGCATCGGGAGCGTCTTGGGGTCGTAGAGATCGAAGTACTTTTTCGGAGCGACGAAGGGCAGATGGGGCTGATAGAATCCGACCGCCAGGAAGAACGGTCCGTCCTTGGCCTCCGACCGCGCTCGCAGAAAGTCAGCGGCGCGTTGCGCGGTTTGGCCGTCGCGCAACGCCTCGTCCGGCACATCCGGCCCCTCGAAGGCTGCCCCGCGGGGCCAGTCGTGGGAGTGCTTGAATTCCTTTCCCGCCGCCCGAGCCTCGGCGATCAGCCGTTCGCGAATCGCGTTTTGTTCGGGTCCCCAGACCGGATTGGTCGGCAGCCAAAGGGGCTCGCTCCAGGAGGCCGGATCGTCCTCCGAGCCCAAGCCGGTTTCCGCGTAGACATGAAAGACTTTTCCCAGCGCGACCGAGCGGTAACCGTTCTGCTTGAAATGTTGGGGCAGTGTGACGACCTCCGGCACCGCATCCCGGATCGTCCGACCGAAACCGCGCAATCCGGTCGTCGCGGGTCTGAGACCGCTCAGAAACGAGTTCCGCGACGGACTGCAGATTGCGATCTGCACGTAAGCACGATCGAAACGCAGGGCTCGGCGGGCAAAGTCGTCGAGATGCGGAGTCCGGATAACCGGGTCGCCGTAGCAGCCCAGTTGGGGGCGAAGGTCGTCGGACAGGAGCACGAGCACGTTCGGCCGAGAAGCGGCCAGCGCCGGAGCGAGTAAGGCGAGCCCGAATAAACAGGCATGCGCGAACGCGCCGGAAACGTCGGCGAACGGGAACGATTCCGTGGCAGGAAGGGAATGCATGAGGGGTAGAGAAAGAAGGAGGGCGCGCGTGCAGGCTAGTCGGGCCGGCCCGCCAGACACATCGCTTGAATTTCCGGCGCCGAAAGCGAAGCGGAATAGATCGAAAACTCGTCGAGACGGCCGTTGAGATTTCGAATGGGGAAGGGGTGATTCTTCCAGGGAATTCCCCAATTTCCCAGTTCGCATGCGCCGTAGACAATCGGCCGATTCGGCCGATGTTGCGCATCGACCTCCCGGCTGACTTCCACGCCGTCCACGTATTGAACGACAGCACCGGACCGGTTGTCGTAGGTCACGGCAATGTGGTGCCACCGTCCTGTGTTTGCGCGGTCGAAGACAACCGGCGAGAAATAAATGCGGTTTCGAGGCTTCCCCTCGCCGCCCTGATCGTCTTCCGGATAGGTCAGGGAAAACATCAGGCGACCGTCTTCGTGGATTTGCCAGTGGGGCTCGCCGGCTTCGTATCCGTCCGTCAACAACAGGGCGTTGTATTTCCGATCCAAGCCGTCGACCTTGACCCAGCAGGCAAAGGTCAGCGCATCGTAGGTACCGTCGATGTTCAAACGCACTCGATCTCCTGGCCGCTTGAATTCCAGCGCGTCTTTACCCGGCCAGCGCCCCTCCGACCACGCCACGCCCACGGCACCGCCGTCGCGCGACCCGTTGCGGGGAGCCGTCGCGTTCGTGATGAGCCGGTCCCAGGCATCCCCCCGTTGCATCGGATAATACGCGATTAGTCGCGGATCCGCGTGCTGAGTCGACGAATACGCCTTCCATTCGGAGAACCGTTCGCGTTGCTTTTCGCGACCGAGCGAGCGCAGGCGGTCTTCGTTCACAAACACATCCCGCGAGGTCAGTCCGACCCGTCGCGCCACTCCACCCGACGACTCCATGCCCTCGCCGCGTTTGAGACTCACCATCGCCGCTCCGAGACTGTGTGCCTCCACTTCTCCGTCGAACACATGCACACGCGACCCCGCTTTCGCCGGATCGACTTCCGCGCCGAACTCCGTACCGCGATCGACCACCAGAAAATCCGGCGTCCGCAGCCTGAACCCCTGCGCTGCCGGGGGAACTCGCACCCTCACCTTGCCCACGACGCAAACCGCTTCCCACGAGGAGATGACATCCAACTCGGCGGGCCCTTCTAAGATAAGCGTCGCTCCGCTGAAAAACTCGATGCGAGCCAGGCCCTTTTTCAGGGCAAATTTCCCCGTCGCCAGCGTATCGCCGGAGCGGAGCGCCACTTTCGGATCGCTCCAATCGACGTCCACCAGCTGCGTCACGACAGCACAGCCCACATCCGTTTGCTCCACCCGCGCGATGGTAGGATCGCGTGGACGCCACCAGACCGCCACGAGGGCGACGCAGGCCGCCAGAGCGAGCGCAACGCAGGCCGCCAGAGCGAGCGCAACATAGGAAAACCTCAGCACTCTGGAACGCGAGGACACGGCGGTCTGGGGCCGCCACGCGGCAGAAATCCGATCGCGGCTCGCCCAATCGCGAAGCGAAGCGTCCAGCCAAGCCGCCCGGCGAAACGCCCGACGTGCGGCGGAGTCGTGACGGAGACGCTCCTCGAACGCGGCGCGTTCGTCCGGTTCGAGCGTTCCGCGGAGCCAACGATCGATTCGATCGTCGAGTTCCCGATCGCTCACGAGGGCTCCTCCTTCAGTTCCTGCTGGATGCAATCGCGCAACCGGGAACGCATCCGCTGAATCGATTTGTAAACACCCTCCACGCTGCGCCCGGCCTGCGCGGCGAGTTCGTTGATCTGAGTGCCTGGCTGGTAGGCAAGCTGAAGGAACTCCCGCTGAGGTGCGGGAAGTTTCTCCAAACACCGGGACAACGCAGAGCGCTCGCGCTCCAGCGCATCGGCTTCCTCGACCGCCTCCGCCGCCATCAGCTCGAAAAGGTCGTCGGAAAAGATGTGAGGATCGCGACCGCGGTCTCTCAAATATCGCAACGCCTCGAACCGGGCGATGGCCCCCGCCCACGCCATGAAATTCGTCGCCGTGTCGAAGTGCTCGAATTTACGCCATGCCACCAGGCTTGTCTCCTGCAAGACATCGTCGACGGCACTCCATTGCGGCAGCAGCGAACGGAGCAATCCGCGCAGCCGCGTCTCATGCGCCACGAAAAGCGGCACAAACTGTTCATAGCGCGCAGCCTCTTCCGAGGAATGGGGTAGCGGACGATTCATGGTCCGGGGCGGCACTTCACAGCATAGGTAACTTCCAGCCGACCACGGATTGGACACATTATTTTGATAGGTTGCGCAGATTTCTGCGGTGCTCGAGTGGGGACACTGAAATTTACGCGGTAACCGGCGATTTCCTCGAAAAAGCATGTCCAATCGGGCCCGATTCGGAAGTATAGTAGCGGTAAGTTGCTTCGCTATACCCTTGTTCTCGGATGACCCCACGCTCTCTATCCCGTTTCCTGAGTCGCTCGTTCCTGGTGCCGCTGACGGGCGGCGTCGTGCTGATGGGCTCACTCTCCGCTCAGCCGGTTGGGCCGACCCCACCTGAAGTCGAAACGATTTCCAACCTTACATACGTCACCCACGGCGACAAAAGGCTGCAGCTCGACCTTTTTCGACCGGCCGGCCAGAAGGGTGTCCTCCCGGGGGTGGTCTGTATCCACGGTGGGGGCTGGCAGCAGGGCGAACGGGGCCAGCACGCCGCACTCGCACGGGCGATCGCGGCACATGGCTATGTCACCGTAACGATATCGTACCGGCTCTCCGGCGAACTGCCCTTTCCCGCGCAGATTCACGATGCCAAGGCCGCGGTACGCTGGCTGCGGGCCCACGCCGCGAAGTATCACCTCGATCCGACCGCGATCGGCGCGGTGGGACACTCCGCCGGAGGCCACCTGGCGGCTTTGCTGGCCACCTCGGGCGGCGTGTCGGCCCTCGAAGGCACCGCAGACCTCGAGGCGGGCGAAAGTACCGTTCAAGCCGTCGTGGCGTTCGGCGCCCAATCCGATCTCACCGCCGCACACATTCAGGCCAATCATCTCAACGTGGAAAAACTGCCGATGTGGTCGAAGTTTCTCGGCGGTGCCTATCGCGACGTCCCAGAGCGTTATCGAGCGGCCTCGCCCTTGACCTATCTCGATCGCAGCGATCCCCCGCTCGCGTTCATCACAGGAGAGAGAGACAGTGCGAGTACACGCGCCGACGGCACCCGCCGCGAGCTGATGCGCCTGGGGATTCCCACCCGGCTGACGGTGATCAAAGAAGCCGGGCACGGCATTTTCCAGCGTCCCGAATGGGCCAAAGCCGTGGTGGAAAACTCGGTCGGTTTCCTCGACCTCCATCTCAAAAATCGGAGTCGCCCACTCGTCCAAAGCGCACCCGAACATCCCCTCGCGCCCATCTTCCCGGCCAACGCCCGCTGGCAGACGGTCGGCGGTGGCTATGCCGGTTGCGAAGGCGCACAGTGGATCGAGGAAAACGGCGAACCCACCCTACTCTTTTCGGCGCAACACGACTTCTTCGTCTTCCGCTGGAACGAACGCAACGGTCTCCGCCCATGGCGGGACGATTCGCCGGAAGCCACCGCCTTTCGACCCGACGGTCGCGGCGGTTTCTTTGTCGTCGAGCAAACCAATCGCACTGTCGTGCGTTGGGATGCCGACGGAAAGCGGACAGAGGTACTCTGCGACCGTTTTGAAGGCAAACGGTTGAATCGTCCCAACGATGTCGTTCTCCGCCGCGACGGCACCCTGTGGTTCAGCGATCCCGATTTCCTCTTCAAACAACGCCCTGGCGATGTGAAGGAATTGGAGGGACAATTCCTCTACCGCTTCGATCCGAAGAAGAAGGATCTACGCGCCGTCGTTCGCGATCTGAAAACCCCCAACGGCCTCACCTTCTCGCCCGACGATCGCTTCTTCTATTTCGACGATTCTGCGGGCGACGCCATTTTCCGCGCGTCCGTCGCCGCCGACGGCACGCTGGGGCCGCGCGAAGTGTTCGCGCGGATACCCGCCAAGGGTTTGGACGGTCTCGCTTTCGATGCCAAAGGACGGCTCTGGTGCGCTGCGATGGACGGCGTGCACGTCTTCGACGCCAGCGGCAAAGAACTCGGCACGCTGAGACTTCCCTACAAACCCACCTCGATCGCCTTTTCCGCGGGCGCGGCCCCTTTTGTTTGTGTGACCACCCGCGAAGCCGCCTTTGTGACTCGGCTCCAGCCCTGAATTTCTAACCCATGACTACCCTGCCCTTGTCCCGTCGTCATTTCATTCGCTCGAGCGCCAGCGGCGGTCTCGCAGCCGTTCTCGCGAGCGGCGTGTCTCCCGCGTTTCTCCGCGCCCAGGCCGGCAAACCCGAGGGAAAGCTCGGCATCGCACTCGTCGGACTTGGCGGGTTCAGCACCGCAAGCATCGCGCCCGAAGTGAAATCCACGCAGAACGTTTATCTCGCGGGCGTCGTCACCGGCAACGCCGAAAAGGGACGCGCGTGGGCGAAGGAACACGGTTTTCCCGAGAAGAACGTGTACAGCTACGACACGTTCGATCGAATCGCCGAGAACAAGGACATCGACGTCGTCCATATCGTGCTGCCGAACGGCATGCATGCCGAATACTCGGTGCGGGCAGCGCGCGCCGGCAAACACGTCATGTGCGAAAAGCCGATGGCGATTTCTTCGAGCGAATGCCGCATAATGATCGACGCCTGCAAGAAAGCCGGCGTTTTGCTCGGGATAAACTACCGCCTGCATTTCGAACCGCATCATCTCAAAATGATGGAGCTCGCCCGCGAGAAAACCTACGGCGCGGTCAAGGCGATTTCCGCGGATTTCTCCTGGAAGCGCGGCGACAACAAGCCTTGGCTGCTCGACCGCAAACTGGCGGGCGGTGGCGCCGCCTTCGACACCGGCGTGTATCCCATTCAAGCCGCCTGTTACATCGCCGGCGAAACGCCCATACGGGCCAGCGGTGTCGCCACCAGCACGCGCGACGTTTACCGTACCGCCGGAATCGAGGAAACGATGGCTTATACGCTGGAATTTCCCGGCGGCGTGGTGGCTCAATGCCGCGCCAGCTACGCTTACGCCGGGCATCAATTCACGGTTTCCGCCGAGAGCGGGACCTTTGCCTGCACCGTTCCCCCAACGGGCGGCTCGGTGTTCGGCCAATCCGCCCGCGGACAACCGAACCGAAAGCAGGTCGTCCTTCCAAAGAACGAAATTTTCAAAGCCGAGGATACCCTCCAACTTGCGGTGCTCCACGATCGATTCGCCGACTCCATCCGGCAGAAAACCGCCTTCGCCTGCCCGGGGGAAATGGGTCTGCGCGACGCCCTCATCCTCGAGTCGGTTTATGCGTCGGTTGCGCAAGGCGGAAAAGTCGTTCCCGTTAAATCGTAAGTGACCCTGCCGTTTATCGCCCCCTCCCTCACGATGCTCCGTCTGCTCAACATTTCCGTCGGTCTGATCGCGGTCGCAGTCACGACTTCGTGGGCGCAGACCGCCGCTTCATCGGCATCCGAGGCCGAGTTGCTCTTCGCGCATCGGATCCAACCGATGATCAAGACGAAGTGTCTGTCTTGTCACGGCGACGACGAAGCGAAGATCAAGGGAGACCTCGACCTGCGCACCCGCGAAGCGATGCTCTTGGGTGGGGAAAGCGCGGAACCCAGCGTCGTCATCGGCAAACCCGAGGAAAGTCCCTTCTATCTCGCGATCACCCGCGAACATGCGGACTGGGAAGCGATGCCTCCGAAAGACAATGACCGGTTAACATCGGAACAGGTGACGTACGTCAAGGAGTGGATCGCCGCCGGTGCCCCGTGGCCAAACGCCACGCGGGTCGCCGAGCTGATGAAGACGACGAACACGTGGTCGGTGGAAGGTGGCGTCGCGGTGAAAACCAGTGGCGGACTCGACGACGATTGGACGAATCGGAGGTACAAACCGGAAGACCTTTGGTCGTATCGAACGCTGAAGAAGCCCGCAGTGCCCGCCGTCAACGCGGAGCCGGGGCGGTCAACGCGGCTGAACCCCGTCGACGCGTTTATCGACGCCCACCTCGTCGCTGCGAACGTCCTTCCGGCCCCGCTCGCGGACCGCCGCACCTTGATCCGGCGCGCAACCTTCGATCTCACGGGTCTGCCCCCCACCCCGGAAGACGTGTCGGCGTTCCTCCGCGATCCGGCTTCGGACGAACGGGCATTCGCGACCGTCGTCGATCGCCTCCTTGCCTCGCCGCATTATGGCGAGCAGTGGGGCCGGCATTGGCTCGACGTCGCGCGCTATGCCGATTCGAGCGGCTTCGCCAATGACTTCGCGCGGGGCAACACCTGGCGTTATCGGGACTACGTCATTCGCGCCTTCAACTCCGATAAACCCTACGACGAATTCGTGCGCGAACAGCTTGCCGGCGACGAAATCGCCGAGGCTCACCGCGCCAAGGCGAGAGCAGACGCCAAGCCCGAAGGACACGAAAGCGATCTCCTCATCGCTCCCGGATTCCTGCGCATGGGGCCATGGGAACTGACGGCAATGGAAGTCCCCAAAGTCGCCGCCAAAAGCTGCTCGATGACATCACCGACAGCGTGGGTCAGGTGTTTCTCGCGAACCCCCTGCAATGCGCCCGTTGCCACGATCACAAATTCGATCCGGTACCGACTCGGGATTACTACAGCTTCCAGGCGATTTTCGCGACGACGCAAATCGTGGAACGGCCCGCGGACTTCGAACCCGAAGAGCGCATTGAGGGCTTCGAAGAGAAAAAATACCTGCTGCAACGCGAACGCCATTATCGGGACGTCTTGAAACGCCTCGACGAAAAATCGATGGTCGCCGCACGCGCGTGGTACGCGGAAAAAGAGATCGACCCGGCGACATTCGAGGCCGCGGTGCAAACGATCGATGGCCGGTCCACCACCCGTGTGCGAGACATTGGATTGTCGGGAGTGCGCGCGGCCCTGATGAAGATGGGCATCTCCGAAGATCGGATTCCGCCGAAAGCGGTCGGATTCTCTCCCGAAGACTACGGACACGAACGCATCGCACGGAAGGGACTGGAGCGCATTCGTTGGGACCTCGATCGTTACGACCCGATCGCGTTTTCCGTCTACAGCGGTCGCACGCCGGAACTCAGTACGGTCCTCGTACCGCAGCGCATGCCCGCTGCACCGATGACAAACGGCGAACTCGAGCAAACCTGCATCCTCACCGGCGGCGATCCGTTCGCCAATGGACAGAAAGTCGTCCCGGCCGTACTCAGCGCCCCCTCCTATCTCGCGGAAATGAATCCCGAGCTTGCGCGCGTGCCCGCGGAGATCGTGGGCCGAAGGCTGGCGCTCGCCGACTGGATCGCGTCGCCTCAGAATCCGCTCACCGCTCGCGTCATGGCAAATCGCATCTGGGCCTGGCATTTCGGAACCCCGATCGCCGGGAATCCGAATAATTTCGGCGCGACCGGCAAAAAGCCTACGCATCCCGAACTCCTCGACTGGTTGTCCGCCACGTTCATCGACGGCACCGCGGCTATCGGCCCAGCGACGCCGTGGTCGATCAAGGCCATGCATCGTTTGCTCATGACGTCGGAAGCCTATCGCCGTGCGAGTCGGCATCCCGACCCTAAGACACTTGCCGAGCGCGATCCGCTGGGCGTGAGTTACGCGGTCTTTAAACCCCGCCGACTGGCCGCGGAGGAGATGCGCGATGCCATGCTCGCCGTCTCCGGCGAACTGAACCCGGCGATTGGCGGTATTCCGATCCGCCCCGAGATGAACAAGGAAGCTGCCCTGCAACCGCGCCAGGTGATGGGAACCTTCGCAGAAGCGTGGCAACCTTCGCCGCTTCCGGCACAACGTCATCGGCGGAGCATCTACGCGCTGAAGATTCGCGGTCAGCTCGATCCGTTCATGGAGGTATTCAATGGACCCAGCCCCGATCTCTCCTGCGAAGCCCGCGACGCCTCGACTGTCACGCCACAGGTCTTCGCACTCTTCAACAGCGAAGCGACCCTGGATCGCTCCCTCGCCCTCGCCACGCGTGCGCAGCGCGAAACCCAATCGCGCGAGGCCGCCATCGCTCGGCTCTTTCAGCTCGCCTACGGTCGGGCTCCCGACAGCGAGGAATTGGCATTATGCCTGGATCATTGGACGGCGATGACCGTCAAACAACGCACACTTACCTTTGCAAGACCGGCACACCCCCGCGAGGTCCTGCGGGAGGCCGTCGAGGAAAATACCGGAGAGAAATTCACCTTTTTGGAGCCCTTGGAAGTCGCCGCCGACTTTGTCTCGGACCTCAAGTCGGTCGATGCCTCCCCCGAAACCCGAGCGTTGGCCGACGTGTGCCTGGTTCTTCTCAACGCAAACGAGTTCGCCTACGTTTACTGACGCCTATGAACCCCTTCCCCTGTGCCGGTCACCGCGCGCTTTGGGCGCCCACGCGCCGCGATTTCCTCTACAGTCTCGGCGCCAGTATCGGCAGCGTCGCGCTGAGCTCGATCCTCGCTCGCGATCTCCTCGGCGCCACACCCGCGGGCCCGGTGACCGCGGCGGCGGGTCCGCTCTCGGCTAGGGCCGGTCATTTTCCGGCGAAAGCGAAAAACTGTATTTTCCTGATGATGGAAGGCGGTCCGTCGCATATCGATACGTTCGACCCGAAACCGAAACTCGCGCAGTTGCACCTCCAGGAGTTTACTCGGGAAGGAAAGATGAAGTCCGCGATGGAAAGCGGAAAACGCTACTATGTGCAGAGTCCGTTCAAATTCCGAAAAGCGGGCAAGTCCGGCGCCGATATTGCGGAAAACTGGGAGCACCTCGCCAAGGTGGTCGACGATCTGTGTTTCTATCGCGGTTGCCAGGTCGACTCGGTCAATCATCCGACGGCCATGTATCAGATGAACACGGGCAATCGTTTCGGCGGCGACCCGGCCATCGGGTCCTGGGTCAACTACGGATTGGGATCGGTCAACCAGAACCTGCCCGGATTTGTCGTTCTGCCGGAGGTTTCGTATCCACAGGGCGGATCGTCCAACTGGGGCAACGGTTTCCTCCCTGCCAACTACCAGGGCACCCCGCTCCGGCCCAAGGGCTCGCCGATCCTCGATCTGACGCCCCCTGCGGGCATCTCCCGCGACCATCAGCGCCAGAACCTCGATCTCCTGGGCAAACTCAACAGCGCGCACCACGCCGCCCATCCCCAGCACACCGAGCTCGAAGCGCGGATGGATGCCTATGAACTGGCCTTTCGTATGCAGATGCAGGTGCCCGGCATCCTCGATCTGGACAAAGAAGACCCGACGTTGAAGGAGAGTTATGGGATCGGCGCCGATGCCACCGACGCCTTCGGCCGCAAATGCCTGCTTGCCCGTCGGCTGGTGGAACAAGGGGTGCGCTTCGTACAGCTTTACGCCGGGACCTGGGATTCGCACGACTACATCGAGCGTGCGCACGGGAACCTCGTGCGCAATGTCGACAAGCCCATTGCAGCACTCATCGCCGATTTGAAGCAACGCGGTCTCCTGGAGAGCACACTCGTCGTCTGGTGCGGCGAGTTCGGCCGTTCCCCCGACAACGGGGTCCGTGGAGGCACGGCCTACGGTCGAGATCACAATCCCAAGGCAATGACGATGTGGATGGCCGGCGGCGGCGTGAAGGCCGGCCACACCATCGGTGCAACCGACGAAACCGGCGCCGAAGCAGTGGACTGTGTGCATCACGTGCGCGACCTTCACGTGACTCTGATGCGCCTCCTCGGACTGGACGACAACAAGCTCACCTATTTCCACGGCGGTCGCTTCAAACAGCTCTCCCAATTCGGCGGCCAAACGATCAAAGAGTTGATCGCATAGTTTCAGGCGACGGGAGACGTCCCCGAGGCTGGGCCCGAGTTCGGAGTCCGGCCTTCAGGCCGCTCCGAAAAAACCTCCACCGTTGCTCCCACCTCCTACCTCGAACGCTCCATACCCCTCGGAACGGGCTAAAGCCCGGACTCCAAACTCCGATGCCGCTCGCCTTCGAGCGAGACCGCGCTCAGGCGGTTGGAGCTCTGCGGATCCGCTGAACTCCCGTCGACCTCAACCGCACTCTCGCGCCGTTAGCGCCGCAAGGTTCGATCGAGAAACGCCACGGCGGCGTCCTCCGCCGCCCCTGCACGAAAAAGCATCGTCGCGTGCCCCTTTCCCTCGACCCAGAGCAGGTGGTTGCGAACTCCCGCACGCTCGAGCGCGGCTTGCAGGCGACGACTGTGCTCGGGGTCGACGGTGGTATCGGCGGTTCCGTGATAGAGAAAAAACGGTGGATCGTCCCGGGTCACGTGCGTGACAGGAGACGCGTCGCGAAAGAGTTCGGGCTTCTCCGAGAACGTGGCGCCGAGAAATCGAGGGAGAATTTCTCCGCCGGTAAACAGCGTCAGATCGCTCGGTGCACTGAAGGCCACCACTGCCTGTACCCGTTCTTCCGGCGGAGCCGGAAGCGTGCCCAGAAGCGAGGCCAAATGTCCGCCCGCCGAAAACCCATAGGCCGCGACGCGGTCAGGCTGAAGCCTCAGTTCCGACGCGCGCGTCCTCAGCCAGCGAAGTGCCTGGCGCAAATCGTCGACCGGGGCCGGATATTCGAATTCCGGCGTCCCTCGGTAAGCGACATTCATGACCACGAAACCGCGCTTCGCCAATTTCCGAGCCAACAGCGTCATCCACCAGCGATTGTCTTTGGAGTCCCAATTGCCGCCATAAATCAGCACGACCCCCGGCCACGGTCCCGCGCCCGTGGGTCGATATAAATCCGCTTTGAGTGCAACCGGCCATTCCGGTGGCGTGTAAACGACATTGGAGGTTTTGATGTAGTCGGTTCTCACGGCATTTTGAGCGACCGTCGCCGATTTCTCCGACGTTGTGGAGCAACCCGAGCCGAGAAGCTGGAACGCACACAGCACCGCGGCGGTGCACACACCCCGCTTTAGGCACGAGCGTTGCGACCGTTGCTGCGATGAGTCTTCGTGCAAGCTTGAGTGGCTCATCACGCGTCATCCCGTCGTTCTCTAATCGACAGGTCTGACGGTTTAAACTCCGGCTCGTCCTCCTCGCTTTCGTCTCCGTCACCGACGCCATAGTGGGGTGATTCCGGATCGTCGAGGGCGTCGGGAGCGGGGAGTTTACCATCCCCGCCCGGCGAGGGAGGCGGTGGCCCGCGGCGTTCGGAGGAATCGCGCGAATCCAAGCTACTTGAACCGGGCGGTGACGATCGGTGAATAGGCATAAATCGAAAGACAATGGCGATGGCGAACTCGCGAGTGCGCAGTATCGCACGTTTGAGCCCTCGACGCCATCCGACCGGCAACCGTATGAGGTCTCCGCAGATTTCCCGGTCCAACGCGCCCCTGCCACTGCCTTAGACGTATCCATGCAAGCGAAAGTAGCCACCGTCGTGAAACGGTGGACGGGGTGGGTCGCGCGGGTCATCGGTCTCGCGACCGATGCTGCAAGGATTCTCTGAGTTCGACTGCATGGATACGGCTTAGGCAACCGCAATCAGACGAAGGAGCAGCCACAAGGTGAAAGCCATTCCTCCGAGGATAAACAGTAGCACCGAAGCGAGGAAAAAGCCGATCGTCCGCAGGGGACGCGGGCTCAACCTCGGCGAATAGCTCCCGTCGATCAGTTTCAAGTTTCGGGTATTCGCCTGGAACCAAAAGTCGAAGATGTCTCCCGCTAACGGAATTGCACCAAAGATGGCCTCTATCGCGACATTCCCCAGCATCCCGACAATCGTCCGCCATGGCAGACCCAAGCGGACCGCCTCGTAGACAATATAGAGGGAAAGGACGGCGCCGATCCAATCTCCGATCCAAGGGATCAATCCCAGGATCGGATCCAGACCAAATCGAAATTTTCCGCCCGCTCCAACCGCCCGGTCGAGAAGCCAGCCTAAACCACGCAGTCGACGCAGCCGAGTGGCGGCGTCTCGCGAAACCTCTCGATGCACGGGGTATGCCTCGCGTATGCCCATAAACCTACCGAGAACGCGATTCCCGGTCTCAGTGCCATAAAATCTGCGGAATTGTCTTCGGGCTTTCGCTCGGGAACGGACGGCATCCCAGTTAAAGGTTCCGTCTCGGTCGCCGCCGATCTCGGTCGTCTCGTCGGTTTTTTCTCCCAGACGAACGGGCGGGTTGACGCAGTCGTGAATGGCTCGGGACATCCGGAAACGGGGGCATTGCTCTCGATCGGCGACGAACGATGGCTCGAGATTTTTGAAATATACTTTCTCAGCGTCGTGCGCATGAACGCGCTTTTGGTACCCTTGAAGTCACGTCAAGCCGGTGGCTCGCTCGTCACCCACCGATCGTCACTGTGGGACAACCGGTGACAATCACGCCTCCATGCGCAGTGAGATCGCCGATCCGCGCGGCGGGCTGTCCGCCGATTGTAACGGTGGCAGATCCAAGGAGAATACTGTCGGGAGGCCCCACGCAAACACAGAGCGAGTTGACCGTGGCAGCGGGCATTCCACCGATGGTCACCGTCGGAACGCCCGGGGGCAAAATCGGACCGCCCACGTGCGGCACCAACACCGTAATCAGCGGACAAATGTGGAAGTCGGTAACGCGGGCGGCGGGAGGCATGAGATTAAGGAGCGTTCGGGGCCAAGAGCCCATTGTGTTCGAGAATACACCTGTCCATTTGAACGATGAGCGTGTGCAGATTTGTCGGCGAAGACGAATCGAACCCAGCCGCAACGTACAGGAGCGGCACGGTCTTGGACGGGTCGGCCGGATCGGGACGGACGGTGCGAGCGACGATCAAACCGTCGTTTAGAGCCGAGGCTATTCCCAACTTCGAGTGGACGCGATCCAAGCGAAACCGCCGCTCAAGTTCCTCGCTAAAAAAGCTCCGCGTGTACGAACCGACCGAAATCAATCGACCGCGGTCCAACACCCGCAATCCGACTTTGTCTTTATTCATCAGGTGCTTCATCGCACTCGACGCTTCAGGATTCACGAGTCGATCCTGCTCGAGCAGCGTCAGCATTGCCGCCATCGACGCTGCCGTCGCGCTGACAAAATCCACCGCCCTGCTCTTCAATGGCGAGGGCGGCAAACGCCAGCGGAACGTGCCGTCATGAGTGGAACCTTCCCAGAGTCCGCCACCCCGCTCCGGCCGGTAAAGGTCGTTTTGCCAAAGAGAGGAGGCGATGTACCAAAAACTCACGTTTTCGATGCAAGTGTGGGTCGCAGCTCCATCGGAATCGTCGATCATCAGGAATAGCCTCTCGGCAAACGTGAACTGACGCACTTGTTTGATTTTCTCTCCTCGACTTCGCACATAGGCCTCGACGCGAGCGTTGGTGTGCGGAGCGGTGCTTGAGCCGGTCGCATCCACCAAAATCAGATCGCTCCCTCTAAAACTCATTTTCAAACCGGGACCGCTCTTTGTACTGGTAAAAATATGCTCCAAGTCCGGCGCGGAAAAGGGACGGGGTACCGCGATGGTTTTCCCATCCACTTCGATCAATCGTCCCAGCTGCTCGATTTTCGGGCCTGCGGGAAATAGCGTTTGGACGTTGGTCGCGTCCCGCTTTTGCGCATCGGTCCAGATATCGCGCGCCGCCGTAAAAAGGTCTTTCTCTACCGAGATTCCTTTGCGCACCGAGAGTTCCTCAAGATCGGATTTAAGCTGGAATGCCGCAAACATACACGCGAGCTTTGCCATGCTGCCAAGACCACCCTGCAGCAATTCGTCGTGGCCGGAAAACTGCGGCGCAATCGATTTGGCAGGCCCGCTCATATCGACCAAGGCGAACCGGAGGCGTCGGAGCTCGGGATGCTTCGGCGCTCTCACGCCCTCCTCGAGCACTCTTCGATTCACGATCGCTTGCAAAGCCGCATTCCGCGTCACCCCGTTGGCCGTCATGAACGCCGGGTTCATCGACGACGCATTGGCGTCTTCAAAAATGCCGCCGGGTCTCCTCACTCGGTGCGGGAGGAGCGCCAGCAGGCTGTCGGCAATTGCGGGTTGTCCAGCCATCAAGACGCCTCCGGTTCGTTGATATCGGTATCCCTCAAATCTCCGACGGACTGCCGATAGATTCGATCCAGGAGTGCAGTCGTGCGGGCGTCTAACTCCTCGGTGACCTGCAAGGCCGGTGTTGTCAGGTGACCGAAATCCAGCTGGAAGCCGGCGATGTTTGCGGCTTCATCGTCGCTCTCGTACCCGAGATTGCTTAATTTCTTCCGGCCCGCTTGAGCCTTCGGTTCATCGTCTCCCACGAGAAAAAGCGTGCGACTGAACACGAGCGTCGGTTGCTCGTCTTTCTCCGGGCGAAAGCCCCACTTCACCACACACGTTTCCGGCACCTGCACGTCGCGCAGCGTCAGGATTCCTTCGACGCTGGCGGAGCTCACCGCGGAAAACGGACGACCGCCAACGCTAACGGAAAAGGGTGCCTCGGGCAACGTACGTCCAAACGGGTCGTAAAGCCGCACTTGAAAGGATTTCAATTCGCGTTCGCACGGAGAGGCACCCACCAGCCGATGATAAAATCGGCAAGCGAACGTGTCTTCGGTCTCTTCGAATCGACGCGCCTTGTCCGGCAGCCGGAGCGATCGCCGGCTCTCGCCGTCCGACCAAAAGCGCTTTTTGCAGGCACCCACGCCCTCCTTGACCCGAGGACATGGCCACGCACGGGGATCGATGCGCGCTCCGGGACGAAAAAGCAGGACGAGTACGCGGCGGTTGGGTAAATTGCGCGCGTCACGCGCCGCCTTATTCTTCGGGTCCGAAAACGTCCTGGAATCGGCTTCCGACGGCAAAAGGATCGGGTTGAATTCTCCGCACCCTTGGAAGTCTCCTTTTCCCAGCCGATCCTGCCCGCTCGCCAGAAAATCGGCGGTTTTTAGCTCCACGCGAATCGGCTGCCCCTTGTCGTCGCGCACGGCCACCGCATCCTCCGAGCGAACCGTACAGACGAAATCCATATACTCTTTAAAGAGCGCCTCGCGCTCGCCGACACCGGGATGCGCCTTTAGCGGCTTCGCGAGGGTCGCCTGCATGAGATGAATTGCCTTCGGCTCCCAGAGGTCGTTGCCGAGCGGATGGGAATACAAATCCTCCCAGAGGTCGGTCCTCCTCACCAGCATCCCATAGATGGCCTGTGCCCGACGACCGCTCAGCAGCTTGTTGAAGTCGTCGTTCCCGGTCGGATCGGCGTGCCCAAAGACACTCAGCCCCGGGCGCACTTTCTCGCGGCGCACGTCGTCCGAGCGGGTGTGGCGCTCGATCAACACCTTCAACGCTCCGATTTCGGCCGCGATGCCCGGCAGCACGAACGACGACTCGAACTCGAATCTCATATCGTTCGCACGCCAGCACGCCAACGGGACGATCGACGAGGTGAGGGTGTTATGCGCACCGGCGGAAGTCACCGGCGCAACAAGCATCGGTTGGACGGGCAAAACCGCGTGATCGGCGGCGATTCCACCTTCCGTGAGCACCCGCGTCGTTTGGATTGGATCGCTCATCGAGGGAGTCGAGGGCAAACGCGTTTCATTTTAGCGGTAACGTCGTCCGATCTCCAACTGGTGAACCGGCCCGAAGAAGGAAAGCGCCATACGAGGGGGACCGCTTCCCGTAACCAACCCTCCACTACTCATCGTACCGCGTGCGAACTCGGCGTCGCCGAACGCGTAGGGCAGGCTGCCCTTAAACGCGATCGGGTGCTTCAGGCCCAAGGTATGCCCGATCTCATGGCAAACGGTTCCGGCGAGCACGTTCGTGTGGTCGGCATCGACGATTTGCGCGAGAAGTTTGCGCAGAGGCGACGTCGCTCCGAATCCTTTCGCAATGACGATGGGCGTCGCCAACGCCTTCGTCGCGGTCGTCGCAAGAACGCCCCTCACGCTTCCGGTGACCGGGACGAGTCGCTCGCTGTGGGCGAGCTCGGTGGCAGCGGGAGGTTCGCTGTCCTCCGCAAAAATGTAGAAATCGAAGAACGGAATTCGCTGCTCCATTCCATTGGGGACGGTCACTCCTCGATTGGCGGCGATCGCCGCCGCGGTGAGATGCTCGATCCGATCCCTTTCGGGTTTGCTTTGGTCGCGATCGACAATCAGGCGGCTCATGAAGCGCCCGTCGACGGATCTCCAGTGCAGCGCGCACTCGGCATCGGCCGCGGGCCCGTTCAAGACATCGACCGACGCACCGAAACCCGCGTCGTTCAAGATCTGCTCGATGGCGGTCGCTACGGTCGGGATCGGTGCGGCGGAAGCGGTGCAAAAGGTGGCAAACGAAGCATGAAGAATGACCCGCATCCGGGCGTTTGCCAAAGGAACTCTCAAAACCGGAGCGGTCGCCGACGACGAATCGTGTTCGTTGCTGCGCGTATATAGATTTCGAACGCCGATAAATTTTCGTTTCGGTTTCGTCGCATCCGCCTCTTCGGGCACCGCCAGATGAACCAAGGGGATATCGATCACCTGATTGCGGGTTTCGTCGGCATGCGGAGTGCCGTTGATGACAAGCCGTGCGCTCAACTGCAGCTTCTCCGACCGTTCGTTAAAGACCCAGGGGAGTCGCAAGGAGAAACTCCTCACGACATTGGTATCGAAGGTCAGCGGATGTTTTTCGATGCTCAAGATCCAGTCGGAACGTGCCACTTCGTCTGCGGTCGACGCCTGGAAATTGAGGGTCGAACTGTTGGTCGCGGCGTTGCGAATCGTGCCACAGGTGAAGCGTGGCACCGGAGGGGTCTGCGTACGGTCGAAATCGACGTTGCCCACCACTGTGCCCAAAACAATGAACGCCGGCGGTACCGTCCCCGCCACCGGAGCTGTCCTCCCGATAAACGCCAGCGTCGCGGGTTGCCTTTCGGTCACGAGGAGAGGGGCGGCGCCAGCCCCATCGTTGGTCAGGTGCACACGCACCGCGGAGACGACTGGAAACGAACCGGCGGGTGGGGCCACTCGTGTGCCCGGGGTCGCCACTCTCTCGGCAAATCCTCCCGTGGGTAAGGGACTTAGATGCGAGACGGTCGGCTCAAAATGTACAACCCAGGTCGGCATGAAATTTAAAACGTGTTCGCTTGAGGCTTGCCCGCGTTGTTGCTGATCGTGGTCGCAATCTCTCCGAAGATCTCCATCGGCGACTCGCGCGCGTCCAAACCGCCTCGAGGCGGATCCACCAGCGCCCACGGAATGACATTGGGGTTAACGCTTGCACCCGCGGGCGTGTACACCCCCCGACCGGAGGGGCCACTCGGAAATGCGACTGTCCCGAAATAACCGATCAGCCATTCGTGGGTCGCATGAACCGCGATCGTGTTGGGCGCATCCGTGCTCCAACTTGCCACTGCCGCGGCAAATTTGATGAATCCACCGATGCGTTGTAGCTGGAGCAGCTTGCCATCGGGATGCCTGATCCGCTTCTCGAAGGCGGCGCTCGCAGGACTGTCGCCCATCCGAACCAAGAACGAAGACTTATCCGCGGGGTTGGGATTTGTGACTTCGATCATCCCTGGAGCGGTTGTCACGGGCCACTGGGGAAGCAATTGACCGGACGCCGGATCCCTCACGAAGCCGATCGTCGGGCCGGGAACGCCCGGCTCCGACATTCCGCCCACGTCGAGGATTCGACCGGCGACCGCATTCAACGCCGAATGCCCGACGCCTCCGCGCTCGTACTCGCCCACCACGTTCGAAAAAACGACATTCTGGAGATAGCGCGGAGTTACTCGGTCGATCCCCACGTCGCCCTTCGGCCCACCGCCAACGAGTTTGATCTCAAGCTCGCTGGACCACGCATGTTTGCCGAAGGCGAAGTCCCCGCAAATCGCAGCCACATGGGTATCCGGTACATTGAAGCCCTGCGGATTGGGCCTCGAGGCGAGGCGTTTGAAGGCATCTTCGAAGGTGTCGTTCTTCGACGTTTTGGCGGTCGCGACATTCACCGCCACCGAGACTAAAACGAAGTTCCAGCGAATCGAAGAGCCACCCTTGGCCGTCGCGATCGCCGAGAACGAACCCGTCGAGATCGTATCGAACCGTAGCTTGCGGTCTCCCTCCTCCAGAACGAACGGCGGAACCGTCCCCGCGCTTTGGTTTGGGACGACCGTCCAGGTCACGGGCTGGTCCGCCGGATCCGTGATCGCCTCGAGAACGACCTGCGCTTTATGACGGACCAGCACGACGTGGTCGATCGGCGTGGGACTCGCGGACGTGCTCGGAGTGAGCCTATTGTCGCCCGGCGTACGCGGCGGTGTCCCCCGCGTACTTCGCGTTCCGAGCAGGGTACCTTTGATTTGCTTGACGGTCACCGCAGGGGGCGCGGGCTTCGCCTTGAGATTGACGACAACGTCGACCCGGTTGTCTTTGACCTTCGCTCGGCCGGTCGCAAAGCTATCGTCTCCGGCCGCGATCGGCACGTCGGAAACGCGCTCGCCGAACGAAAAACGCGTTGTTTCCAGGCGCTCGACGGGGGAGTGGTCGACCTTGCTGACACGAAACGGAAATTCCCCTTCGTCCACCACCGCGAAAAAGGCGACCCCGTCCTCGTCGGTCTGGCGCGTCCCGAGCGTGTCCACGACCACGCGCGCATCGCGGATGGGTGCGCCTTCCGGGGTCAGCACATGAATCGCCAGTCGACCATTCTCTAGAAAACAAACTTGATTCGACCGCTCGTCCGACCGCAGCACGGAGATCGCCGACTCCGATCCGCAGGATTGGACGGAAAGCACGTAATCGCCCGCCGGGACGAGTTCGTGACGCAGTACCCCGGTTTCATCGAGTACCCCGGAAAACCGAACGGATGGATCTCCGGTTCCCCGGATCCGGTACTTTCGTTTCGCCAGCACCGAAGCACCGTCGCCCGAAAGGCATTGCATGAAGAAAATGCCCCCTCCCGCCCGCACTTGCTCGCAGGGCGAGGCATTCGACAAACGGTCGTAGAACCGGCACGCAAACGTGTCCTTCGTTTCCAGAAACTCCCGGCGCTCTCCCGGGAGACGGCGATTGCGCCGCTCTTCGCCGTCGGACCAAAAGCGTTTACGACACGCTCCGGTCGTCTCCTTCGCACGCGGGCACGGCCAAACGCCCGGAGCAATCCTCAGTCCAGGCCGAAAGAGATAAATGACGACTCGCCGATTCGGCGCATTCTCGTCATCGCGTTTAGGTTTCGCTTTGGGGTCGGAAAATTCCCGCGCCTCTTGCGCCGAAAACACGGAGATCGGATTGAATTCGCTGCAACCTTGGAAATCGCCCTTACCTCCCGGATCGAGACCTTCCGCGAGGAAGTCATTTTTATCGACCAGAAGCTGCACCGGCGATCCGAAGGCGTCTCGGACCGGCAAACCATCCGCATCCAGGCTCGTACACAAGCGGTCCATGTAGGCGCGAAACAGGACCAGCCGCGATGGTTTATCGGCCGAAGAGGGTTCGGGCCGACTGACCGTGACCGCCATCAGTTTGAGCCCGCTCCGCTTCCAGTCGTCTTTACCCAACGGCGTTTGAAAAAGCTCCTCCCATAGATCCACCCGACGGGTGATCATGGCATAAATCGCCTGCGCCCTTCGCCCACTGAGCTGCTTGTTGAACTCATCGTCGCCCGTGGGATCGGCATGGCCAAAAACGCTGAGAGCCGGCCGGTGTTGAGTCTTTCCGTTCCCGTCGGTCACCGTATGGCGATCGACGATATCTTTCAGCGACGCCATTTCGCCAGCGATCTCCGGACGCACAAGGGAGGATTCGAAGTCGAAACGAAGATCGTCCGCCCGCCAACACGCGAATGGAACGAGCGACGCCTTGACCGTGTTATGTCCGGCCCCCTGGGTTGCCGCCACCTGCGCATGCGGCAACGGCAGCCCGACGCGCTCCGCAGTCACGCCTCCTGCCGTAAGGCCGACGGAAACTTCGGGGAGATCGCTCATCGTCGTTCGGAAAGCGTTTCCAATCAAAAGGGCCGCAAAAAACGCGATTTGTTCAGGATGGCTTCGAACTGATTGAAGCTATCCGTATCCGGCGCGTCCCAAATTCGCTTGGGAGCCTTGAACTCCTCGGTGTTCTTGGGTTCCACCGTAGCGAAATGCATCAGGTTCTGGGCATCCGTCAGCGGCGGTCCGGGAGTAGCGAAGTGGCCCTGATTGCTTCCCTGCGCCTTAGCGGTGAGCAGGTGGCCTACCTCGTGCGCAACCGTGTGGGCTCGCCTCTCGAGGGGATCCAGGAACGAAGTGCTGTTGTGGGGTTCGTCCTTCCTCGAGAGAGCGTCCGAAACCGAAATTCCAGCGGCATTCTCCTGAAGCTGCCCGCCGTAAAAGATGCGGACCGTATCCGGCAGTCCGGGAAATCGGGGGGAGACGGCGACGTTTCGGCCTCGTTCCGAAAGTAATTGTGTCGTGTCCAGCGCACTCGGGGGATCGACCAGAACGGCCGTAAAGGGGCGGGGGCTGCCCTCGCGAAGAACGAGCGGTTTGAAGCCCGCGTCGACCGCCGCGGGGATGGTCTCGAATCGAACTCCGATCCGTTCGTACACTTCCGCGGCAATCCGCAGATCGCGATTCCACAGGGTCGCCTGAGAATCGATTGGCACAACGGGTTGCCCGCCGATGGCGCTGCGCAGAACGAAAACGTGCACAGGGAATCGCCGTCGCGCTTCGGGATTGCGCTGGAAGACGGGCGTGAAATTCCGGGTGGAGGCGAAGTTCGTGAGCGGCCCGATCTTGATCTGCAGCGGATTGTATTCGACCTCGATAAAATCGAGCATGGTCGCCCGGCGAATCCGGTAATTGCTCATCGTGCCGAGTCTCACTCCACCTTCGGGGTCCGCGTCGGGCAGTCCGCTGTGCACGGGCTGCTTGTCCAAATTCGAGTTCACCAGCATCAGGGCCTTCGAGACGAACACCCCGGTGCCTCTGCCGGTTTCGAGTAGGACGATTTTCGGGTCTACCGCTCCGTCGACGACGCTCCTTAAATCCGGAAGGAGGGTCCGCCACGTGACAAAAACCCGTCCGGTCCCCGCGCGGATTCGATCCGTCACGCGTACGTAGAAACGTCGCGAATCGGCGCCGACAAAATTAAGCGTCTCGGACGCTTCGTTTCGAAACGCGCCGCTGTCGTCGACGAACGCTCCGTCGAACAGGCCGAAACGCACAAAATTGACCGCGGGCGAATTTGCATCGACTGCATGCTGGCCTTTGGAATCCGACACAATTTCAACAATCGCATCGAGCGGCGCTGCCGGTGTTTTGCTCATCGTTCGCGTTCACCTCAACGTTGCTTCGCACGTGTCGTGGACGCTGCGGAGCACCGCCAACGTTTCCGGCGTCAAATCGCCGGTCACGGTCAACCCGAAGCGCTTGCGATACTGCCGCTGGAACGCCTCGACGTTGCCACGGAGCGTCGCCCCCAGCGTGAAGCCCAGGTTATGGAGCCGCTGCGACGCCTCCGCTTCCTCATTGCTCTTTTCGATGCTCAGAAAAAGAGAAAGCTGAAACGTAAGACGAGCCACTTCTCCCTTCTCGGGTCGAAGTCCCCAACGGACGAGGCAGCGGTTCGGTACCTCGACGTCCCGAACGACGACGATGCCCTCGTCGTCCGCCGTACCGGAGACCGGCTTTCTCAGCCCGATTTCGAGTTCGAAAGGCGCATTGGGGATGAATCGTCCGTCGAGATCGTAAAGGCGGATCTCCGAGGTGACGAGGCCTCGCTCGCAGGGCGAGTTGTTCGAGAGGCGGTCGTAGAAGCGGCACGCAAAGGTGTCCGGCGTATCCTTAAACTCCCTACGGTTTTCCTGGAAGGTGCGACGCCGATCGGAGTCCGACCAGAACCGCGTGCGACACTTTTGAGTTCCTTCTTTGACGCGGGGACACGGCCAATGCGCGGGGTCGATCCTGAGCCCGGGCCGGAAGAGAAAAACGACCACGCGCCGGCTTGAAGCATTTTGGGCGTCGCGGTCCGCCTTCCGTTCGGGTCGCGAAAGCTCGCCGTTCTCGGCGGCCGAAAACATCAGAACGGGGTTGAACTCTCCGCAGCCTTGAAAATCCGCTTTCCCTCCGGGATCGCTCCCATTTCCCAGAAAATCGGTGGGCTTTAGCTCAAGGCGGCTCGCTTGTCCGCGATTGTCGAGGACGGGCTGGCCCCGTTCGTCGCGCTCCGTGCAAACATGATCCATATAGGCTCTAAACAACGTCGCGCGAACTCCAGCCGCCGGTTTATCGCTGACGGCTTGGCCGAGCGTGCGCTGCATGAGGCGAATCGCGTTCGGTTCCCACCGATCTCCGCCCAATGGGTGCGAATAGAGGTCCTCCCACAAATTCGTTTTTCGGGTGAGCATCCCGTAGATCGCCTGTGCCCGCCGATCGCTCAAAGATTTATTGAACTCGTCGTTTCCCGTCGGATCGGCGTGACCGAAGACGGCCAGAGCGGGCTGCGCTCGGGCCGCGCCCCCTTCGTCGGTCAGCGTGTGGCGATCGATCAGCTCCTTCAGAGCGCCGATCTCCGTCGCAATGCCGGGCAGGACGAAGGAGGACTCGAATTCGAAACGGAGATCGTTGGCTCGCCAGCACGCAAACGGAATCAGCGAACTCTTGACGGTATTGTGCTCCGCTTTCCCGTGAGTCGCAGCCACGAACACCTGCGGCGCAGGCAACGGAAGGTGATCGGCGGCGATGCCGCCCATCGTAGCGCTACGGACGAGCGACGAGGGATCACTCATCGTGGCGAGTTCGGCGTTTAGCAGCCATGCACTTCCTTCAACTTCTTCGCGGTTTTTTCGCCACAGACGCCGTCCACCACTTGTTTGATCACCGCGGGGCTGTCCATTCCCAGGTGGTCACATTGAAACTCCTCCACGGCAGATCGAAAAGGCAGCGACTTGATCAGCTTCTTTTCCTCTTCGGGGGTCAAGGGATGCGGGGGAACCTCGCCGGCGTTGTATCCGAGATTGTTTAGCCGGGCGATTTGTCCGGACACCGTGGTTTCGGGATCGAGATCTCCGATTTTAAGAGGTATCTGCCGTTCGACCTTCGCAGCGTCTTTGGCTCTGCCTCGATCGAGCAAAAGCCCTTTCGCCACCGCGCGCGGATCGATAATCTCCCGCTCGAGCATTCCCTGCGAGGAGGACGTCAGGATCTTGGAATCCGTTTCGATGCTGAGAGTGCAATCGTTGCCCTCAAGCGGCTGATTCTTCAAATCCTTCAGGACGATCCTAAGGAAAAGTTTTTCGCTCTGAAGCTCGAAACGATGACGCTTTCCCGTGGCCGCGCTTTCCTCTTTCGTTTCCTTTGCGGGAACGAAGAGCCGGTCGCCCGGAAAAAGCACATTGGGGTTTTTGCGCAGTTCTTTCAGCTGCTTGTTCTCGGACGCATCCCAAATCGTGAGGAAACTGGCGAACCCGGCCTCGCGCGCGATCTTCGACAGGTAGTCGCCTTGAACGACGATGTGATACTTTCCGGCACTCATCGGTTAGAGGGGCTTCCAAGCCTGTTTTTCGAGATTCGGGAAAGTAATCTTGCAGGTACCGGGTTCCACCGGCTCCAAACGCGCAAATCCTTTTTCGTTCAATGTACCTTTCGTGATTTTCCCGTCGGCCAATGTCACTTGGTACGTTTCACCCGCTACCGGGTGGCCGGTTTTGTCCACGAGTTCGATTTCGATCCACGTCTTCGATTTCCCATCCTTGCTCCCCTCGCGCTCGTCCGCCGCCCCTTCGCTCTCCGAATCGCCGGGTTTGTAGGGCTTGGCTGCAACCGCGCCATACTTGCCGGTTTTGCTCTGACGTTGTTCCGCCTTTAGTTTTCCGACCTCGCCGGGATCGGCGACGTCTGCCTCGAGGGCTTTGGTCGGATCGGCAGGTGTGACCGGCGAGCCTGCTTTTCCGGACAAGGGTGAGGGCATAGAGGAATCGGGAGCTTCGCAGACTCAGTTGATTGCCACGATGGCACCCTGAACGATCACTCCAACGTCGCCTTTAATCGCGACATTGGGAGCGGAAACTTCCGCCTGTGCCGCAGACTTCACCGAAACGGGGCCCTTCGCATCTAGCTCGATCGTGCCCATCGTCCCCAACTTGATTCCGCTCTCGTCGATCGCGATGTAAGACTTCCCTACTTGAATCGTCACGTTGCTCATGGCTTCGATCACGATGTTCTTTGCCTTGAGGAAAAAATCCTTGGTGGTCTGTTCGGAATGGTCCGACTTGAAGACTTCGATGACGTCGCCCGTGACGGAGAGAGACAAACTACCGCCGACCGCCTTCGCTTCCTTGCCTGCCACCTTCAAATGGCGGTCCTTGCCGATTTTTTCCTTGTGGTCCGCATCGACCAACTCCTCGCGGTTGTATTCGATATGGACGAACTGATCGTTCTTAACGATCAGGTGCTGATCGTGCCCGACCCAGGCAAAGCTATCGCTCTTGATTCGCACATCCTGATTTTTCTCCGCGTGAATGAAAATCTGCTCCTCGCCCTTCTTATCCTCAAAACGAATCTCGTTGAAGCCTTCCCCACCCTTGGTCGACTGGGTTTTAACCGTCGACTTCGTTTTCTCCGCAGGAAGCTCATAGGGAGGACCGTTTGCCCCATTGTAAACGCTACCCACGATAATGGGGCAGTCAGGATCGCCTTCGAGAAAGTCCACCACCACTTCTTGTCCGATGCGCGGAATGAAGAGAGCGCCCCATTGTTTGCCGGCCCAATATTGCGAAACTCGGATCCAGCAGGATGAATTCTCGTCGCGCTTCTCGCTGCGATCCCAGTGAAACTGAACTTTGACCCGACCGTACTTATCCACGTAGATCTCTTCGCCGGCCGGACCGACCACAATCGCGGTTTGGGGTCCCTGGACCACGGGTTTGGGAGTACGTCGAACCGCACGAAACTGATCCGTCTTCTCGATCGCATCGAAGCTGGATCTATAGAAGGGGCCCGCCCCGTTCGCAGATCCACCCGTCGATGCAAATTCGCCGGCATCGGCCCGGAGCGTGACGCTTGTAACCAGATAGTCTTTATTCCGATCGGAACGAGGGTGTCCTTTCATCTTAAAGATCGATCCACACGCGATACCACGTGCAGTCGACTCTCCACGCAAAATCTTGTGTGCGGTCTGCAACTCTTGTAAACGGACGTTTGCCCGTCGCTCCCCCTCGGCATGGTTGTTATAGCCTCCGGGGTAATCGTAAACCTCGAACTTCGCAGCGCCATGTTCGCGGGTGACGTGCGTGGAAGAACGCAACGGAGCCTTCGGTTTCTCGAAATCGAAATCCCATAGCGCGTAGGACACAGGCTGCACCTCCTTTTCCATCGACCAGGAGGTGATCGCCTGCCGTTCGATCTCTGCGGATTCGACCTCACGAAAGAGAATCTCTTCATAGCCCTCATAGGGTTTATGTACGCCGATCGAATCCGACAGAATCATCACATGCTTATCCTTGCGATGGGTGAAAAAATAATAAATGCCTTCCTCCTCCATCAGCCGGCTGACGAAATTGAAATCCGTTTCTCTATATTGAACGCAATAGTCGCGTTTGGCATACTCGACCGATAGCTGGTTGGAAAAGTCGCCGAATCCGTGCCCCGAAAAAACCTCCGCTAGGATTTCGGGCACGGTCTTCCCCTGAAAAATGCGGCAGTCCGCGGTTCGGGTCAGCATCCACAACCACGGTACAATCTCTGCGCGATAATGGGCGATGCCTTCTTGGTTTCCCAACTGCACCAAGCGACTGACAAAGCCGTTGAAATAGCGGGTGGCCTTCCCATTCAGCTCGAGTCTAAGCGCAACGGGTTTTCCCACGACGCGATCGAATTCGATGTCCCCCCGTTCGCTCCGCAGTTCCGCCTCGATATGAAACAGGCCGCTCAATTCCTCCCGCACAGTCATCGAACGCAATGCGAGGAGGTTAGGCTCAAGCGACGTTTCAATCGCAATCTGACGGTTTTCTTGTTTGAGCGCCATTCGGTTCGACGAAAACCGATTGAACAGGCAGGACGCCGCTGCAGCAAGAAGGATGGCGAACCGCAGCGAAGAAAACAGACAGGATGGAGCAAAACAGCCCTAAACCGATCGATGACGCGAATTCACCGAGGACGGCCCGGTAAGCTCGGCCGAGTCGGGTCAATGGCGCCATTCGAAGGCTTGGACGGCCTCAAAGTTATTCTTCAGCCAAAATTGAGTTTCCGCATTCCGCCAAGCGGCCCGCCGAGGGCCCTTGAAAACGACCTGCTTGGCGAGCCGACTCTACCAACGCACCTGCTCGAGGTAGCGCAAACTCGATGGAATTTGATCGGCCGCGACGGCGGACTCATCCTCGATAAAATAGTGCTTTACCCCGTACTTCTTGGCCGCAGCGAGAATCGACGGCCAGTTCATCTGACCGGTGCCTAGGACGACGTCGTTGCTCGTATCGGTTTTTCCCGTGTGAAAACCGGTGGGCTGACCGCGTCGAAAATCCTTCAGGTGCATCAGCTCCCAACGCCCGGGGTATTTTGCGAGCCACGCTTCCGGCGACTGGCCGGGATAGACCACCCAAAGCACATCCATCTCGAATGCGACGTTCTTGGGATTCGTTTCCGAAATGAGAATGTCCATCGCGGTCGTGCCCGCACCCGCCGCACCGGGTTCGAACTCGTAACCGTGGCAATGATAGAAAACGCGGATACCGTCCTTTGCCAGAATTTCTCCGGCCCGATTGAGGACGGCCACCGCCGCTCGCGCCTCGACGGCATCGAACGACCCCTCGTGCGGAATCCAAGCGCAACCGGCGTACTTCAATCCCAAAGCCTTCGCCTCTTGCGCGACGACGGCAGGCTCGTCGCGGAAACGATTGTAACCGAAATGCCCCGAGACCGGCACCAACCCGCGTGCATCGAGTTCCGCTTTGAATGCAGCCGGCGTGAGATTGTAGGTACCCGCCAATTCGACCTCGCGAATGCCATACCCCTTCACCCGATCGAGGGTGGAAGGGCCCTGCGTCATAAACAAGCCGCGCAGGCTGTAAAGCTGCAAACCGGCAGGCCCCTTGAAACTAGGTCCGGTACCGACGCTCGGCGCGGCCGAGGACCGTGAGGACTCGCAGCCGGCGAGGAGCAGGGCGCTCGAAAGGAGACCTAGGGAAGAAAGGCGTGAAAGGAGGGTGTGCATTGCAGGGATAAGGGGACGAAAGAGGGTGACGTGCAATTCGTCGCTCGGCGGGACCGAGTCGTCAACCGGCAATCGTGTGCTACAGAGGCCCAACGACTCGGAGATTCGAGAGTTCTACCACGAAGACACAAAGGCACAAAGATCGGAAGGAGGGATTGTCGCCCTGCCTCAATCCGACCTTCGAGCTTTTGTGTCTTTGCGGTAAAGTTCCGAATATTTCCGAAGTTGCCCTTGATTTCGACGCAGCCGATCCGCCACTCACATCGACTCCAACCGCAGGAGCACGATCTCCGACCGCGTCCCCACCCGGAACGGGGGTCCGCCCGTACCGGCACCGCTGCTCGTCACGACCTGCAAGCTGCCGTGGCGGTGGAGTCCATATGCGAAGCGCCCGTAAATCGTCCGGACAATCACGGTCCAAAGCGGAAACTGTCCGGCATGGGTGTGGCCCGAGAGCTGGAGGGACACTCCGGCACGCTCCGCGGCTTCCAGGTTTTCGGGACGGTGCGCCAGCAAGATGCTTGGCAGGCTTCGATCGATTCGAGCCCGTTCGAGGAGTGTCTCGAAAAGTGCGGGGCGATGCGTCTCCGCATCGTGAATACCGACCACCTGCAGGCCTTCGACAACCCTCTTTTCGTTGTCGAGCACCTGCACACCCACGCCCGTCAGCGCGCGCAAATAACGCGTTCTGTCGCCGAATTCGTCGTGATTCCCCGTCACGAAGTACGCCCCCGCAGACGCCCGAAGCGAGCGCCAGGGCTCCACCGAATCCACGACGTCCACTTTGGCCCCATCGAACAGATCGCCCGAAATGAACACGACGGTCGGCTTGAGCGCGTTGAGCCGATCCACAATCCGACGAACGAAATTCGTTCCGCGGATAACGCCCACATGAAGGTCGCTCACAAGCGCCACCTCCCGACCCTGCCACCACGCGGGCAAGTGTTGCAGACAAACCGTATAGCGCGTGACTCGTAACCAACCGGCGTTGATCAGACCATAGAGGGCCGCGAGCCCCGAGGTAAGCAGCAGAATCGCTGCGATCGAACCACGGTCGAGGGTCGAACCGAGTGCTTGTGCGGCCCATGCCGTCGGCCAACACGCCAACGCGGCAAGGAAGGCAAAATTCAGGAAGCCCATCGCAATCGAAGTCGCCTTCCCGGCGATTCGCACCAGGAGGTGCGCTCGGCGCATGCTGAAGAGAATAACACCGATAAAAAGCGTGGGTATCGTCAAACACACCGCTTGCACAGCCACCGGGTCTGCGCTCGTAAAGGAGGATAGCGTGGCTCCGGTAAACGCGGATGCTGCGTAAAGGCAAAAGACGACGAATTGGAACGACACAAGGGAAAGAGAGGAAACGAGCAGAAGGGAACGACATCCGCGTTGAGGAGTCAGCGCAGGACCGACGCGAGTCTGAACTGCGGTCTGCGCCGCAGTTCCGAAACCTACCTCAAATAACGATTGTTTCGGTGTCCGGACAGCCTTGACTGGTCAGAGATGCTTGGACGACCGCATTCCGCAGCCGTCGATTCACCCCGCTCACACGGAGAATATCCCATGGCCCGTTACGTCGATGGCTTTGTCATCCCCATTGCGAAGAAGAACATTCCCGCTTACAAACGCATGGCAACGCTCGCCAGCAAGGTATGGAAAGATCACGGCGCTCTCGAATACATCGAGTGCGTCGGCGACGACCTGAACGTCAAATACGGATTACCGTTCCCGCGCGGTATCAACGCCAAACCGGCCGAGACGGTCGTGTTCGCCTACATCGTTTATAAATCCAAAGCGCATCGCGATCGCGTCAATGCCAAGGTGATGAAGGACCCCCGCCTCGCGAAATCGATGGAATCCGACAAAATGCCCTTCGACTGTGAGCGTATGCTCTTCGGCGGCTTCCAAGTATTGGTCTCCGCATAGCCCTCAGCGCTTGGCCGCATCTCGCACAAGTCAGGTCTCGAAACTCAAGGCCCGGGTACTGGTGAAGCTCCGGTTTTCACCGGTCATAGGATCGCGAAAAACGATGGCCTTCGCAAGCAACTGTAGCGGCCGCTCGAAGTCGTCGCCGTTTTCCGGGAGATGCTCCGGGTAAATTCGGTCGTAGCGGAGAGGCATCCCCAACGCAGCGCAATGAGCGCGGATCTGATGTTTGCGGCCCGTCACCGGCGAAATGCCATAACGCGCCCACTCTCCCCGTTGCTCGATCGCGTCTATCCGCGTCTCGGAATTCGGCTCGCCGCTCTCCTCCCGCATTTGCATGAAGCGCTCCGGATTCTCCGCGAGCCGGCTGCGGTACGTCAGTGGAAAGGTCAGCTCCGGACGCCAAGGGGCGATCGCTTCGTAGTCTTTGCCAATCGATTTCTGCAGGAATAAATCCTGGTAGGCGTTCCGCGTCGCAGGCTGCACCGTGAAAACCACCAGTCCTGCGGTTTCGCGATCGATCCGATGAATCGGCGCCAAGGTATCGATCCCGAGCCTACGCTTGAGCCGAACGAGCAGCGTTTCCTGCACGTAGCGCCCCGAGGGAATGACCGGGAGGAAGTGAGGTTTGTCCGCGACGACCAGAAAGTCGTCCCGAAAGAGCACGCTTTCCTCGAAGGGAATGCGTACCTCGGCCACCACCGCCCGATAATAGTACACGCGCAGCCGAGGCCGGTAGCGACGTGCCCGATCGACCGCCAGGCCCTCGGCATCGATCACCTCGCCTGCGGCAAAACGTGCATTCCATCTCTCCTCGGGGATCGACGAGAACCGTTGCACGAGAAATTCCGCGATGGTGGCCCAGGGCCCTTCCGGCAAAACAACGCAACTCGGACCGACGCCGTCACGCGTCGGCGGCGCCGGAGGGAGGAGTGCGGTAGGCGGGTTGGGTTTCTTCACGGCCGCGGCCAGCCCAACGGAGTGCTGCCCCGAACACAAGGTGCTCCGCGTCGCCGGAGCGGAACGCAAAAACCCAGCATCTGCCCAAGAGGGTTGCGTCGCCGCACTCCCTTCGGTCTCGTCGACTCACACATGGCTTCTCCCACCATCGCTAACACGGACCAGGCTTCGGCGTGGGATGGCGACGACGGCGACTACTGGGTCGTCAACGAAGCGCGTTACGAGGCGATGCTTCGGGACTATTCCACCCATCTGCTCGAAGCCGCAGCGATTCGCCCCGGCGAAAACGTCCTCGATGTCGGCTGCGGCTGCGGAGGTTCTTCGCGCGCAGCCGCCCGCTCCGCTCGACCGGGCCAGGTCCTCGGCGTCGACTTATCGGGCAAAATGCTGACGCGAGCCCGCGAACGCGCACGCGACGAGCAACTCACCCACCTGCGTTTCGAACAAGCGGATGCCCAAGTGAACGTATTTCCTGCCGAAAGCGTCGACCTCGTGCTGAGTCGTTTCGGTGCGATGTTTTTCAACGACCCTGCCGCCGCTTTTCGGAACCTGCAGCGTTCCCTCAGACCCGGCGGACGCCTGGCACTGCTCACCTGGCAAGGACTCGAACGCAACGAGTGGATCCGCGAGATCCGTCACGTGCTCGCGGGAGGACGTCCTGTCCCCGCCCCACCCCTTTGCGCTCCCGGCCCGCTGGGGCTTTCCGATCCGGAAGCGGTGCGAAAAGTTCTCTCCCAGGCCGGCTTTGCGCAGATCGAGCTCATCGCCGTGAGCGGCCCGCTTCGCTACGGGACCACCATCGAAGAGGCGTTCGAATTTGTCCGGGGCACACCACTCGCCTCCGACCTTCTCGCGGATCTGGATGCGACGAATCGAAAGCGAACCGTCGACGCCCTGCGTGACTTGCTCGCCCGCCATCGTACCGATGACGGCGTCAGCTTTCAGTCGTCCGCTTGGATCGTCACCGCCAGAGCGGGCTAGTACCCGGCGTGAGCGTCGGCACAACGTTGCCAAAAGCGGTCGATGTTCTCCGCGTCGAGCGTTCCTTTGAAAGAACAGCATACCCATCCCCCACCCATGCACCACGATTCGTCCTTCGGCGCGCCCGTCTCGACGATCGCGGACGCATCCGGAGAATTTTCCCTCAACTGATTAGCAACAATCGCGCAGGGCGGCCGGGAACGGTTGCGGGAGCGCGGTGGACGCAGGGGGGAACAGGGCTTCCAGGATAGTCGACGGCGATGCGCCAAAGATGGCCGAGCCCAAATGAAAACGGTCGCGCGTGCGGAAGGGCGAGGTAGTGAACGTCGTAGCAGTTTTCTTTCAGAAATTCTCGAAATCCGTCGTCGTCACGGCCGCCGAAGAGCTTCAGAAGTTCGGCGCGGGTTTCGGGAAGATCGACGCACCGAAGAGCATCCTCATTGGAAACTCCTTCGGACGCGGACTCCGTGTAACTACAGAGATACGTGTCGGTTTCGACCGTGGCGCTGTCGGCGTGAAACGAATAGACATCCGTGGGCACGGCACTTCCCTCTTCGTCACGGGGATAACGACGGATACAATCGAGGACCGGTGCCAAGCCGAGCGCACGGAGACGTTGCTGGTCCTCGATGAGGACGTCCACGGCGGTCTTCCCCGCGGCACTCAACGAGAGCCCCCGGAGGCTCTCGTCGTCGAGGCTGGCGATCTCTTCGGTGGTCGCCAGACGCTCCACAATCTCGGCGAAATCTCCCGCCAGCGTGCGTTCCCAGCAGAGGGCATTCACTCCGTCCGCAAAGGGAGTCGTCACGAGTTCGTGGAAACTGTGGACGACCTTCACGCGCGGGAATCCAAGCGACGATTGAAAAGGAACGACATCGAGACTCATGAGATCGGCCACCACAAGGCGGGAACGAACGGTTGGGTCAAGCGCGAGTGCGCCCGCGCAGCGCATCGCCGGTCATTGCGTCGCCGTCTCCTCGACAAATCGAGGCCCCTCCTCCAAGGACGGCTCAACGAGGTGCGGTACCGGTTCGGCGATCGAGCGAGTTGGCCACCCACCGACCGAGACGCCCGCTCGCCGCAAGCCGGTTTTTCAGCCCGCTCAAATCCTGAGCGCGCGCGAGGGGACTCGAACGGTTGGAAAAGGAGACACCCGTGCGGTGCGCCAGCCACATCCCGAGTTGCTGGGGAACGGCGCTATCGTGTGGCGCACTCGCCAGCGTTCTTTGCTTCGATTCCAAACGACCGCCTGGACTCGTGAGGGAAGACTCGCTCAGTGCCGCGAGTGTATACCACGCATCTCCGTCGCTCTCCCGGTTGAACGTCAACGTCAGCGCGGCGGACGCCCGCAAGATCTCCACCTGAGTGCCCGTCCGTTTCTGACAAACGATTCGCTTGTGCTCCAAGCGCCACTCCATGCGCGTTCGGCTCAAGTGACGTGCGAGCGTCCCGAAAACCAAAGCGAAGGCGGAGAGGACCCAGACTGCGGGCGCCCCCCCCAATTGGACTCCCTGCACCCCTAGAAATGCGACGCCCAGGGCAAGAACGATCGCAATCCCCCCCATTAGGTGCGCTACGCGTCGCCGCATCCGCGGGTTTTTGACCAGTCCGTATCCACCTTCTGGAAGTGCGATCTCGGTCCACTCGGCCGGGGGTAAGGTGGGAGTTTCCGAAGTCGGCGTAAGGCCCCATTCTTTAACGTACGCGCCGACGACCGTATCCAGTTCGCCTTGCTTTCCCAAGCGAGTCAACGGAGTGACCCCCATTGCGGTTTCCACCATCAAAGTCGGACCGGAATCGATCCAATAGAATCGTCGGACCTGACTTCGCTCGATCGACAGGCGTTGCCGAAACGGTCAACGACAATGGAGACGCTCCAAGCGATCGGCAGTCAGGGCGATTCGATCTTCACCGACTGTGAGGCGGAGAAATTCCGCGACCGCGAGAACTCCTCCCAACGTCCACAGAGAAGTCCAGACCAAGAGAAACGCGCCCGCAGCGAGCGCGGGCCCGAGCGCGAGCGGCGCACGTTCGGGCTCGAGGGGCATATCCAAAGACAACGACCACGCGCCCATGCCCAAAAGCCAAAGCGCGAAGCCTGCGCCGACCGCCCAAAAAATAAGCCACACTGCAAGAAACGCGGCGTCGAACCAACGCCCGTAGCCCGATCGTTTAAATCGGGCTTCCCAACCGAAAGGTGTCCGTGTCAGGGTCATGACAAGCAAAGGTTTCCCCACCCCGGGTTCGCTGCCGAGCACACTTCCGGAACGACGCCCCTTTGACCATGGATTTACAGGTTGTCCGACCGAGAGAACTCGGCCGGTGGGAGACAGCGACCCCAATCGCGAGGCAACGGCTCATATACGGTTATCTGCAGATGGGCAGAGCGGTTTCGACCGTGCCAAGGTGCATGCCGGGCGACGGGAGGCAGCCCGGACCGAACCCAGGAAGCGCGCGCTATTTTTCGTCGCCGCGTTGCAATCGATCTTAGGTTAGGAATCGTGGTGCCATGCCTCACGTTCCTGGACTCAGAAGTTGTTACGCCAAAGTCGGTCGGCTGGTTTATTTCGGTCGCATGCTCGACAAGATCCGTCTGGACGCGGAGAAAAAACTCCCGTCGGCCTACGTCGCGAACCTCGGCGACGTCCAACACAACGTCTTCGACGGACGTTGCTGTCGTTTCTTGGGCGTAGGCTACGGCGACCTCAAAGTCCGGACACTCGAGGGCGGCAGCGACGACGAGATCCTGGCTTGGACCCACAGCCGAGGGGTCGCACGAACCGAAGAGGAGTGTCATATGTGGAATCGATTCCTCCTCAAGCTGGGTTGGCGAGACGAGCGCTCGTCCGTCCTGCCCCAACGCATCCGTGACAGCGGACTCGAGGGAAAACCGATCGAAACCGTCGTCGACCAGATCGAATTCGACGAAGGCCGCGACCCCGTGGCCGATCGCTCGTGGGACAAAGTCTGAATGGGTCGCGAGCCGGCCTGGCTCAGGGCTCTGGGCCTCGCACCGGGAGAGAAGAGCGATTCTCCCGCTTAAACCGACTTCAAAAAAAGGTTTCCTTCGCCCAGCCATTGTGGGGAACGGACACCTCCGGCGCCCCCTCGAACATGATGACGAGCTTGCCAGACGCGGCCGATCTGCGCAGTTCGGGGTTCGGCAGTTTCATACCGTGGACG
>Ga0105048_10001136_pt1 | contig 43025 bp, 42 predicted proteins | sample MAT05_FD_78382 | JGI IMG/M metagenome (GOLD analysis project Ga0105048, IMG submission 78382) | Freshwater microbial communities from Lake Fryxell liftoff mats and glacier meltwater in Antarctica - MAT-05 | ecosystem: Environmental > Aquatic > Freshwater > Ice > Liftoff microbial mat | place... | reverse complement strand
GGTTACTCAAGAAGATCTGGCTGAGATCCATGCCTTCTTAAATGACCGACCACGAGAGTGTCTTGATTTTAGGATTCCGAGTGAGTATTATTATCAGGAGTCTGTCCTGCTTGAGGGGTAGCTAGAGGACCAGGCATTATTGATGGAAGAATAAACCATTTAGAATTTAGCGCATCGTCTTTGCAAACACGATGGAGATCATTCCATGCGGTAAAAATGATGCTCTCGCAGCGCTTACTTTTTATCTCACCTTTTGTATCAATGCAGATTCGGTCAACCAGACTGTTGCGGCCTGCGTGAAGCATTAACACGCGACCACTTGGTGTAGTTACAATAATCACAGCACAGTCTGCTGGCGCAACAACACCAGCATCACCAGGATGGATTTCAGATCCATCAACCTTAAGTCCTCGATAAAGTTTACATGCAGTTCCTGGAAGTGAAAGCTTCCATGGAGATTGCATCGTATCGTTCAAAAACTCACTGTTGAATTCTGATACCGTTGGGCTAAATATTCGACCCAAATTGTATTCTTGGGCGAGGCCACCTAGAAGTCCGATGACTTCCATTGCTTCGGGTTGGTTGCCTTCCATTTTAAGCAGTGAGGTACCCCAGTCTTGAGGACGTCCCCATGCCTTATCTACTACTGATGTGGATATTTTCCATACTGCTGTCGGTGCGATACTCATCGTGATTCTACTGTTGGTGTTGCAAAAAAAGAACGCTCTGTACTCATTTGTACAAGAAATATGTATATGTGTCAATGAAAACATGCTATTTTTGTGTTATACTAGGATTAACATTGTATGGCAAAAGAAAAAGGGTATGGAGCAGCAGATATTCAAGTTTTAGAAGGGCTTGAGCCAGTGCGAAAGCGTCCTGGAATGTACATTGGGTCCACTGGTCCTGATGGTCTTCATCATCTTATTTCTGAAATTTTTGACAACTCTCGTGATGAGGCAATGAATGGTCACGCCAATCATATTGAAGTTGCGCTTTTGCCAGGCAACCGAGTTCGAGTAGTAGACAATGGTCGTGGTATTCCGGTAGATATTCACCCAAAAACAAAAGTGTCTGCACTCGAGACAATCATGACCACACTTCATGCGGGAGGAAAGTTTGGTGGCGATGGTTATAATGTCTCAGGTGGACTTCACGGTGTAGGTGCATCAGTAGTAAATGCACTTTCTATTTTTTGTAAAGTGGAAGTGCACCGAGAAGGGGGAATGTATGTACAAGAGTATAGTAAGGGTTTTCGCAAGGCTGCAGTAAAAAAGATTGGTAGTTCAAAATTACGTGGCACAATTGTTACCTTTGAGCCAGATCTAGAAATATTTAAAGAAATTTCTTTTGATTGGAATAGAATTATTAATCACCACCGTCAGCAAGCGTACCTTGTAAAAAAGCTTCGGGTGACAGTGATCGATGCACGAGAGTATACTGAGAAACTCGACCTTGATGATGTGTATTATCTTTCAGATTTGCATCTTGAAGTTCCTTCGATGACGTTTTATTTTGAAGGTGGACTTAAGTCACTCGTGCGTTTTCATAATGAGCTTTCTAAACCAATCCACAAGAATATTTTCTATGTAGAAAAAGAAATTGACGGAGTGGGAGTAGAAATTGCACTTCAGTACGTAGATGATCTTTCTACTAAAATTATTCCATTTGCTAATAATATTCCTAATGCCGAAGGTGGTACACATGTTACTGGGTTTAAGACAGCGCTTACACGTCTTATAAATGCGTATGGACGAAAGAGTAATTTAATTAAGGAAAAAGAAGAGAACCTCACTGGAGATGACGTACTCGAAGGTATAACTGCAGTAATCTCGGTAAAGCTTCGAGAGATTCAATTTGAAGGTCAGACAAAAGGAAAACTTGGGTCCGTAGAAGCACAAGGTGCAGTAAATGCTGTCTTTGGTGAAGCATTTGAACTCTTCCAAGAAGAGAATCCTGACGACGCAAAAGAGATAGTAAACAAAGCAATTCTTGCACTTCGTGCACGTAAAGCCGCAAAAGCAGCAAAAGATGCCGTGCTCCGCAAAGGCCCACTTGAAGGCTTTGCGCTTTCTGGAAAGCTTGCTGACTGTCAGACAAAGGATGTTACTGAATCAGAACTCTTTATCGTAGAAGGAGACTCGGCTGGAGGTAGTGCAAAAATGGGACGTGACCGTCGCACACAAGCTATCTTGCCGCTCAAGGGAAAGATTTTAAATATTGAACGTGCTCGTTTGGACAAAATGCTTGCTTCAGAGCAGATTAAGAATATTGTCGTTGCTATTGGAACTGCAATTGGTGACACGTTTGATATTACAAAGATTCGCTACCACAAAATTATTATTGCAACCGATGCCGATGTGGACGGCGCACATATTCGAACCCTTATTCTGACGCTTTTCTATCGGTACTTCCGACCCGTTGTTGATCACGGATATTTGTATATTGCCCAGCCACCACTGTATAAAATTACACGAGGTAAAGAGATAAAGTATGCATTTAATGATATGGAAAAGTTTGCAATTATCGGCAAAGAAAGTGAAGTAATTGAAGAAGGTGATGAAGAAGAGGAAAATGAAGAAGTTGAGGTTAATGCAAAGAAAGCGCAAAAGTTTAGGATTCAACGTTACAAAGGTTTGGGAGAAATGAATCCAGATGAACTTGGTGAGACGACTATGGATCCAAAGAAGCGGACATTAAAACAAGTAACTATCAACGACGCACTTGATGCTGACAAAGCATTTGAAGTACTTATGGGCACAGATGTCCCATCTCGAAAATTGTTTATCCAAACACACGCGAAAGAAGCAAATCTTGACGTTTAAATTTACATGGAACGATTTAATCCTGTTGATAGAAAGCTACAGAAGGGGCGGATTCAAAGTTACACAAAGAACTAGTTCGCAAAACCGTTAGAGAAGGGAGGTATTTTATTCAGGGTGAGTTTGTTAAAAGTCCTGAATTGAAAGATGTGTGTAATGAAATTATTTCTTTTGTTCATGATTTAGCACATGGTTTTGGATCAAAAAGAAATAAAGCTCCACTGAAACATATTCATTTTGTCGACTTTTTCCCAGATGAAAAAAACCTCAGAGAGTCTTGATTTTAGGATTCCGAGTGAGTATTATTATCAGGAGTCTGTCCTACTTGAGGGGTAGCTAGAGGCTGATGAGTTTTCAGAAGAAGTGTTCGCTGAAGCCATTGGAATGAGCTTCGAAGACAAAGAATGAAATAATTATAAATTGTTTTTATAGAGATCTATTTTAATTTCTTCAATGAGTGTTTTTGTAAAATCATCTACGGAAATATTTTCAATTTTACTACCGTCACGCTTTTCTACGGTGAGTATTTTTGCTTCAACTTCCTTGTCCCCGAGTACAATAGTGCATGGACCAGAGATTGTTGATACGAGACTCGCCGATGAGTTCTTGGAAAAATAATTACCCGAAAGTGTGAAACCATGGATGGTCCGCGCTTTTAAAATTTTATATATTTAAATAGTAAGTAAAAATGGTACTGTGATACAATTTGTAAATATGGAACAAATGCCACAATTTTCAGATAATAAAGAAATTAAAAAAGATACAGGTTCTTTGAATGGTATTTTAAAAGCTGCAGCATTTGCTCTTGCGATTGGAAATTCTGCTCCGGCAATGTCTAGTGGGCAAGCAGACGCTATGACTCAAACATTTGAACCTGAGACGACTGCACAAAATAACTATGAAATAGGTATTCAGGTAAACACACTTAAAAGTGCTGAAAATATCGATCCGTATATCCTTATTTTGCAGCAGCAGATACGAGATCTTCAACTGTCAGGCAAAACGAAAATAGAAACTGAAGAGCAGAGAGCTCGGGGTGCTCGTTTACCTTTTGATGCGGGGTATGATCCTAAAATAGATGGGGCTCCGGGCTTGAGTGTAGAAGAAGGAAAGGAGTATATTCAAAAAGTTACGATTGAAAATGCAACAGAAGAACAAGTAAAAAATTGGGAAGAGTACATGAAAAATAAATCTGGTTGGATCAAAAAAGTACACCAAGAAATAGAAGAAGAAAAGAATGGTATGCAATAAGAGATTCTAAATAAATATAAAAAAAGACTTATCAAATGAGTTTTTTTATATTTATTTTTACCTATAAAACTCTACTCTTAGTTTCGTCAGTTAATGTTTTTGTAAAATCATCTACGGAAATATTTTCAATTTTACTACCGTCACGCTTTTCTACGGTGAGTATTTTTGCTTCAACTTCCTTGTCCCCGAGTACAATAACGTAAGGAACTTTTTGTGTTTTTGCATTTCGAATGCGCTTTCCAAGAGAATCATTTGAGTCATCAAGCTCCACTCGAATGCCTGCAGTTTTTAATATTTTATAAACCTCATTTGCAAATTCTGCTTGTCGTTCACCAATAGGTACGACTTTTACTTGTACTGGCGATAGCCATGTTGGAAAGTTGCCTGCAGAGTGTTCTATGTATACCGAGAGAAAACGTTCAAGGGATCCAGCGATTGCACAATGAATCATTACTGGCATTTCGCGTGTGCCCGTTTCACTTACGTACTCAAGTTCTAAATTGGTTGGTTGTACAAAATCAACTTGTATTGTGCCAACTTGGTGTTGACGTCCGAGTGCATCTTTAACGAGAAAGTCTATTTTCGGCCCATAAAAAGCAGCATCACCAAGACCATCTATCCACTTGTGAGGAGCACGCTTCTCCAAAAGTTTCCGTATCACACCTTCAGCTTTTTCCCATAAGATATCTGATCCTTTGAATTTTTTGTCATCATCACGGCGAGAAAAACGAGGGGTTAAATCCGTAAAGCCAAACGTTTGATAAAATTTCTCAATCATACTCCAAACACTACTCATTTCTTCTTCTAGTTGTGATTCACGACAAAATATGTGTGCATCATCTTGAGTAATTGAAAGAACTCGTGAAAGTCCAGACACTTCACCTGACTGCTCGTCACGGTACACCATCGTTGTTTCACTGTAGCGAATAGGAAGCTCTTTGTAACTGCGGAGTTCACTTGCATATATTTGTGCGTGGTGCGGACAATTCATCGGTTTGATACATAATTCATGGCCGTCACGTGTGTGGACTTTAAAAAGATCTTCACCGTATTTTTCATAATGCTGACTTTTTTTATACAAGTCTGGCTTTGTGAAGTGAGGAATAGTTACTTGTCCATAATTGTATTCTGACCGAAGTTCTTGTACAAAAGTATTTACTGCATTACGAATAAAAGTACCTTTTGGAGTCCAAAGAGGTAATCCTGGTCCAACTAAGTCAGAAAAAATAAACAACCCTAATTCTTTGCCAAGCTTCCTGTGATCTCGTTTCTTAGCTTCTTCTTGCTGCAGAATATATGCAGCAAGTTCTAATTTTGTGTCAAACGCAAGACCGTAAATTCGAGTAAGCATCGGATTCTTTTCATCGCCACGCCAGTATGCACCAGCAATTTTTTCGAGCTTGAAGCTTTCTGGATCAATATCTTTTAAATCTACAACATGTCCTCCACGACAGAGATCTGTAAACCAGTCGGTAGTATAAAGAGTAATTTTTTCGCCTTTCGCGTCTATTTCAGAAATGAGTTCGCTTTTGTATTTATTTTTTGCAAAATGAGTCAACGCTTCATCTTTTGAAACTTCCTTGTGTGCGAACATTCCACCTTTGCGCACGATTTTTTGCATTGCTTTTGTGAGTTCTTTGAGGTCTTCTTCGGTTGGTTTTTGAACGCCAAAGTCGATATCGTAATAAAACCCAGTATCAATTGCAGGACCCAGGGTCAATTGTGCCTCAGGGTATTTTTGCAAAACTGCCATGGCGAGCACGTGAGCTAGGGAATGTCGTTTGTCGACAAGTGTTGTTATGTGGTCCATAATAGGATAATATCATATTAATATACTATGTTTTATATCATTCTTGCTATATTTGTTGGTCTTATTGTATGGGGTATTGTTGTTTATAATTCACTCGTCGCACTTCGGCACTCTGTTGAAGAGGCGTGGTCAAATATTACCGTTCTGCTCAAACGTCGGTACGATCTTATTCCAAATCTCGTTGAGACGGTAAAAGGGTATGCATCTCATGAAAAAACAACTCTAGAAAATGTCACCGCGGCACGAACAGCGTCAATGAATGCGTCTACTCCGGGAGCGATTGCAAAAGCTGAGGAAGGTTTGACGTTTGCACTCAAGTCGCTTTTTGCTGTATCTGAAAATTACCCAGATCTGAAAGCGAATCAAAACTTTCTCTCTCTTCAGTCAGAACTTACTGAAACAGAAAACAAAATAGAAGGAGCTCGAACAGCATACAATAGTGATGTTATGAAATATAATGTTGGTGTGGATTCTTTCCCAGGTAATGTTATTGCAGGTCAATACGGGTTTGTTAAAAAAGAGTACTTTGAGCTTACAGATGAACATCAGAAAGAGGTGGAAACAGTCCCAGTTATTCGTTTTTAGATCTCTTGTCAAGACTTGCTTTTTTCGGCGATTTTAGTAACAGTTAGTAGATATGGGTGAGAAACATATCCACACTGTACTTTTTCCGATCTGCATCCTGTATATAACATATGAATAATCTTTACGATCAAAAATCAAAAAATATCAGAAAAACGTGGTTTTTAATGACTATATTTTTCCTGGCAACAATCGCACTTGGTGCACTTCTTGGCTATGTATTTAACACATCTATAGTAGTATACGGATTTGCCTTATTTGGAATAGTTTCAAATGTTACTGCGTATTGGTTTTCCGATAAAATTGCACTGGCGCAGTCGCATGCAAAATTAGCGGATAAAGCTGTCTACCCAGAACTCTATGCAATGATAGAAACTCTCTCTAAAAAAGCAGAACTTCCTATGCCTCGGGTGTATATAATCGAAGATCCCATGCCTAATGCATTCGCAACCGGACGTAATCCGTATAATGCTGCTGTTGCGGTGACAACGGGAATTTTACCTCTCCTTAATAAATCAGAACTAGAGGGAGTGCTTGCACACGAGCTGGCACATATTGGCAATAGAGATACCCTTGTTATGACTATGGTAACGGTACTTGCTGGGCTTTTCAGTACAGCGGCACACTTCTTTGCGTTTGGGGGATCTATGGGTGGTAGTAACGAGAACAGAAATCCGTTATTCTTTTTTCTTGCGATTGCAGCGAGTATAATTGCTCCGTTTGCAGCAATGATTGTACAGCTTTCTATTTCTCGCAAACGAGAATTTTTGGCTGACGCTTCGGGCGCACTTCTTACCAAGTATCCTCAGGGACTTGCTTCGGCATTGCAAAAGATTTCTCAATTTACGCAGCCGATGCGTCATGCAACAGAGTCGACAGCGCATCTTTACATAGCAAATCCTCTCGGGCACGCTTTCTCGGCTGATGGCAAAGAAAAGGTTGGTTTTGTTAAAAAACTCTTCATGACACATCCACCTGTGCAAGAGCGTGTGGACGCATTACTTGGAAGAAATGAATAACTCTGAAATAATACAAAATATATGGAAAAACGAAAAAATGCTGGATATATAAAATGGGTAGTCATTATTGGTGTTGTGTTACTTCTTGTAGTATGGTTTATGGGAAGTTATAACTCACTAGTGACCCTTAATCAAAAAACAGATACTCAATGGGCACAGGTTGAAAATCAGTTCCAACGACGTTTTGATCTTGTTCCTAACCTTGTGAGTACTGTAAAAGGTGTTGCTGCTCAAGAGACAGCAATATTTACCGCAATTGCAGAAGCTCGAACTCGTTATTCAGGAGCACAAACAACAGACCAAAAAGTTGCTGCAGCAAATGAATACCAATCGGCTCTTGGTCGACTCCTTGTCATCACAGAAAACTATCCTCAGTTAAAATCTGCAGATTCGTTTAATGCACTTATGGCAGAACTTGCAGGAACAGAAAATAGAGTTGCGGTAGAGCGAGGGAGATTCAATGAAGTAGTTGGTGAGTACAACATTGCTACAAAACGTATCCCTGGTTCTCTTGTAGCTGCACTCTTTGGATTTGAACAAAAAGAACTTTTTAAAGCACAAGAAGTTGCACAAGCAACACCAGTTGTAAACTTTCAGTAGTTCATGAGAAAGAAACTCGCGCAAATTTCAGGTGTACTGGCTACACTCGTATGTGCGGGTTTTTTTGCGTTCACACTTGCATACACGTCACCGGGTAAACCTTCTGGATATGTCAATGACTTTGCAAATATTTTAGATGGCGCAACAAAAGCGAGTCTTGAAGCAAAGCTAATTGCCTTCGAACAGTCTTCAAAGCATGAAATCACTGTTGTTACTATACCGACCCTCGGTGACGATTATATAGAAAATTATGCGGTGAAGCTTTTTGAAGAATGGGGAATAGGAAAAGGGGATGTCGACAATGGAATACTTTTTCTTATTGCTTCAAATGACAGAAAGGTGCGGATTGAAGTCGGATATGGTCTAGAGGGTGCGCTTGTTGATAGTGAAGCGAATACTATTATTCAGGAATATGTTTTGCCTCAATTTAAGGCAAATAATTACTCTCTGGGTATTGAAGCTGGTGTTAACGGAATAATTGCGGCGACGGAAGGTGAAATAGTTAGCACGAATTCTTCATCGCGTTCGGGTACGAATGTAAACTGGGGTGAAATATTTTTCTTTATTATTTTCGCTTTCTTTTGGGCAATTAATATTTTGATTCAAATCCTGGCTTCTTCAAAATCGTGGTGGCTCGGTGGTGTGCTCGGTGGCGGTGCGGGACTTCTTTTGACTTTCTTTGGGTTATTCGGAGTTACCCTTACATTTGGTTTAATTGTTTCTGTAATTCTCGCCATCTCAGGTTTTATTTTTGACTATGTTGTATCTAAAAACTCTGAGTCGATCTTAAAACGTTTTGGTAGAGACAGCAATGGTACATGGATTGGTGGTGGCGGTTTTGGTGGAGGGTCATCAAGAGGAGGATTTGGCGGTTTTGGTGGTGGCGGTTCAGGAGGTGGAGGATCATCTGGTAGTTGGTAATGTATGTATATCATTATTTTTAGTATTATTGCAGCAAGTATTCTCGGGGCATTTTCTGCACGGTTTTTATTGCGAGGGAATCATGTGTCTTTAGGTTTTGCAGGTGGAGCTATTTTAGGCCTTGTGTTCCTAGATATTATTCCTGAGTTATTTGAAGAAGCAACATCTTTAGGTATTGAGATTCATACGCTTTCAATCGCGCTTTTGTGTGGATTTTTAGGAATGCACATTTTAGAAAAGGTAAGTGGTTTCCATGAGCACGGACACGGTGATCATGGGCACTCACATAGTGGTGGTGGAATTGCAGTTGGGACACTTTCAGTACATGCATTTATAGATGGTCTTGGTATTGGAGCGGCGTACCTTGTCTCGAATGCTTTAGGTACCTCAATTATTTTCGCTTTCATCCTCCATAAGTTTTTGGACGGTATGAATATTCAAGCAATTGCCCAAGCAAGTGCTTCAAAAAACAGACAATTGTTTTTGGGTGTAAATATATTTGTGACCGTTCTTGGTGTATTTCTTGTAACCCTTCTCACTCTTCCTGTAGCAGTACTTCTTTTCTTAACAGCGCTTGTCGGCGGTGTACTTATCTACATCAGTTCCTCACATATTCTTCCTGAGGCACATGAGTGTGAGAGCTCTTGGAAGACTATTTTTGCAACAGTTTGCGGGGTGGGGATTGTTTTTCTTCTTGCACAATTTCATGTATAAATAGAGGGTTAATGAGATTGAGTTTATTCAGATATTTTCTTGATAAGATATCATATCACTTCGTTCCTTGATATACGCTCACAAAAATATACTGCACAAATCTTTAATAAGAATACAGCTAAGTTGGGTTAGAAGATAAAAAGTTTTAAATATTGCTTAGTATATATGCAAATTGCCACCAAAAACAAACCCCCTCACAAAAATAAGAAAATTAACGAACGTTTTGTTCGTTGGCAGCAAAGGTCAATTGAAGAAATGGGAAAATCAATCCATTTATTTCTTACGATTGCTATTGCAACAGTCGGATATACGGCTAATCATTTAACTGAATTGGATTTTAAATTTAAAAACTTTTTGGACAAAGTTTCAATCCTTTTAGGAATAGTTTTGCTTTCTGTAAGTATTGGATTCTTCCTTTTTACAATATTAAACAGGCAAAAAGATTTTAAAAAAACAACAGAGATTATTAGAGTTAGATACTCGGAGCAAAATCAAGACTTGATTAAAAACATATCAAAAGAGACGCAAGAAATAGGTAAAAAAACCCAAAAACTGTTTTATTTTTCAATAAATTTCTTTGCATTTGGAGAATTGTTAATAATTTTAGGATTTGTAATCCAGATATGTAATAAGGTTTGTTGATTTATTCAAGCTTGTTAATTATCTAATTTTATATTTAAGATTATTTGATATGTTTTTTAATCAAAATGATATTTGCCAATTGAAATAATGTCTAAAGTTTGGATATATAAATATGGTGTAGTATTATATAGTCAAATAAATCTAAACAAGCATGAGAGTATTAATTTTTATAAGTATAATAGGAGGAATCATTTTACTTATTACATTTGTGTCTACTCAAAATAAAGATGATACATCTAAAAAATATTTTGATTCAATTAGTTTCTGCGAGAAAAAAGCAACTAATTTTTTTGTCAAAATGAATAGTATAAAGCAAAGGTTAGACTATTCATTTGCACCTAATGTCCCAGATCTTATTTTTTTAGGAGAAAGTTATAAATACATTGCGTATAAAAACAATAATTGTTACGCTGTAGTCCAAAATTATAATCCGTTAATTAACGATTATAGGTATTCAATCTTGAACGCTGATGCGGAAATTTTAGAAGTCACCATATTTCCTTTTGATATTAATAGAGGAGAAGTTAAATTTAGAGAATATTATAAACAAGAATTTTTAGACAAATATAATATTTTATTCAAGTAAATTTCACTGAGGATCTCTAATTAATTTTAGAATAAAATGTACACATTGCAGGAGTTTTAATAAGATATGTGAGTGGCAGTAAATATAATATTTATTGAAGATCTAAGATCCAAGAGGTACTGTCTAAATTAAATAATGACCCTTTTTTGTTTTATATATTTCATGTATAAATAGAGGGTTAGTGAGATTGAGTTTATTCAGATATTTTATTAAAATTTTTTTCAGTCAAATTTTGGAGGCAGAACATAGTCGTAAACTCCTTGTTCTGCATTCACAAAAAATATACTTCACTACGTTACATTATTTTTGGAGGATTCGCATAGCGGTCTAGTGCACTACCTTGGAAAGGTAGCAACGGGGCAACTCGTTCGAGGGTTCAAATCCCTCATCCTCCGCCAGAAAACGAATAAAATGACTGTGTTTTGCGCAGCGTATTTTAAGCAGTGTCAGCGACTGTAAATCCACCTTCGCAGAAAGTTTTATTATATAATTAATTATTTATGACTGAAATTATACGTAGAGTTGCACCAAAAGAAGAACTTAGGGATGTAATGCGAGAATATGAGGAGACTCTTATTATTCCGGAGCGTACACTAAACCCACAGTGGATGCTTATGCCTGTTGGTTTAATAGGCTCTGGTAAAACCCCAATAGTAAAATCTCTTGCTGAGTATTTTGGTCTAGTTCGTATTTCTACCGATGAAATACGTCAGATAATGAAAAAACGAGGTCATACTTATGATGGTGTTCGAGATATAGTCCAAGAAATTATTCAGAAATACCTTGGTCTAGGGTATAGTTTGGCGTGTGACGCAAATACTGGTAGTAGGTTTGGACTTAAATATAATAAAAAAACCAAAAGGACGTTCCCAGACGTTCCGCATATTTTTATACACATTAATCCTCCAGATGAATATATTATTAATAAGTTAAAAAATTATACACATACATGGCTATTTAAAGATGTAACTCATGCTATCAATTCTTTTTATAAAAATAAAAAAGAATTCATTGTTCCTGATATTCCGTTTGCGTTTACTTTTGATCCCTCTCGGAGTGATTTTAGAAAACATTTAAAAGAGGGTATTAAAGCCCTTGAAAGTGCTCTAAGTGTAAATAAAAATTCTTATTTTAATAAGTAATACTACCTGGCTAGTCTTTGCCTTTTCCTTCACAACAAGGTATGCTTCTTTCACGTTATATTACTAACACAAAAACATTATATGGGAGAATTTAAAAAATTTGGTGGATACAGTGGAAAAAGAGATGGAGGAAAATTTGAAAACAGAAGCGGGTCACGACCATCATTTGGCGGGAAACCTTCGTACAGACCAGGACCTAGTAATTTTACAGATCGTCCAATGCACAAGGCGACATGTAGTGAGTGTGGAAAAATGTGTGAGGTACCTTTTCGTCCAACAGGAGAAAAGCCTGTTTTCTGTAGTAACTGCTTTGGAGACAAGAAAGAGGGGCAATCAAAAAGATTTGATACACGATTTGAAAAGAAAAGCTTCGGGGCACCTGATCGATCATTTACACCAAATCCAAATGTAGAATCATCTGCACGACCTGATCATCGAGTGGATGATCTTAAGGCACTTATTGATGGACTGCATGCAAAAATCGACCGAGTAGTAGACATGATAAAGAATGTAGGCAAGCAATCTGTTCCCACGGTTTCGGTAAAAGAGGTTCAGAAAGTAGCTCCTGTAGCAGCTGTGGTAAAAGCAATAGAAAAAGTAGCGGTAAAAAAGGAGGAAATAAAAGATAAAAAAGTTTCAAAGCCTATGCCTGTTGCAAAGAAAGTTGTTACTAAAAAAGTGATAACAAAAAAGAAATAGCTATTTCTAAAAATAAAAAGCCACTGCCCCAAAGCGGTGGTTTTTTGTTTACGATATACTGCATATGTATGTCGTATTTTGTATATATACTTGAGTGTTCGGATAAGACGTTGTATGTTGGTTCAACAGCTGACCTTGAAAAAAGGCTATATGCACACAACAATTTAAAATCAGGGGCGCATTATACAAAAATAAGGCGACCTGTCGTTCTTAAGTACTCAGAAAAAGCATTAGATCTAAGTGCTTCTAGAAGAAGAGAAGCAGAACTCAAAAGGCTTACAAGGGAGGAAAAGTTGAAGCTTCCTTCTTCGTAGTATAATCAAGATAAATATGTCACTTAAGATTGGTATTTACCATCATTACAAAAGTAAAGAAAAGTTATATAAAGTGATTGGTATTGGACGAAGCACTGAAAATGGGTATAAAGAAATGGTTATCTATCAGGCATTGTATGACATTCCCGAACTTGGTGGCAAAAGAGTTGTTTTTCTACGTCCACTTGAAATGTTTCTTGAGAATATAATTGTTGATGGAAAAGAAATTCCACGATTTACATATATTAACCAAGTTGTTGAATAAAAATAATTCCCAGGTATACTTGCTTACATATGGTATTATTTTGGGTAGCAGTATTTTTGGTCACGCTTGCCTTGCTAGTAAAAGGTGCTGACATTTTTTTGAATAAAGCAGAAAAGATAGGGTATTCACTTGGTATCTCACCATTTATTGTGGGTGTTGCGATTATTGGTTTTGGAACATCGCTTCCGGAACTTGTGTCATCTATTGCGGGAGTTATGCAGGGCGCACCAGAAATAGTGATGGCAAATGTGGTTGGATCAAATATTGCAAATATTCTTCTTATTATAGGTATTTCTGCAATGATAGCTCGCAAACTTGTTGTAACGAAAGACATTATCGATCTCGACTTACCATTACTAGGACTTACAACGGCACTTCTTATTGGTGTTGCATATGACAGAGTTGTTACTGTTCCTGAGTCAATTCTACTCCTTATTGCATATGGAATATATTTTTGGTACATAGTTACAGATAAAGCCGAAGAGAAAGAGGAGGAGATTGAGGATGCTCAGCTTAGAAAAAAAGTGAAGTCATCAGATATTGCAGTTCTTATTGGTGGACTTGTACTTCTCGTTGTTTCGGCAAAATATCTCATCGAAGCTGTTATTGCATTGTCAGCAATTTTTAACATTGGAACGGGTATTATTGCTATCACAGTTGTTGCTATTGGAACATCTCTACCTGAACTTATTGTTGCAATTAAAGCAGCACTTCAGAAGAAGTCAGATGTTGCCATTGGAAATATTGTAGGTTCTAATATTTTTAATGGATTGTTTGTAGTGGGTATACCGGGAATATTTGGTGCATTACCTGTTGACTCTAAAACGGCAACTATTGGATTGATAGGGCTTGCTGTCGCCACGCTCCTGTTAATCATTTCTGGGATATCAAGGCGTTTATATGGATGGGAAGGCGCATTTTATGTAATGTTGTACGTACTTTTTACCGCAAAATTACTTGAACTTTTTTAATTTGAATGATTCACTAATAAAATGAAATACGCTCTTATTACTGGTCCAACATCAGGTATTGGATATTATTTAGCACATGAATTTGCAAAACAAGGAATACCACTTGTTCTTGTTGCTCGTGATGTTCTAAAGCTTACATCTGTAGCAGATGAATTTCGAGGTACGTATAATCTTGATGTGCGTGAAATTGTCACTGATCTAAGTCACGCAAGCGCTGCGCAATTTGTGCACGTTGAAGTTGAGAAATGTGCTATTGAAATTGGATACTTGGTAAACAATGCAGGAATTGGAGATTTCGCGTATTTTAAAGATGCAGATGGGTACAAACTTGCGTCCATGATGATACTCAATATGCATACCGTAACATTACTCACTAAGTTGTTTTTACCTCACGTATTGTCAAATGAGGGAAAGATTTTAAATGTCGCATCAACCGCAGCGTTCCAACCAGGCCCAACAATGGCAGTGTACTACGCAACCAAATCATACGTGCTTTCTTTTTCAGAAGCGATTGCGGAAGAATTAAAAACTACCGGTGTGACAGTGACCGCACTTTGTCCGGGACCGACAGCTTCAGAATTCCAAAAAACTGCCCATATGGAGAGTTCTGCTTTAGTGAAAAGTAAAAAACTCCCAACTGCAGAAGAAGTTGCCAAATTTGGATTTAAAGCAATGATGAACGGAAAGCGAATCGCAGTACATGGATTTACAAATAAGTTTTTTATTTTTTTTGTGCGATTTTTACCACGAAGCGTAGTGACAGTATTTGTCCATAAAATCCAAGGAAAACCAGAAATTACGAAGTAGGTATTTGTAGTGTTGCTTTCTTAAAAAGAGGAGTACACTGAGATGAGTGAACAAAAAACTCTTTTATGGTATTGGCATCATTGTTTTTGTTGTATTTCTTGGGATAGGAGGGTATATGGCGTATAGCAGGTCATCTATGGGACAAATAGGTGATACTTCATCTACTGCCCCTCTTATAAATGTCCCAGTTGATAGTCAGGGAATGATTATATATCGAAATAGTACATACGGTTTTTATGTATCCCTTCCAGAAACATGGCGTGGATATACAATAAGCGAACAAGTAAAAGGCTCATACCTTGAAATCAATATCGTACACCCGCAATCAAATGTGCAAAATACTCGTATGGACGTGCCGGTACTCGTAGTGCCTATTGCGATGTGGAATACTTGGTATCCTCAAAATGCTCTTGAAAGTGGCCAGCATCCATTTGCTGCACCATTTCCGGCAACTGAACGTGCTCGCAATATAAAGTATGTATTTGCCACAGCGCCGCGATATAATTTTTCATATTTACCTGGTTGGGAAGAAGTAGGCGAGATTGTAAAAAAGATTACGGCGCTTAATATTTTTCCAGTTCAAACCCAAACAAATCAACCTCCACAAACTGGCATTCCTGTAGAAATATTCCCTCCTTTTGAGGAAGGAGACGTAAAGGGATAGGTGTCTTATTATTAAGAACTTCTTTGTACCCGAAGTACTTAGGGTGTAAAATGAGTGTATTGTGAAAAAACATATAACACTTGGAATTGTAGTAATACTCTGTTTGATACTGATTATGATATGGAAAAATAATATATCGCAAGTCCCTGCTTCCGAGATATTCAAGGAGAGCTACAGTACCTTTTTAAAAACAAGTAAACCAGTTGATTTTATTAGTTCGGATTCGAAAAGTCGGGAACTATTTTTGGAAAATAATGATTTTAACTTGCTTAATTCAAGGAATTTTATAAACAAAGAGTCATGGCAAGTCCTGTTTTTAACAGGAGCATGGACACCTTTAATGTATGGTAGTGGATGGACAGGGGGATTACTTAGTGAGGAGTTAAAAGAAGAAATAGACTCTGCTGCAATGGAAAATAATCTACATATAGAGTATAAAAACAAAAATTTAATTCAAGTTAATATAAATATTATGGAAGCACTGATCCCTAAATTTATGACAAAAGAAAATAACATTTGGAAATTTGATTTTTCTCAGATAACTCAACATAGTGATATTGATGAAAGTAATTTTCTTGAAAAGTTATTAAAATCTTCAAAAAAAGACACTGAATTTGCAAGTAATAAGGCGCTCAAGGATTTTTTAGACTGGTTGTATGTTGCTGATGATAAAAGTCTGTCTTTTTTTAAAAAGAGTGTATTAAAATCAATAAAGGATGGTGGAGAATTCAATGAGGAGTTTGAAGAAATAGAAAAAATTAAAATAATGAATGAACAAACGAAAGATTTTGAGGGATTTAAACCGATTGAACAAAAAAGAAACAGTATCACGCAATTTGAGTATCTAGGATTTCTCTCACAAGTGTTATATGAAAGTTTAGTAATTTCTAAAATATCGGACACTTCGTTCCTCGTTACAAGACTTCCGTACTCTTCAGATGAAAGTATTCAAACTGTAGGTAAACCATTTTTTACTATTGAGAAACAAGAAGATGGTTGGAGAGCTGTTTCTCAATTATTAGAGTAAGATACAAATTTAGAAAAGCGTGGTATTATAGGAGTCATATCCGGGTATACCCCGCTTTTTTATTTATATGGAAATACGCAATATTGCAATTATCGCCCACGTGGACCACGGTAAAACAACCCTTACTGATGCACTTATGGTGCAGACAGGTATGTCTGAAGTAGGTGCTTCAATGGACTCAAACTCTATCGAAAAAGAGCGTGGTATTACCATTTATGCTAAAAACACCTCAGTAAATTATAAAGGGACAAAAATAAACATTGTAGACACTCCAGGTCATGCCGACTTTGGTTCTGAAGTAGAGCGCGTACTTAGATCTATCGACTGCGTACTTCTTGTGGTGGATGCTCAGGAAGGTCCAATGCCACAAACTCGTTTTGTACTCAAAAAGTCTCTTGAACTTGGGCTCCATCCTATTGTTGTTATTAATAAAGTCGACAAACCAGCCGCCGACCCAAAGCGTGTGCATGATGAAGTATTTGAACTCTTTATGGAGCTCGGTGCAAATGACGCACAACTTGATTTTACAACGGTATATGCGATTGGCCGTGAAGGTGTAGCTATGCGAAAAATGGAAGATGATCGAGTAAATCTTGAACCACTTCTTGATACTGTTCTAGAAAAAGTACAAAAAGCATCTGGTGATGTCGCAAAACCATTCCAGGCACAAGTATTTAATCTTGCCTACGACAACTTTATTGGACGTCTCGCAGTGTGTCGTTTGTATGATGGAAAAGTAACACTCGGTGCAACAGTGTACGCAAAGAAAAGTGATGGCACTATCGCAATAGGAAAAGTTACAAAAATCTATACATTCACTGGAATTACTCGAACAGAAGTAGGTGAAGCTATTGCCGGAGATATTGCTATTATTGCTGGAATTCCAGATGTATATATTGGTGACACATTGTGTATGTCACAAGACACAGAAACATTACCTGCTATTACTATTGATGAGCCAACTATCGCACTTACATTTTTGGTAAACGATTCTCCGTTTGGAGGTAAAGAAGGGAAATTGGTAACTATTCGTCAGATTCGTGACCGTCTCGAAAAAGAGCTTGAGGTAAACGTAGGACTGAAAGTCGATTTTTCAAATAACGATGCTTTCCAAGTATTTGGACGTGGTGAGCTTCATGTGGCAGTACTTCTTGAAAACATGCGTCGTGAAGGATTTGAGGTGCAAGTATCTCAACCAAACGTAATTATCAAAGAAGAAAATGGTAAGAAATTTGAGCCGTTTGAAGAATTGACAATTGATGTACCAACGGAAAACTCAGGTGCGGTGATAGAAAAAATCACACGTCGTCGAGGAATGATTACAAACATGATGGAAAAGCACGGCATTACTCGGGTGAATGCAGAAATACCAACTCGAGGACTTTTGGGTTATCGTGGTGAATTTGTTATCGATACAAAAGGTGAAGGAATTCTTTCTGCGCAATTTAGTGGTTTCAAAGAATGGGCAGGTGTGATAAACAAAAAAGATGTGGGTTCAATGATGTCGATGGCATCAGGTAAGGCGCTTGGATTCTCACTCTGGAATCTTCAAGATAGAGGAGTTCTTTATATTGTTCCAAATGTTGAAGTATATGAAGGCCAGGTAATTGGAAACACGTCAAAGGGTGACGAAATGATTGTGAATCCCACAAAAGGAAAACAGTTAAGTAATGTACGTTCATCGGGTACAGATGAAGCACTTACACTTGTACCAGCATGGGAACTCACTATTGAGCGCGGACTCGAAATCATGAACCAAGATGAGTATTTGGAAATTACGCCGAAGTCTGTGCGTTTGCGCAAGAAGCTACGCACGGAAGGTGAGCGTGCAAAAGCGGGAAGGAAGTAATAGAAAAATTTTAAAAGTTATGTCTGATTTATTGCCCGATAAGGTTGTTAAAAAATCAGCCATCGTAGTAATAGACAATTTAGTTACACAACTAGATTATTCTCTTAACCAAGGAGCTCCACTTTTCGGTGTGACTTGGGGAATTTGCAAAGGTGTCTTTTCTTCTGTAATTGAATTGCGGCAAGATAGAGCAATCGAGTTAATTAAAACTGTAGTAGATAATACAAACCCTTTCTCTAAAAAGGTTTTAAGTGATGTCCATTTTCAAGATGGATTTGTTTATATTTTTGAAAAATATATTAGGGAAAGGAGTGAGTATAAAAGAGTTCTAATAAAGAATGTTCTATTTGGATTTGCTAGTTTCGATAGGAAAGAAGATTTTAATTTAGAAAGAATATTGGTCACTTTACAACAAGTTTCAGTTGAAGAAATTAAAATCATGGAAACGTTTTATGACGGCACCATTTTGAGGTGGCATAAACAACAGTTTCCTAAAACGGATCTTGATAAATTAAAAGAAATGTCAACTGAGCCATTAAATCTAGTTCAAATTTCAAAACACATATTGTTTGATATAAAAAAACAAGAAAATTGTGAAAGTTTGCTTTATACAACAGAGAAACTTGCTCACTTAGCTTCTTTGGGATTGATAATTGCCGTGATGGATCCGACATATAATTTTGAAGGTTCTAGATTTCAAGCGTCCGATTTTGGACACTTGGTTTATAAGTTTATTATCAATTAAATTAAACATCTTACGTAAGAGTATGGTAAAATATCTATATGGACACATTTCTTAAAGCAGATATTTTCTTTTTTGTAACTACGATTGCGGTAGTGTTACTCACGACATTACTTGCAACGGCACTTGTATATCTCATTGGAGTATTAAAGAATGTGCGGGAGTCTTCAGAAATAGTGAAAGCTACTATTAACCAACTAAGTCAAAATATTGCAGGAGCACAAGATAGTGTAGACTCCTTCCTACAAAAGCTAAACGTGGTACAATTTATACGTTCAGCGTTTGGTTCCAAACGTAAAAACGCAAAAAATAAAACAAATGAAGATTATGGCACAAAAGAATAATAAGACAGAAGTTTCAGTAGGAGGAGCTGTTGGATTCGCAGCCACACTCGCAGCACTCGCCGCAGGAAGTTATTTCATTTTTGGTCCAAAAGGAAAGCAGAATCGAAAAGCAATCAAAGGGTGGACTTTAAAAATGAAAGGGGAAGTAGTTGAAAAGATTGAAAAATTAAAAGAGGTAACTCCTGATTTGTATAACAAAGTGATTGATGAAGTAAGTGCAAAGTATGCGAAAGTAAAAGATATTAGCGCTGAAGAACTTGCAATGCTTGTGACTGACATGAAGAAGCATTGGAAATCAATTTCTAATGATCTTGCTCCAAAGAAAAAGGCTGTGAAAAAAGCAGTAAAAAAGGTAGTCGCAAAAATCACAAAGTAATACACAACTCCCGCGGATAACGCGGGTTTTGTTTTGATGTACAATAGAAGGATGTATAAAATAATTTTCATCTTCGCACTCCTAGTACTTGGCTTTATTGGATACTCTTGGTATCAGAATGAATACAAAAATCAAAGTAATAAAGAGTTTGTAAATCTTACTGTTGGTAACGATGAGGTTGAAGCAGAAGTAGTGAGATCGTTCACGGCAAAAACTCTGGGACTTTCGGGGCGTGACGGCTTGGCACCAAACACCGGAATGCTCTTTGTGTTCACAGAGACATCTAATCCTGAAATCTGGATGAAAAATATGAAGTTTTCTATTGATATTATTTTTGTAAGTAGAGAGGGTCGGGTAGTTGCTATATTCGAAAATGCAACACCGGAGAGTTACTTTGAAACGCCAAAAAAGATGTTTAGAACCCTTGAAGGTTCTCGATATGTTCTTGAAGTGCCGGCAGGTACGGTACAGGATTCCCGGTTAGGTGTTGGTATGACAATCGAAGAACTTGCAGCTTTTAAGTAATTTCCTTTTTGCTCACTTTGGGTTAGTATGGGCATACCCACACCATGCAATCGCGCCTACTTCGGTAGGTGAGGAAAGTCCGAACACACCCGTATTGCAAAATATATGAGCAGGGTAGCGGGTAATGCCCGTCATAGGCAACTATAGAGGTGCGAACAGAGACGCTTTAATCGAAAGAAAGAAGCATCCCTTCGGGGATGAGTTTTACGGTAACGTAAAAGTGAAACGGCAAAATCCTTACCTGTGTGCAAGGCCGTGTCCGTCTTCGGACGGAAGAGCCGCTTGAGGTGGTAGGTAACTATCATCCTAGACACATGATTGCTTCCACGTGTAAACGTGTTAGACAGAATTCGGCTTATCAGTGTGAGTACAAATCAAAAATCTCAAGCACATCGCTTGAGATTTTTGTTTTTATTTTTTTCTACATACACTACAGGTAGTAGTGTGGTTTTCCACAGATACGAGCCTACATGTACTGGCTATTAAAAAACTATGATGTATAATGTATCTCATACTATTTTAGTTGTATGCAAAACACACGCCTTTGTTCATTTTTTAATTCCATTTCAGTATGGGGTACCATTTTAGTGCCAATTGTCGCATTACTTGGATTCATTCCTTTTGCTCCATTGTGGGTAGAAGGTTCAAAAGTTTTAATGAGTGGTTTACTTATTAGCATTGCTTCAATTGCTTATGTAATTGAAGGTGTGCTCGCTAAACGCTTTTCTTTACCTCACAAACACGTGCTCCTAGGTGCTTTACTCTACGCAGTAACGGCTCTTGTTGCAACCTTATTTACAAAAGGCGGGGAATTATCTTTATTTGGGATTGGAATTGAAGCTTGGACGATAACACATATCTTCGCAGGACTACTTTTCTTTGTATTGGTTTCAATTCATGCTCGAAGTGTGGCTGTGCGACAAAAGCTCACATATGTTCTTATTTTTGGAGCTTTGCTTGGTATCGTATTTCAACTTACTCGAATCTTTAGCTTAGGAAAACTAGGTTCATTCTCTATCTTTGCTGACCCAGTGACTAATCTAGTTGGAAGATGGTTTGATATAGGAATTGTCGCACTTCTTCTTACTCTTGTGAGTGTTACTATTTTTGCTATCAAAGCACATTCTCGACTAACGCAAGTGATGTCTATTGTTATGTTTGTAGTGTCATTTGTCTTCTTTATTATTGTATCGCCCCTTGTTGGCCTTCTTCTTTTTGCTGTTGCCACACTTTTTGTACGAAAAGCAATTAGTACCACTGAGGTTGAAGATATAACAAGAAAAAATATTGCTTCACAAACACTCCTTGTTCTGGCTGTCTTTGCGTGTGTAGCATTTGTCTTTCAAGGTCTTACAGGACGTTCGCCAATTTTTTTCCAGAGTGAGGCAATACCAACATTTGCTCAAACACAAGCCGATATAGCGTATCGAGATTTTCCCACAACGTTCATTAGTGATTCGTTTTCAGTTGCAAAATCTGTTGCAAAGGAGTCTCCTGTGTTTGGAGTTGGGGCTGGACGTTTTCAAGAGGCATGGGCACAGTACAGGCCGGTGGGTATCAATCAGACCGCATGGTGGTCAACAGACTTTGGTATTGGAAGCGGTATTTTAGTTACCGTGAGTGTTTTGTTTGGTCTCATTGGATTACTTGGATTACTCGCGTTCTTGGCAGTTGTTTTCCGAGAGCTGTATAAGTCACTCTATTCAGAAGATATTTCAGAAAAAATATTTGCGTTATGTGCGAGTGTTGTGTGGCTATATGCACTTGTACAAACTCCATCGGTAGGACTTATGTTTGTTATGTTCACACTTACGGGTATTGTATTCTCATTTAAAGAAGGAATAATTTTACCTATGACTAAAGGCTCTCATAGAGGATTTGCTGTAGTTGTCGCACTTCTGATCCTTGTTCTTCCTATGTATGGAATGTTTACACGAGTTCTAGCTCTTTCATATGCAGTGCAAGCTGATCGTGCTGTTGTAACGACCCCAGCACGTCTTTTGGATGCCGAGAGTGCTCTTATAAAAGCAGCGGCATTAGCTCCCCACGAGATTTATTATCAAGCACTTGCTTTAGTGCAACAGAGAACTCTTGTAGATGTATCTACAAGAGTTACGAATAAAGAAATGACTGAAGTAGAGGGCGCCCAAATTTATAGCAAGAAGTTAATTGAAATTGAAAAAACATACAGTGATTCAATAAAGGCGAATCCAACAAGTTATGTAAATTATTTTAGGCGCGCGCAATTTTTGTCAAACTTTGTCGGACAAGGGAATGACGCAACAAGTACTGCGATTGCTTTTAGTGATGTACAAGCAGCTCGAGTACTTGCGCCAACCAACGCGACAATCGATATTCTTGAAGCGCAGCTACATTTGTTAAAGAATAATGGTGATGAAGCTCAAAAGTTCCTACTCGATGCAATTAATAAAAAGCCAAATTATACAGATGCAGCACTTATTCTTTCTCAGCTTAAGATTAAACAAGGAAACCTAAAAGATGCTCTTACGGCAGCAGAATATGCTGTTAGGACTAATGTAAATAGTTCGCAAGCATTATATATTTACGGACGACTTCAATTTGAAGCTAAAAATTATCTTGCGGCTTCACAGGCGTTTGAACGCATTGTTCTTGTAGATGGAAGTATTCCTTTGGAGCTTGGAAGATTACTTGCTGATAGTTATGCTCAACTTGGTTCACTTGAACAGGCCCGACTTGCGTACGAGGAAATTTTGAAAGTAGACCCAGATAATGTTGAGGTTAAAGAAATGCTCGTTAAAATTCAGGAAGCAACCTCTCAATCAGCAGTTCCTGTAGAACCAAAAGCGACCACTCCTTCAGCTAAAAAATAAGGTACAATACAGAGAATGGTTGTTCGTCTCATACAGAAGCTCAAACAAGACACATATTCAATACACAAAGCCGCACTTTTAATTGCGGCTTTGTCGATCGCCGCCCAAATCCTTGCAGTTGTAAGAGATAAAATACTTGCGTTTTATTTTGGTGCCGGGAGTGATCTGAGCTTGTATTATGCGGCGTTTCGTATCCCAGACATGGTTTATGCATCGTTATCGTCACTTATGGCAGCAATTATTGTTTTACCTTTACTTATTGCTGGATATCAAGTATCGCAAGATCGAGCGCGAAAAGTTATTGATTCTCTATGTACAGTATTTATTATTGTTGGAATAGTGGTGTGTGGAATTTTGTATGTGGTTATGCCGTATCTGACACAGTACGTTGTGCCAGGATTTGGCATTGAAGAGCAAGAGCGCTTGGTACATTTGTCGCGAATTCTTCTTCTTTCGCCGCTTCTTTTAGGTATTTCAAATTTGGTGGGATCTATTTTGCAAATGAAAAAGAATTTCTTTTTCTACGCGCTCGCACCAGTTCTTTATAACGTAGGAATTATTCTTGGAATATATTGGTTTGCTCCACAGTATGGTATTGAGGGCGTTGTATATGGAGTCGTGATCGGTGCTTTGCTTCATATTTCAATACAAATTCCGGCTGCATATGTGTATGGTTTAGCACCGCGGATCACCAGTCTTATTGATTGGCAGCTCATTCGTGAAGTTTTTTTTGTTTCCTTACCACGAGTTGCTACTCTTGTAAGTATTCAATTCGCACAAACTTTTTTAGTTGCGCAAGCAACCTATATTGCACCGGGTTCTGTTGCTATTTTTAGTTTGGCGTTCAATGTTCAAGCTGTACCACTTGTTATTATTGGTTTAAGTTATTCTGTAGCCGCCTTCCCTGTCATTGCTGAATATGTTGCAAAAAACGATTTTTACAATGTTTGGATATGCGTGCGCAATGCAATGCGACACCTAATTTTTTGGTCGATACCAGTAATGTGTTTTGTAATTGTCTTACGGGCACACATTGTGCGGGTACTATATGGTTCTGGTGAATTTGACTGGACGGACACACGTCTTACAGCTGCAGTACTTGCAACTATGATTGTTGCACTTTCGTTTCAAACGCTGTCACTCCTTCTTATGCGTGCATTGTATGCCTTGCATCAAGTTTATAGTCAGCTTATTGCGCAACTTTTTGCTTTTCTTGTGACATATATTACCGTAGTCTATGGAATGCAGATTTGGAATACGAGTCCATTTGTGCAATCGTTTTTTGAATCTCTTTTTCGTATTGAAGACTTACCTGACACAAAAGTTCTTATTATTGGTATGGCTCATGCGCTGGGATCAATAACTTTGACTTTAGGTCTTTTGTATATTTTTCGAAAAAAGATCATTGAAGTTCGACTTTTAACTTTGCGAACTGTCCTTGGACAGACGCTCGGTGCTTCTATTATTGGTGCTACAACAACATATGCGGTTCTTGTTTTTGTTCAGAACTACATATTACTTGACACATTCTTCGGTGTTCTCATGAGTGCTAGTATTGCCTTTATACCTGGTGCTATTGCATGGTTGGGAATTCTCTATATACTAGGCTCAATAGAACTGCGTGAGTTCGCTCAAGCCTTTAAAAAGCGATTTTGGAAAACAGATATTATTCAAGAAGAACTGCAGAAATTATAAATATGGATCTTACACACATACGAAATTTTTCGATCATTGCGCATATTGACCATGGAAAGTCGACTCTAGCCGACCGTATGCTTGAGGTGACGCATACAATAGAGGCTCGTAAAATGCGTGACCAAGTCCTCGACTCAATGGAACTCGAACGTGAGCGAGGTATTACCATAAAGATGCAGCCTGTGCGTATGAATCACAAAGTAGGTGGTGTTGACTATATACTCAATCTTATTGACACTCCAGGGCACATAGACTTCTCATACGAGGTTTCGCGCTCACTAAAGGCCGTAGAAGGCTCTATTTTGCTTGTAGACTGTACACAAGGCGTTCAAGCGCAAACTCTTACCACACTTCAAATGGCTCAAGAATCAGGGCTTACCATTATCCCAGTGCTGAGTAAGGTTGACTCACCTCTCGCACGGAAAGACGAAATCCGAGAAGAAATAATGCAGGTATTGAAATGTAACTCAGAAGATATTAAAGAAGTTTCTGGAAAGACGGGAGAAGGTGTACTTGAGCTTCTTACGTATGCTGTAGAAACTATTCCACCACCAAAAACAGAGTACACAGGACCACAAGATGTCCGTGCTCTTATTTTTGATTTTGAGTACTCCAATCATCAAGGGGTAATTTTGTACACACGGATTTTAGATGGAAAAATTAAAAAAGGTGATCAATTAACATTTGTAGAATCTAAAGAGAAATTTTTCGTGCATGAGATAGGTGTATTTCGTCCGGGAAAAACAGAGGTAGATGAAATTTCATGTGGGGAAATTGGTTATATTGTAACGGGGATTAAGCAGCCAGGCATTGCACGTGTAGGAGACACGGTTACACTTTTCAAAAAACCATTACCTGCTTTTGCGGGATACAAAGAACCTCGGCCTCTTGTATTTGCTTCGCTTTATTCAGAAAGCCAAGACGATTTTACACTTCTCAAGTCATCAATTATGCGTCTCAAACTTTCAGATTCATCATTTACTTTTGAAGAGGAAAGTTCCGGTGCACTTGGAAGAGGTTTTCGTTGTGGATTTCTTGGCATGCTTCATTTAGAAATTATTACCGAGCGGTTACGTCGTGAATTTAACCTCGATCTTATTGTTACCACACCATCTATTCACTACGATATAGAGTATAAAAACGGAAAGATAGAACGTGTCTACTCACCAATATATTTTCCAGATCATGGAAACTATGTAAAATGTTTTGAACCATGGACGAATATGCAGATTATCACTCCAATTGATTATGTTTCGTCAATTATGCAGCTTTTATATGAGCATGAAGCTGAAACGGGTGATACTGAAGTCTTTGGTGACAACAGAATGGCAGTTCATGTCAAAATGCCATTACGTGAACTTATGCGTAACTTTTTCGATGAGTTAAAGAGTGCAACTTCAGGGTATGGTTCTGTGTCCTACGAGATTGCGGAAATGCGAGAAGCGTTTGTGGAACGAATAGATGTTATGGTTGCTGAGGAGCTTGTACCTGCTTTCTCACGTGTTGTTTCTACACGACGTGTGCAAGAGGAGTGCGAAGATGCAGTAGAGAAACTACACAAACTACTTCCACAAGAATTATTTGTGGTTAAGATTCAAGCACGAGCACATGGAAAAATAGTTGCTTCACGAACATTAAAGGCATTACGAAAAGATGTGACGGGGTATTTGTACGGAGGTGATATTACTCGAAAAATGAAGCTTTTAGAAAAACAAAAGAAAGGAAAAAAGAAAATGCTTGGTCGTGGAAAGGTTCACATCGATCATAGTGTCTTTATGAAAATGATGAAACAAGAATAGCCCCGCTTTTGTGGGACTTCATTCTATTTTCATCTTAGATATTGCTACAAAACAAACGGCAAGCTCGAGAGCACCATTGATATAATAACAAGAACGGAAATCACAATCCAAAACACCTTGATGAAGGTTTTACTTTTTTTACTGTATAACATAGTAGAATAATGATATCGTAGCAAATATATGCCAGTTTCGCCAAGAAAAAAGAATAGCTTCCTATCTTCACCCGTAACGCTTGTTATTATTGGTGTACTAACTATCTATGTCCTTTTTCAGCTTTTTGATGTCTATTCTAAGAAAAAATATACCTACAACCTCCTAATTGAAAGCAAAACCTATCATTCTTCAGTACAACAGTCGTTAAGAGAGATTGAGGAACGAAGTGCGCTTATTGAGGATGTGCGCGGAAAGGAGGCATATTTGCGAGAAAAAGAAGGTTTACTATTTCCGGGCGAAAAAGTCTACGTGATTGTTGATACGTCTAAAGTCGAGGCAACGTCGACTCCAAAAGTAGAGGAGTCGTTGTTGAGAAGGATTGTCCCATTTTATTAGTATGAGTATGTTGTCTGGTTTAAAACGAGAACCATTTACATTTCTTTTCCAGAAAATGTGGCAGTTTTCTGCATCGCGACGTCATTTGATTGTTTTGTGTAGTGGCATGTTTGTGATTGCAAATGTCGCAGTCCTTTTTGAGCCAGTTATACTTGCAAAACTCCTCAATGAAATTCAATTACATGGGGTAACGGATGCAAATATTAATTACCTTCTCACTCTGTGCGGTTTATTTCTAGTTATTATTATTATTTTTTGGTTTTTTCATGGTATCGCCCGCGTGATTGAGGTGAGGAATGCTTTTTTGGTTAAGGTTGATTATCAATCTTTTCTGGTTAAAAATGCTCTTGAGCAAAATTTGTTGTGGCATCAAGTACGTGACAGTGGTGACATTCTGGATCGGGTAAATAAAGCACGAGATGCGTTGCATTCTTTTTCATCGTCATCGTTTATTGTTATTCAACTTATTGTTAAAATTATTGGAACAGCAATCGCTTTATACTTTTTTAGCGGGGTTATTGCAATTGGAGTAACATTACTTGTATTTGTAAGTTTCTATATTCTTTGGAGTTTTGATAAACGACTTATTAAACAGTACAACAAGCTGAATGAGTACGACAATACTATTTCTGCTAAGTTGTTTGATTCCATTTCAAATATAACCTCTATTCTTATTCTTCGAATTCAAAAAACCATTCTTAGTAATTTAAAGAAAGTTTTTTTGGATCCAAAAGATACTGTTCGCAAAAATTCAGTACTCAACGAATGGAAGTGGTTTACGGGTAACTTTATTTTCCAACTTATTGTTTCGGTCCCACTCGGGTTTTATTTATGGAATGCACTTAAAACAGGTCAAAGTATTGAGGTGGGGACAGTGAGTGCTTTGTATTTATATCTGTCTGGTTTAATTTTTGCGTACTTTAGTTTTGCAGGGTCATATGAAAGTATCATCCAACAGAAAACAAAAGTTTTGAATGCTGCGTCTCTTGAAGAAGTCGTAGAAATTAAAGCAAAAGATATACAATTTAATTCTATCGAAACACTTGAGATTAATAATCTTTCGTTTCGGTATGATGCTGCAAGTGTAAAGCCTGCGGTATATGTAAAAAACCTTTCGTTTAAAAAAGGCGAGAAAGTTGCGGTTATTGGACAGTCTGGGTCAGGAAAAACAACTTTCCTCAAAGTACTTCATGGTCTGTATGAAAATGCCAAAGGAGAAATGATTGTAAACAATAACGCTATTATTCCTGTTGGAGAACACGATATCGGTACTATGTTAGTCCCTCAAGACCCTGAGCTTTTTTCTGCTTCTATTCGGGAAAATATTACGTTTGGTGTGGAGTACAGCGACGAATATATCACTCAGTTTGTAGAAAGTGCTCGATTTGAAAGTGCCCTCACCCGATTACCAAAAGGTCTTGATTCAGTGGTTAATGAAAAAGGAGTCAATCTGTCTGGTGGAGAAAAGCAACGCCTCGCACTTGCGCGAGCGCTATTATTTGCTCAGGATAAAAATATTCTTCTTCTTGATGAGTCTACAAGCTCGGTTGATCCAGAAAATGAGATAGCTATTTACAAAAATATATTTACTCAGTATCAAAATACAATTATTGTTGCTTCAATCCATAAACTCAATTTACTCAAGTATTTCGACTACGTAGTTCGATTTGAAAACGGTGAGATTGTTGATATCGGAACTATAGATGCGTTGTGCTCTCGAGACGCTATGTTTAAGTCATTATACGAGGAATACAGGGCCTAGAATAAGAGTTCGCCTATTTAGGTAATATTGTGTATCATAAAAGCATATGAAAAAAGTAGAAATTTACTCAACACCAACTTGTCACTTTTGTGACCTTGCAAAGCATTATTTTACAGATAATAATATTGAATTTGTAAACTACAACGTTGCTGAAGATCAAGTAAAACGTGCAGAAATGGTAGAAATGACAGGACAGCTTGGAGTACCAGTAATAAAAATTGAAGACGATATTATTATTGGTTTCAACAAAGAAAAGATAGCGGAGCTCCTTGAGATTAAGTAAATAAAAAGCTCACCCGAAAGGGTGTTTGCGCCCTTGTAGTTCAATGGATAGAACTGCTCCGTCCTAAGGAGTTAATGTGGGTTCGATTCCTGCCAAGGGCACACAATAAATGAAACCTAAAAAGGTTTCTCTGTATTAGTTTTGAAGACAAAAAATGTAACATGAAAGACATTAAGTCAGTATTAGTTGCAAAAAGTTTAATATCAGAAAGAGATGCGTATTTTAAAGATGTAAATATAGATTTATATTCTCAGATAATTGCTTGTAATATAAATATTTTTACAAGCACATATTTTTTGTCGATTAATAATGAGAATGAAACTGTAGATTACAATGACACAGGGTTTTTATATAGAAAATATTTTGCGACAAGATTTTCCGCTACACGTTTTTTACTTGAGCTATTTTTATCGACTTCAGACTACTTTGCTAAAATAACTCTTGTAGAGAAAAACCATTATGCATATTCTCTCGACTTGAGCGAAAAAATTCTTGGGCATAAAAATGATTTATCAATTTTGAAGTTTAGCCCCCATAACCAAAGCTTTAGAAAAAAAATTATAGAAAACCAGACACACTATAACGAGTTCCTTTGTAAATATGGAAAAATTTCGCCACTAATTCCAGATTCGATAGAGTCGTATTTTATAATCACACCAGTAGATCCATTGCGTAAAAGAAATTTTAAAAATGGCGATGTTTCATTCAAATCAGAATACGGGTTTACTTTTTATAGTAGTGGTAAACAAAACTATGGAAATATTATCGATCAAAATGCAAAGCTAAATGACCTGTTTACGAACGCACATACTGAAGGATTGATTGACTCAAATGTTGATCGCTCAATTTTAAAAATAATGTACTCTCTTTTTTCTAAAGAAGCCCATCCGACTATTAGTTCGGTCGAGGATTTTGAAAGGTATATTTCTAGTGCTTCAAAAAAAGAATTGATAAAAAGTAAAATTGAAGAAAACGAAACTTTTCTAAAAATAATCGGAATGCTAATGGATATTTTGTGTAAGACTGAACGTGGGGCAAATTTGACTGGAATAAAATTGAGGTATAAGGAATAAGTCTCACAATACTCCTTCTGTGTTTTGATACTGTTTAAGTCGTTTTGTTTATAATAATAGGGGCCTAGTTTTAATTTAAAGATGATATAATTTCATTATGGACCAAGAAAAACAACTCCAGGAAATCCTCGAGCTTTCGCGTGAAAATAATCACCTCTTAAAAGGTGTCTACCGTCGAGCACGGTGGGGAATGTTTTTCTGGATACTCCGATGGGTGCTTATACTTGGAATCCTTCTCGGTGCCTACTACTATGTGGAACCGTATGTTAATAAAGTTACAGATACCTATCAGAGAACTTCAGATACGATAAGAGGTTTTCAAAATACTACTGATAAGGTAAATAATAATAAAGCAATGCAGGTTATGTTTGGAACAGCAACAACAACAACAGCGTCTTCTACACCAACTATTCCTGAAAGGGAATCCATCTGGGACACCCTCTTAAGAGCACTTCGGCTATAATTTTGCTCTCCAGCCCAAATTTGATATAGTGTTTCCACATGCTTGAGTAGCTCAGTTGGTAGAGCGCTTCCCTGAAGAGGAATAGGTCGCCGGTTCGACCCCGGCCTCAAGCACAAAAAAACAAATGAAAAACAATCAAAACTGGTTTATTACTGCATTTTTGGTCCTTTGTATTTTCGGAATTCTATTTCTGTTTTTTAAGCGAGATTACGATTTTGGTAAGAATGTAGATATACAAGAAATGATGTCGCTTGCGGTATATATTCAAGATAAGGAAATTGCATATGTGAGTGATTGTGGTGCAACCAAAAAGGTAATATATGAGGTTCCAAAAACATTTGGGGTTGCAGATGCATCGCTAAAAATATTATTTGAGAAAGAACTTGCACAGTATGGAACGTACAAGTCTGTAAAAATTGAAGACGGAGTAGCAAAGGTTTTAATAGACAGAAAGTTCATTTCACTTGCAAGCTGTGAATCTGCACATCTTACGTCTGTCATTACAGATACCTTAACTCAATATGAGTCAGCACGTTCTATAGAATTGCAAGATGAAAATGGAAAAATTGAGTTTTAAAAAACCGCCTTTCGGCGGTTTTTTTATTTAGATACTCTTAACTCGTAACTTGGTCTGTCTATTCTTATCGAGCTTAGGGAGGCGGAGAATAAGGAGTCCGTGTTTTTCTACTGCATCTGCCTCCTCGATGATTATTTCATGAGGGAGACTTACTGTCCGTGAAAACGCACCCCAATAAAGTTCTTTAATAAAGTAGCCATCGTCTTGTATTTGAGTGTTGGGCTCTCGCTTGCCACGTATAGTAACTTGGTCACGTGCGATGTTGAGCTGTAAGTCGTCCGGACGTACACCAGCAACCATTGCCTCAATAATAATTTCTTTGTCAGTTTCGTACATATCAACAGAAAGTTGACCTTCTTCATCTGGTTCATCATGAGTAAAAACTTTCTCATCTTCATTGCGTACTTTGAGCGGACTAAAATCCTTCTTCATGTTTCCATGTGGTAACTGATTTAAATCTTCCTCTTGAAGACGAACTGTTCCAAGGAGTCTTTCGAAGATAGATGGTTTTTCTTTGTTCATATTTTATGTACGTGTATTGGGTGCAAGTTCTTTTAATCGTTCAAATAGTATTATAACCCCTAATCCCAAAACCCACACGAAGCTAAACACACGGAGCGTCTCGGTTTGTGGTGCAAAGATGATCAGTTGGTTGAAAACTGCATGAAGTCCAGTTGCAAGAACAATACCAATGAGAAGTGCAAGGATGCGGACACCTTTAGTTCTAAAGAACGCGAGGCCTATGAAGATTCCAAGTATACCACTGGCACCTACATGGAGTAGCGACGCCCCTATAAAGCGTAAAAATTGCCCTGCGAAGGCATTATCAAACGGTATTCCTATAGATAGTGCTTGGTACAAGAAAAACGCATTTTCGGCAGCAGCAAACCCAAGTGCTGCAGTCACCATGTAGATAGCTGGGTCTGTTGCTTCGTTTATAAACTTGCTCTTTGCATTTACAAACCAGTAGGCTAAAAGTTTCAATATTTCTTCTATAAATGACCATGCAACAATGAGTCCAATCCCTGCGACATACGGGTATACGCCTAGCTCAGCAAAGAGTGCAACAGGTACCATGAGCATTCCTGTGACAAATGTAAGGAAGAGCATTGGTTTTGGCTCCGGCTCGCACATGTATGCCACACTGTCTTGGTTTTTGCAGTCATCTTCTCGAAGCCAGAAAAAAAGCCAAATAAGAGCAGGAATAAGTCCGCCTATAAACGCAAGAAGTATTCGTTCTTGGAATGGTGAGAATGAATTAAAAAATGCTATGAATGTGTCGGCCATGATTGAATCATTAAGAGATTTTCTTTATTGTCTCCATACATTACTTCCCATACGGCTTCTGTAACATATGGCATGAAAGGGTGAAGTGCTTTTAGTTGTTCCTCGAGCAATACAGACATCACAATCTGAACGCTTTGCTTGTCAGCTTTGTCTTCAGACTGAAATCGTGGTTTAGCCTCTTCAATGAGTATATCTGCAAATGTATGCCAGAAGTATGAATAGAGCTTTTCACCCGCAAGATAGAGATTGTATTTTTCTGTGTCTTGAGTAATATCTTTGAGCGTTGATCGCCATGTTGCTAGGGTTGCTGAATCTTTCTCAGTGAGCAATTTTTCATCTTGATGGATATCTTTTACATTTGAAAGCACAAAACGCGACGCATTCCATATCTTGTTTGCAAAGTGTTTGTAGGCTTTAATTTTGTCGTCGTAAAGCTTAAAGTCGTTCCCTGGCGCATTTCCTACAATGAGTGCCATACGAAGCGCGTCTGTGCCATACTGGTCGATAACAACTAGAGGGTCAACGGTGTCGCCAGACGACTTACTCATTTTCTTCCCATCTTTATTGAGCGCCATACCATGCAAATACACTGTTTTAAATGGTACTTCACCGAGTAAACATGTAGACATCAAGATCATACGTGCCACCCAAAAGAAAATAATATCTCGCCCTGTCTCAAGCAAATCCGTGGGATGATATGTTTTTAAATCTTTTGTTTGATCTGGCCACTCTAATGTCGAAAATGTCCAAAGCCCTGAAGAAAACCATGTGTCGAGGGTGTCTTCGTCTTGTACTAGAAAATCTTGAATATCATTATCAATACGTACTTCTGGTGTATTAAGGTCTTCGTAAGTTTGAAAAGATGAGATGTGAGATTTGATATTTTTCCAAGTTGAATGTCCTTTTCCTACTATTTCACAAAGTCCTGCAGCAGATGCGGAGGACACTTTACCAAGAACTTTATCAGCGTAATTTTCAAAAAAAACACTTGTACCAGGGTCAGATTCCGAAGACCAATTTTTCAAAACGAGAGGTTCATTTTTAAAATGAACTAAAATATTTGCGTTTTCTTTCTTTGTTAAATCATAATATGCTGGAATACGGTGTCCGTACCAAATTTGCCGACTAATGCACCAGTCGCGAAGATTATCAATCCAGTGCTCATATACTTTTGCAAATCGATCAGGAAGTATTGTTGTTGAACCACTTTCAACAGCTCGACGCATCAAGGTTTTAAGTGTTACAAGCTCACCTTCTTTTGCAAGGGTCTTGTCTTTATGTGGAAAAGAGAATTCTTTGTTCACGGCTACAAACCATTGGAACTTGGGAAGCGGCTCAATAACAGCACCTGTCCTTTCGGCTGTAGAAACATTCTGCGTAATTTTCTTTTCTTCAATCATTAATCCTGCGTCACGAAGTTTTTGAGCAACAATCTCTCGAGCTTCGGCTGTCTTTTTGCCAATAACATCTTCGCCACCTACAGTCATCTTTCCTTTTTCATCGATTACTTGTACAAAAGGAAGATCATTAGCTCGTGCCATCTCCTCATCTATTTTTGAATGAGCAGGAGTGACACCAAGTGCACCGGTTCCAAATTCTCTCTCTACATTTCTGTCAGCAATAATTTTTATAGAAAGTGGTACGCCACAGAATGAGGTCTCGAATGTTTTCCCAACAAATTCTGCATAACGTTCATCTTCTGGATGCACAGCAACAGCAGTATCACCAAATTTCGTTTCAGGGCGTGTTGTAGAGATTGTAATAGGGAAGTCGGGTGAGTATTTAAATGTATACAAAGTTGCCTCCCGCTCTTCATAAACAATCTCATCGTCAGAGATAGTTGTTTGACCCCTTGGATCCCAATTAATTACACGCTGACCTCTATATATGAGCCCTAAGTTGTGCATCTCTTTAAATGCTTTATAGACCGCCTTGTTGCGCTTCTCATCTAATGTAAACGCTTCTCGGCTCCAGTCGAGCGAGCTTCCCATTGATTTACATTGATTTACAATAGTGTCGTGGCTGTTTTGGGCGAAAATACCGATACGTCTCAAAAGTTCCTCACGTTTAAGGACATGTCTCGACAAACCTTCATTTTTTAAGATTTCCTTTTCTACTTTAGACTGCGTGGCAATTGCAGCATGGTCGGTGCCTGGCAGCCAAAGAGTTTTGAATCCTTGCATGCGTTTAAAGCGAACAATGGTATCTTGAATCGCGAGCATGGTTGCGTGGCCGCAATGAAGTGTTCCTGTAACATTTGGTGGGGGAAGTACTATTGAAAACGGGACTTTGTGCCGATCTGGAAGATTGTCAGGGTCAAAATAGCCCGAGTTTTCCCAGCGTGCGTATAATCGACTTTCAAATGCTTTCGCATCGTACGGCTTTTCAAGGGGAGTCAGATCTCTTTCTTGCATAACACTTTTATATTTGAAGTATATCACGTATACTCATCTCTACATTTTATATATATCTATGTACGAATATCGCGGCGATACAAGTAAGTCTATTCTACGAAAATTTCGTGTAGGAAAGTCAAAAACTGGCTTTGGCCTCTTTGCAGTAGAGCCTATTAAAAAGGGGGAACGTATTGTGGAATATGTAGGGATGATTCTTAACGATGTTGAAGCGGAAAAAAAGAAGCATAACAAATATCTTTTTGATGTGCGTAAAAATAAAACGATAGATGGTACACCGCGATGGAATGTAGCTCGATATGCTAATCATTCATGTGATCCAAACTCAGAGTCGGAAGAGGACCGCCGGGCACGAATTTATATTAGTGCAATACGAAACATTGCAGAGGGTGAACAAATTACATTTGATTATGGAGAAGAGTATGTTGCCGAGCACATTACACCTTTTGGATGCCGATGTAGTTCGTGTGAACTAAAGAAAGAACTTCTTGGTTAGCGAAGACGAAAATGTTTACGTGTAGGTGCCATGTTGTCTGTGTCTTGGGTAATGAGACACATGAGTCTACCTTCTAGTTTGTATTCAAGATCAAGAAAGGTTATAAATGCGGCACACATGTAAGGGTACACCCACGCACCACGAACGAGTGGAATAAATCCATACTCTTTTATTTTTGCCCGAATATACACACTGTTATTGTTTGTTGTTTGAATACTATCAAATAAAATAATCCTAAAACGTTTGTCCCAGTGCGTTTTTTGTTTTTGAGTGATACTTTCTAAGTACACCTCTCCTTTTTCTGTGAGTCGTGGGTACGTATTTCGTTCTAAGCGAATGTACGTATCTTTTTTTAAATGATTAATGGTGTTTTGTATTCTTAGAAGTCGGCTCATGGGATATTTAAGCTGGACTTTTTCTACAAACTCTTGGAGCGTGAGTTTTCTTTTTAATGACGCGATGAGTTTTAAAAAAATAATCATTGTTTCTTCGTGAAGCGCACGCGGGTCACGTATCTTTTTCTTTATTGCCATACAAAGTATCATATAATATGTACATGTATATATCAATACACATACATATGTACACAGTGAAAAAAATTATTATTCTTTTTTACATAATAAATACAAGTATAAAAAAAGTTATCCACACATTATGTGCAATGGCTATTGATTTGTAGTATAGATATCCGATAATTATATGTAGGAGCACTTTGTGATGTACATCATTCACGTACGTGAACTAAGTCGAGTACTCGCCACAGGTGACTCTTTAATACATACGAATCATGCCAGTAGCAAAAAAGAAAGCAGTAAAAAAAGTAGCGAAGAAGGTAGTAAAGAAAGTTGCTAAAAAAGCTGTAAAAAAAGTAGTAAAGAAGAAACGATAGTTTCTCTTTCTCTTACATAAAACACCCGACCCAAATCGGGTGTTTTATGTTACAATATTTGAATTATGTCGTTACTAAAGACCTTACTTGCCTTTGGGACTGAGGAATATAAGCTTTTAAAGCGTTTTAAGGCGCGCGTGCCAACAATCAACGCTCTGGAGTCTCTTTATATAGAGCTTCCAAGTGAATCTTTAAAAGAAAAGACCCAAGAGTTAAAGGTTCGACTGGCTACAGGTGAAACTCTTGATGATATTTTGCCTGAGGCTTTTGCGCTTGTGCGTGAGGCGTCCCGAAGAACTCTTAATGAACGTCATTATGACGTGCAACTTATTGGTGGACAAATACTTCACTTTGGTGCTATTGCTGAAATGCGTACAGGCGAAGGTAAGACTCTTGTTGCAACTCTCCCTGCATATTTAAATGCGCTTGCGGGTAACGGTGTGCATGTTATTACGGTAAATGACTACCTTTCTCGTCGCGATGCAGTATGGATGGGGCAGGTCTATAACCTCCTTGGGCTTTCTACTGCGGTTATCAATCACGAGTCATCTTTTTTGTATGACGCAACTCATGTTGAGAAAGATTCTGAGCGTGATAAAATAGCGACATTTAAGGTTGTGTATGAATTTTTACGACCATGTACCCGAAAAGAAGCTTATGCGGCTGACATTACTTATGGTACAAACAATGAATTTGGTTTTGACTATCTACGTGACAATATTGCTTACAATAAAGATCAAATGGTACAACGTGAGTATGCATATGCGATTGTTGACGAAGTTGACTCTATTTTGATAGACGAGGCACGAACACCACTTATTATCTCTGCGCCTAGTGTTGAGTCCGAAGATTTATACAAAACATGTTCAACATTAGCGCAGCAGCTTATTGAAGGACAACATTATGAGATAGATGAAAAAAGAAGAACTATTTCCCTTACTGATACAGGTATTGATAAGGCAGAAGAGCTTCTTGGTGTAGAAAATATTTATACAGAGAAGGGTATTAAATTTGTCTATCATATTGAAACTGCAGTGAAGGCAAAGGCGGTCTTTTTGAAAGATCGTGATTATGTCGTAAAAAACGGAGAAGTTGTTATTGTAGACGAGTTTACTGGACGTATGCAGCCTGGACGTCGTTGGTCAGATGGTTTGCATCAAGCAGTTGAAGCAAAAGAACGAGTGCTTGTACAAAAAGAATCTCGAACACTTGCATCGATTACATTCCAAAACTATTTTCGTTTTTACGGCAAACTTTCAGGAATGACAGGAACTGCAGAAACATCAGCAGAAGAGTTTGAAAAGGTGTACAACATTCCTGTGGTAAAGGTACCAACACATCGAGGTGTGAAGCGTATTGATAATCCAGATCTTATTTTTCAAACTGAGGCAGGAAAATTTAAAGCTATTGCAAAAAAAGTAAAAGAACTTAACGAAAAAGGTCAACCAGTTCTTATTGGTACAACATCTATTGAAAAAAATGAGCTTCTCGCTGAATATTTTAAACGTGAGCAAATTCCATTTGAAATGTTGAACGCCAAGAACCATGAACGTGAAGGTGAGGTGATTGCGCAAGCTGGTAAAAAAGGCGGAGTCTTTTTGGCAACAAACATGGCGGGACGTGGTGTCGATATCAAGCTCGGCGGGCTTCCAAAAAGCAAAGAGTCTGAAGAAGAAGTGAAAGAACTTGGTGGATTATATGTACTTGGTACTGAGCGTCATGAGGCGCGACGTATTGATAATCAGCTTCGGGGTCGTTCTGGGCGTCAAGGTGATCCAGGTGAAACACAATTCTTTGTGTCACTTGAAGATCATCTCATGCGAGTATTTTCTCCGGATACTATGAAGTGGGCAATGGGAAAGGCTGGTGTGGTTGAAGATGAGGCCTTACAATCTAAAATTATCTCTCGTTCAATAGAAAGTGCGCAAAAAAAGATTGAAGGACTACACTTTGATAATCGTAAAACAGTACTTCAGTATGATGATGTGCTCAATCAGCAACGGAAGTCGATGTATGAGCGACGCAAGAAAATTCTTCTTGGGGAATATGACGCAATCGATTCTTTTATTGAGACGCTTTCTCTTTCGGAAGATGGCACAACTAGTCTACTTGAAACAAAGTCAAAATCAGATGATAAGCAATATTACGACACACTTCGCAGTGTGATCTTACAGACTATGGACATGCTTTGGATGGATCATCTTGAGCTTATGGAATACACACGAAGTGCTGTAGGTTTGCGACAAATAGGGCAGCGTGATCCGTACGTCGAATATAAAAAAGAAGGATTGAGACTGTATCGAGAAATGGAGGGAGTGTTAAGAGCACGGGTTCTTGAGTTTATTCCAAACCTACCAAATGTTATTAAGCAGTTACATGGCGCATCTTTGGCAGCTACACCAACATATGACGTAGGAAGTGTGCAGGAAAATTATGACAGTGATGGGCAAGGTGTCACAAGTACACCAAATCAAAATCAAAAGCCATTTAATGGTAAAGTTTTGAAAAATGCACCAGGTAGAAATGATCTTTGTCCTTGTGGAAATGGTAAAAAATGGAAGAAATGCGGAGAAACTGATCCAGAGCATTGTGAATGGATAAAAGCACAGCAGAGATAAATAGAAAGTGAAAAAACAGTCAAAAAAACTGTTTCAGATTACAGTAAAAATACTCTTATTTTATAAGGGTATTTTTACTGTATATAATGGTTTGAAAAGAGTAAAAAGCTTGACTTTTATTCAATAGTTTGCTATATTATTTGTTAGTCCTGTGCCTATAGCTATGTTATAGGCCTTTTCATTTCCAGACTTACAAGAAGTCTTGTTTCAATAAAAAGAAACATCACATTCAGGTAAATCAGGGCTACTTCCACGGAGTTTTACGGAGCGAATACCGTTATACGATGAATACTAAAATACAAAAAACAGTCCAGGTTCTTGCAATCTTTCCTTTGTTTGCGGTTGCAAATCCTAGTGCGATCATATCGGACACAAAAGTACAGACGGGAACGTTTACTCCTCTTGTGTCATTAAGTGTAAACCGGAGTATTTTTGCTCAGGCAACGGAACCTGTATATCTACCAAAAGTAGTTGATACTCGTGCAGAACGTATTGAAGCATACTTCAGCATATGGAACTTGCCTCTTGCAGAGCATAGTGAATTTATGGTTGAGATGTCCGACAAGTACAATCTTGACTGGCGTCTAATTCCAGCAATCGGTATGCGTGAGACAACAGGTGGCAAGTTTGCGTGTTACAACAACCCATTTGGGTGGGGATCATGTAAGATTAAGTTCGGAAGTTTTGAAGAAGCTATCGAAACACTTGCTCGAAACTTGGCTGGAGAAAACCCTCGAACAGCGTCATATTATAAAGATAAGACGAGTGAGGAAAAACTTCACTTCTACAATGGAACAGTGATAAAGACGTATGTACGTGAAGTGGTAAAAATCATGGATCGCATTGAACGTCAGTCACTTGAGTCATAAAAAAACCCCGCATAGTGCGGGTTTTTTTTATTTAAGTTTTTATCCTTTTGGTTTGTCTAGTTTATCCAGACCAAGTTTTTTTACACCAAAGTAGACTACAAATGCAATAACGGTAAAATTAATTAATGTATTTAAGAATGCACCATACGTAATTGTTGCGCCACCTAGAGTAAAATTTGCAGCACCTAAACCTTCAGCTGAACCTAAAACGAGTCCAAGGATGGGGCTTACAAAACTACTTATAAGTGATTTGACTAAATCTGAAACCGCCGCACCTAAAATTAAACCAACTGCCAAACCTACAACCCCTTGTGTTCGTACAAAATCAATAAATCCTTTCATGTGAGTACTAGTATAGCGCGTATGGACTCCTATTTACCACCACCAATTTCTTTAAGGAAGGCTTTTGAGTTTACAGGTCGCCCAAGGAATGCTTTTGCCGACTCGTCCTCGCTTCTTGACGCGCCATACTCCAAAATTTCTTTTCTATAGCGAGCACCTACGCTTTTGTTTGTCATTCCTTTCGTTTTAAATTCTTGTGCAAAATCGTCGCAATATATTTTTGAATAGACATACACATAGTATCCTGCGCCGTAGCCACTTAAATGCCCGAAGCCGGCAGGGAACAAAGAGTCTGTAGGGTAGTTGAATCCGAGGTATTTTTTTGCGAGTTCTCTAAAATAAATGCATACGTCGGAGATATTCTCTGTGTGGATATCTAAAGAAAGAAGCGACTGTACCATTTGGCGTGTCCAAGCATAGCCCTCCATGTGGTATTGTGATCCGATGAGGGATTTAATTTTTTGTTTTGAAAGTGGTTTTCCTGTTTTGTAATGCTTCGTTATTTTTTGTAGTATCTTTTCATTCCAGCACCAGTGTTCAAGTAATTGTGACGGCGCCTCGACAAAATCAAGCTTAGTTTTGAAGCCACTTTGAGATACATACTCAACTTTAGAAAGGAGATGGTGAAGCGCATGTCCGAATTCGTGGAATAAGGTTTCTACATCATAGCGAGCAAGAAGTGACACTGTTCCTTTTGTTGGTTTTGCAAAGTTGCACATGAGAGTAATGGCAGTTGGTTTTTGTAGGCCAGCCTCATTTGTTCGAGCGTCGCTTGTTTGAAACGCTGCTGCGTGGCCATATTTGCCTTCGCGTGGATAGAGATCAAGAAAAAGGTAGCCGATTGTTTCTTTTGTTTTTATATCACGTAGTTCATATCGAAACACATCCTCGTGCCACGCAGGGAGTTTTTTTGTTGGGACAAACTGTACCCCAAGCAAGTTCTCATAAATTGAAAACATAGTAGGTACAACGTGTGTAAGGGGGAAGTGTTCACGGAGTTCATTTTCATCTACGTTATATTTTGTTTGGCGGAGCACATTGTCATAAAAAGCAACATCCCAAGGTTCGAGACCTATTTTTGAGTTTTGCTTTTTGGCAGCAAACAACTCTTTAAGATCAGAGTCTTTTGCTTTTTTTGTACCCGCAAGCACTTGAATAATGGTCTTGTGCGCATTTCTTGGAGTTTTTACCAGATATTGTTCAAGTTGATAGTGTGCCCATGAAGGATACTCAAGAAGGGTTGCGATTTGTTTTCGTAGTGTGAGTATCTTTTTTAGAACAACAAGATTTTCTTTACCTCCTTTTTTCTGAGCCACATTCCAGAGTTCTTTTCTTTTTTCCTCACTTTGCGAAAAGGTGAAAAACGGATTCATAGAAGGGTAGTCTGTTGTTACAACATAGAGCCCATCTTTCCGTTCTAAAGATTCTTGGTAGGGTAGTGGAGTTCCTAGTAGTTCTTCTTTGGACACCAGAATACTTCCGTGCCACTCATTGATATTTCTATCAAACTGCTGGGATGTTGCTTGAAGCTCTTTGAATAGCTTTTGGACCTTTGCACGCTTTGCTTTGGGTAATGCAAATCCAAGCCGCTTGTACGCATCGAGTGTATCCTCGATTATTTTTTTGTGTGAGGCTTTTTTTGGTTCTGGATTATGCTCAATGTATTCAACAATTGCTTTGTAGATACCTTCATCAAACACCATGTCTGTGGTCAGATTGGAAAGCTTGGTAATTGCCTCTGCACATGCATTACGGACTTCTTTGTCTGGATGGCTGTTTAAGAGCACTTCAAGAAAAGAAAATACATCAGTAATTGGTTCATCTGCACGTTCGAGAGTGTGGATTGTGTTTTGGAATGTACGTTCTGTACTAGGAATCTTTTTCACCTGATCAAGAATGGTTTGCTTTTGTTCTGTCAGTGTTTGAGGAAGTTTCAGTATCTCTTCTTTTTTTAAGTGTACCCAAGAAAATTCTTTTTTGAGATTGAGTTTCAAAAATTGTTGCATATATATCGTATTGTATCTCAGTTTTTGTATTATGAAATAGCATTAAAATATGCTATTTTGCAACGTATTGGAGACGTGTCAGAGTGGGGGAAAAGTAAACTGCTTTACTTTTCCCCACGAGTCTACATGAGCGCGGCGGACGCTCTGACATGGGTCCTTTAGGACGACAGATTCGAGTCTGTCTCAGACGAGTATATATGGAGACGTGTCAGAGCGGTCGAATGTACCTCTTTGCTAAAGAGGCAGACCTGTTAAAGGGTCTCGGGAGTTCGAATCTCCCCGTCTCCGCCAAGAATCACATTTAGAAAAATCAAGGTTGGAAGCCTCGGCGCAAAGCGCCTCGGCATGGTATTTTTCCGCAATTTTAAAGGCATTTTTG
>Ga0105048_10001134_pt1 | contig 43053 bp, 43 predicted proteins | sample MAT05_FD_78382 | JGI IMG/M metagenome (GOLD analysis project Ga0105048, IMG submission 78382) | Freshwater microbial communities from Lake Fryxell liftoff mats and glacier meltwater in Antarctica - MAT-05 | ecosystem: Environmental > Aquatic > Freshwater > Ice > Liftoff microbial mat | place... | reverse complement strand
CTGGGCTCGATTCTTGGCTACATTGCCGCCGGTGCGCTGATCGGGCCGTTCGGTCTGAAGCTCATCAAAGACCCAGAAAGCGTGGCCCAGGTGGCTGAGTTGGGCGTGGTGTTTTTGCTGTTCGTGATTGGCCTTGAGCTCAAGCCGAAGCGCCTTTGGGTCCTACGCCGCCTGGTGTTTGGCCTGGGACTTGCGCAAGTTCTGGTCACGGGGCTTGTGCTTGCAGGCATCGGCGTGTGGCTGTTTGAGCGCTCATTTAAGGTGGCGTTGATCATTGGACTAGCGCTGGCGCTGTCATCGACTGCGTTCGCCATCCAGCTGCTGACCGAGCGCCGCGAGTTGGCCACCCGCGCTGGGCGCAAGGCGTTTTCGATTCTGCTGTTTCAAGACATGGCGGTGGTGCCGCTGATTGCGCTGATTCCAGCGCTTGGGGCGCTGGCGCAAACGGGTAGCTTGAGCTTCACTAAAGCACTGTCCTCGTTACTGTTACTGATCGCGATCATTGCATTGGGGCGCTTGGTACTTAGCCCGGCACTGCGCTTGGTCGCACACGGGCGCTCGCGCGAAATTTTTACCGCAGCCGCGCTGCTGCTGGTTTTGGGGATGGCGAGTTTGTTCCATGCGCTCGGCCTTTCGCTCGCGTTGGGCGCCTTTGTGGCAGGCGTGTTACTCGCTGATTCTGAGTTTCGCCATCAGCTTGAAGCCGATATCGAGCCGTTTCGCGGGCTGCTGCTCGGGCTTTTTTTTATGGCGGTGGGGATGAGTGTCAGCGTGCCGGTATTGCGCGAACAGCCGGGGCTGGTAGTGGGCTTAGCGCTCGGGTTACTGGCGGTCAAAGCGCTGATCGTCGTGGTCTTGGTGCGCTTCATTGGGGGCGCAAGCTGGTCGGTCGGCGCGCGCACCGCGCTCGTGGTCGCCTCGGGTGGGGAATTTGCGTTTGTGGTGTTTACGGTGGCGGTGGATGCGGGTTTGCTCAGCGAGCAAGGCAAAGCTCTGCTGGTCGCGGTGGTTATTTTGAGCATGCTGGCTGCGCCCCTTTTGATGCACCTTAGCGGGTTTGTTGAGCGACTTACTTCCGATTCGCTGCTCACGCAGGATTTGGACGCTGACAATCAGGAGCCTGCCGCGCGAGTTCTGGTGCTCGGCTTCGGGCGCGTGGGAAAAATCATCAGCAAGGTGCTGCGTGACGCAGACATTAGCTTTATGGTGTTAGAGAATTCGCCCGAAGCGGTCAGGCAAGCGCGCGCCAACGGCCAGCCCGTACAGTTTGGCGACTGCAAACGCGCGGAAGTGCTGCGCGCGGCCGGTGCGCTGAGTGCGGATCTAATTCTGGTGAGCTTTTCTGACGCAGATGAATCGGTGCGCGCGGTGCGCGCGATCAAACATCACTTCCCCCACGCCAAAGTGCTGGCGCGCTCTGGGCACCGAACGCAAACCCTTGAGCTGATGGAGGCGCGCGTGGATTTTGTGGTGAGCGAGGCGTTTGAAGCGGCTCTAGCGCTGAGTAAAGCGATGCTGCGCGAGCTTCATATCGATGAGTTGGAAGCCCAGGCAACCGTCGATCACTTTCGCGATCGCGATCAAGACGAGTTTCTCGAAGCGCTGCGCGTGCGGCGCGTTGATTCAGAACTCAACTGAACCGCCCTACACGGTCAGGGCTCAGCACACTCGCGTCTCAAAAGATGAGACTGGCGTTTACATGGCTGGGTCGCATTGCTATTATCGACTGGCTAACCCAAGACAGTTTGCAAAATTCAGCAGATTTGCTTGGTCCCGCTTCCTACTTGCCTTTGAATTGCCATGCGCCGACGAGGCATTGTTGCGCTGATGGTTGCCCAGGTTCTGCTCGTCGGAACAGGCGCAATCGCAGCCACTTTTATCGCCGCCGATTGGGGGTTCGCGGTCTGCGTGAGCGGCTTAGCGGTGTCAAGCGCCTGCTGGATTGGGGCTTGGTTGGCGTCACGGCCGAGTGGACACTCAGCTGCAATTACTCTGTGGCGGCTTGCCTTGGGCGAGTCGGTCAAAGTAGTGATGATTTTGTTGGCCATTGGATGGTTGCTAGCACGTACTGAATTCAAGCCCTTGGGCGTTTTAGCCGGACTGGTTCTGGCGCTCTTGGGATACGCACTGTCATTTGCCTTAATGAAACGATGAATCTCGATCTGACCGCCAGCGCGCAAACCCCAACCGACTACATCGTCCATCACCTGACTCACTGGAAGGTGTCGATTGCCGATGGCGCGTTTTGGACGTTGCACATCGACACCATGATCGTCTCCATCGCGCTTGGGCTGCTGGCCATGGGCGTGTGCTGGTGGGTCGCGCGGCGAGCCACTTCCGGCGTGCCGGGCAAGTTGCAGGCCTTCGTTGAAATTTTGGTTGAGTTTGTTGAGCAGCAGGTCCGCGACGTTTATCAAGGCGACCGGCGTTTTATCGCACCGCTTGGGCTCACCATATTCCTGTGGGTGTTTTTGATGAATGCGATGGACTTCTTGCCCATTGATGGGGCGAAGTCGATCTTTAAGGCGCTTGGTTTGCACGTTGAGTACTTCCGAGTGGTACCGACGGCCGATTTGAATACGACTTTTGCGCTGTCGTTTTCGGTATTTATTTTGATCATCGTGTTTGCCGTCAAGGCCAAAGGCTTTGGGCATTTTAGTGGCGAACTATTTACCACCCCGTTTCATGGCCGCGGCGTCATGAAAATTCCGCTCGGCGTTGCAAATATCACGTTAAATACCATTGAGTACCTGTCCAAGCCGGTGTCGCTCGGCATGCGGCTGTTCGGCAACATGTACGCAGGCGAGCTCGTGTTTATGTTGATCGCGCTGCTTGGCGCCGCGTGGGCGGGCTTTACCATCGGCAGCGGCCTAAGCTTTGCCGGGCATCTGATCGCCGGTTCCATCTGGGCGGTGTTTCATATCTTGATCGTCACGCTGCAAGCCTTCTTATTCATGATGTTGACCGTGGTCTACATTGGCGGCGCAACCGAATCCCATTAGTACCGAATTCCACCCGTTTTAATCCCTTTTCCTAAGTCATACGTTGTTCGGAGAGATAGAAATGAATGAATTGAACGCCTTTATTGCCACCATCCAAAGCTTCACCGCAATTGGCATTGGCTTGATCATCGGTTTGGGCGCACTCGGCGCGTGTATCGGCATGGGCATCATGGGATCAAAGTTTCTTGAATCTGCTGCACGCCAGCCAGAATTAGTGCCAATGCTGTCGGGCCGCATGTTCCTGCTCGCTGGTCTGATCGACGCTGCGTTCATTATCGGTTTGGCAATGGCGCTGTTCTTCGGCGTTGCTAATCCGCTGCTCAGCCAACTCCAGCGATAAACGGGCGTTCACTCGAGGTAGATCGCCATGAATATCAATGCGACGTTGCTCGCGCAGGCGATTGTGTTTGCGGTGCTGATTTGGGTCACGGTCAAGTACATCTGGCCGCCGCTGCTGAACGCAATCGATGAGCGTCAGAAGAAAATCGCCGACGGCTTGGCTGCCGCCGAGCGTGGCAAAGCGGATCTGGTCAAAGCCGACGAGGCCTCCAACCAAGTGATCAAAGAAGCCCGCGTCAAAGCGCAGGAAATCATTGATCGCGCGCACGGGCAAGCCAACAAGGCGCTAGAAGAAGCCAAAACCGATGCGCTCGCCGAACGCTCGCGCCAGTTAAGTGTGGCGAGCCAAGAAATTGGCACGCTGCAAGACCGCGCCCGCGATCAGCTGCGCACGCAGGTTGCCTCTTTAGCTGTTGCGGGTGCGAGCCAGTTGCTGGGTCGCGAAGTGGATGCAAACGCGCACCAGGCGTTGCTCGACCAACTGATTCGCGAGCTGTAGGACGCTATCGATGATCAGCCAAACCACGCTTGCCCGGCCGTACGCCAAAGCCGCGTTTGCGATTGCCCGAGAAGCGCGCGCTTTGGGCGCTTGGAACGAACTGCTCGATTGGGCGGTGTATGTCGCATTGATGCCTGACGCACGCGTGCTACTGGAGAGCCCACGGGTGTCAGCGGTCGAGCTCAACGCGCTGTTTGAAACGCCAAAAAGCGCGGTCGACCCGTCCGTGCGTGCCACTTTCGCGAGCTTTATTGAGGTGTTGGTCGATAACCGTCGCTTGCCGGTGCTGCCGTCCATTGCGCAGCAGTTTTCTGCGCTGCGTGCTGAGTTTGAGCGGACCATGGTGGTGCGCGTTGTGTCCGCACTGCCCATCGCCGTGGCGCAGCAAGAGCAGTTGAAATCAGCGCTGGCCAAACGTTTCGAACGCACCGTCGAGCTTGAGATCGAACTCGACCCGGCGATTATCGGCGGCGCGATCATTCACGCGAACGATTCCGTGATCGATGGCTCGCTGCGCGGCAAGCTGCACAAATTAAAAACCTCGCTGGCCGCCTGAAATCAGGCGCCGCGTTCACCCTATTCATTAGATTCGTCAGGTTAAACAAACCATGCAAACGCAACTGAATCCATCAGAGATCTCCGAGCTGATTCGCTCGCGCATCGAAAAATTCAAAGGCGCGGCCGAAGCGCGCAATGAAGGCACGATCGTGTCGGTGATGGACGGCATCTCGCGCGTCCACGGCTTGGCCGATGTGATGCAGGGCGAAATGATCGAGTTTCCGGGCAACACCTTCGGACTCGCTTTGAACCTCGAGCGCGATTCAGTCGGCGCGGTCATTTTGGGTGCCTACCAGCATCTGCGCGAAGGCGATATCGTCAAAACCACCGGGCGCATTCTTGAAGTGCCGATTGGCCCAGAGCTGCTTGGTCGCGTGGTCGACGCGCTCGGCGCACCGATTGATGGCAAAGGTCCGATCAACGCCAAACTGTCGTCCCCCATTGAACGCATCGCACCGGGCGTGATTGCCCGTAAATCAGTTGATCAACCCGTGCAAACGGGCTTGAAGTCGATCGACGCGATGGTGCCGGTCGGTCGCGGTCAGCGCGAGCTGATCATCGGCGACCGCCAAACCGGCAAAACTGCCGTGGCTATCGACGCGATCATCAATCAGAAAGGCACCGGCATTAAGTGCATCTACGTGGCCATCGGGCAGAAACGCTCATCGGTTGCCAACGTAGTGCGCAAGTTAGAGGAATATGGCGCGCTGGCGCACACGATCGTGGTCGTGGCCTCAGCGTCTGAATCGGCTGCGATGCAGTACATCGCGCCGTATTCGGGCTGTGCGATGGGCGAATACTTCCGCGATCGCGGCGAAGATGCGCTGATTATTTATGATGATTTGTCCAAGCAAGCCGTCGCCTATCGGCAGATCTCGCTGCTGCTGCGCCGCCCGCCGGGTCGCGAAGCCTATCCGGGCGATGTGTTTTATCTCCATTCCCGACTGCTTGAGCGCGCCGCGCGCGTGAACGCTGATTACGTCGAAAAATTCACCGGCGGCGCGGTAACTGGCAAGACCGGTTCGCTAACCGCGTTGCCAATCATCGAAACCCAAGCCGGCGACGTTTCCGCGTTCGTGCCGACCAACGTGATTTCGATCACCGATGGCCAGATTTTCCTGGAATCCGACCTGTTCAATGCCGGTATTCGGCCCGCTATCAACGCCGGTATTTCGGTGTCGCGGGTCGGTGGTGCGGCACAAACAAAAATTATCAAAAAGCTCGGCGGCGGCGTGCGCCTGGCGCTCGCGCAGTACCGCGAATTGGCCGCTTTCGCGCAGTTTGCATCCGACTTGGATGAAACCACGCGCAAGCAGCTCGAACGCGGTCAGCGCGTTACTGAGTTAATGAAGCAGAAGCAGTATTCGCCGATGTCGATTGCCGATATGGGCCTCTCGCTGTATGCGGTCAACGAAGGCTATTTCGACGATTTGCCGCTTGATAAAGTGCTTCCTTTTGAGGTGGCGCTGCATAGTTTCTTTAAAGCCAACCAAGGCCCGCTGATGCAGAAGCTCAATGTGGGCGGCGATTGGGATAAAGAAATCGAGGCGGCCTTCAAAGCGGGCGTCAGCGAATTCAAGAAGACCGGCAGCTGGTAAGCGAGATCTCGCAATGGCAGGCACCAAAGAAATCCGGACCAAAATCAAGAGTGTTGAGAACACCAAGAAGGTGACTCGCGCGCTGGAAATGGTCTCGGCGTCAAAGATCAAGCGCGCGCAGGACCAAATGCGCGCCTCGCGCCCGTATGCGCGCCTGATGTTGGAAATGATCGGGCATATCGCCAAAGCGAGCCCGGAATATCGCCATCCTTTTATGGTTGAGCGTGCGGTCAAACGCGTTGGCTACATCATCATTTCAACCGATCGCGGCCTGTGTGGCGGCCTGAACAACAATCTGTTCAAGCAGGTGATGGGCGAGATGCGCGGCGCGCAGGAAGCCGGTCGGGAAATTGACCTTGTAGCGATCGGCACCAAGGCGCAGGTGTTTTTTAAGCGCGTCGCGGTGAATATGGTTGGCGGCGTCACGCATCTTGGCGACAAACCAAAGCTTGACCAGCTAATCGGCGTCATTAAGGTCATGCTCGACGCCTACAGCGCTGGCAAAGTCGATCGGGTGGTCCTTTGCTATAACGATTTTGTCAACACGATGACGCAAGTGGGCAGGCTCGATCAGCTTCTGCCGCTGCCGCCATCTGAAACGCAGCTCAGCACCCACGCGTGGGATTACATTTACGAGCCGAACGCCGAAACGGTGCTCGATTCGGTCTTGGTGCGCTATGTCGAGAGCTTGGTCTATCAAGCGGTGCTCGAGAATTTGGCGTCAGAACACGCGGCGCGCATGGTCGCGATGAAATCGGCGTCTGATAACGCCAACGAGCTGATCGGCCAGTTGAAATTGATTTACAACAAGGCGCGACAAGCCGCGATTACCCAAGAAATTTCAGAAATCGTCGGCGGCGCGTCGGCGGTCTAGATCAGTTATTGAACTTTAGATTCGGGAACAAAAAACATGAGTGGCTCAATTGTTCAGGTGATTGGCGCGGTGGTCGACGTCGAGTTTGCGCGAGACCAGGTGCCAAGGATTTACGACGCCCTGTTGGTCGAAAACACGGCGATCACCCTTGAAGTCCAGCAGCAGCTGGGCGATGGCATCGTGCGCACCATCGCGCTCGGCTCCACCGACGGTCTGCGTCGCGGGATCAAAACCACCAATACCGGCAAGGGCATTTCTGTGCCCGTTGGCAAAGCCACACTTGGCCGCATCATGGACGTGCTAGGCAATCCGATCGATGACGCCGGCCCGATCGGTGAGACCGAGCGCTCGGTGATTCACCGCGCGGCCCCGCTGTTTGATGAGCAAGCCTCGTCGAACGATTTGCTCGAAACCGGCATCAAAGTGATCGACCTGATGTGCCCATTTGCCAAAGGCGGCAAGGTGGGTTTGTTCGGTGGCGCGGGTGTCGGCAAAACCGTCAACATGATGGAGCTGATCCGCAACATCGCGATGGAGCACGCCGGTTATTCGGTGTTTGCAGGCGTCGGTGAGCGCACCCGCGAAGGCAACGATTTTTATCACGAGATGAAAGACGGCGGCGTTTTAGACAAAGTGGCGCTGGTCTATGGTCAGATGAACGAGCCGCCAGGCAACCGTTTGCGCGTGGCTCTTACCGGCTTGACGATGAGCGAGTTCTTCCGCGACGAAGGCCGCGACGTGCTGCTGTTTATCGACAATATTTATCGCTACACCCTAGCTGGCACCGAAGTGTCCGCGCTGCTCGGTCGTATGCCCTCAGCGGTCGGCTACCAGCCCACGCTGGCTGAAGAAATGGGCGTGTTGCAAGAGCGCATCACCTCGACCAAAACCGGCTCGATCACCTCAATCCAGGCGGTCTACGTGCCCGCCGACGATTTGACCGATCCGTCTCCTGCAACCACCTTTGCGCACTTGGATGCGACCGTGGTGCTGTCGCGCCAGATCGCGTCACTCGGCATTTATCCGGCGGTCGATCCGCTCGACTCCACCAGCCGTCAGCTTGATCCGCAAGTGGTTGGCGTGGAGCACTACGAGACCGCGCGTCGCGTGCAGGGCACCTTGCAGCGCTACAAAGAGCTCAAGGACATCATCGCGATTCTCGGCATGGATGAGCTCTCACAAGAAGACAAACTAACCGTGGCGCGCGCACGCAAAGTGGAACGCTTCTTCTCGCAGCCGTTCTTTGTGGCTGAAGTATTCACCGGTTCGCCGGGCAAATATGTGTCGCTGAAAGAGACCATCCGCGGTTTCCGCATGATCGTCGACGGCGAATGCGATGCCTACCCCGAGCAAGCCTTCTATATGGTCGGCGGCATCGACGAAGTTATTGAAAAAGCCAAAAAGCTGTAATTGACCGACATGGCAACGATCAAGGTCCACATCGTATCTGCGGAAGCCGAAATGTTTTCTGGCGACGTCGAGCTGTTGGTCGCGTCCGGCGAAATGGGCGAGTTGGGCATTGCGCCCAACCACGCGCCCCTGATCACGCGGCTCAAGCCGGGTGAAGTGCGCGCGATCTTGCCCGGCGGGCAGGAGCAAAGCTTCTATATCTCCGGCGGCATCCTGGAAGTGCAGCCCAAAATGATCACCGTGCTATCGGATACCGCCGTGCGCGCCAAAGATATCGACGAGGCCAAAGTTCGCAAGGCTCAAGACGAGGCGAAGCGCGTCCTTGAAGGACGTGGCACCGAGATGAGCTTGGCCGAAGCGCAGATGCAAATGGTCCAAACCATGGCGCAGTTGCAAGCACTTGAGCGCTTGCGCAAGAATTTAAAGCATTGATTTAGTTCACCCAAGCAAACATTTTTTACGAAAAGCTTGATCCGACAGCGTTGGGTCAGTACATTTCGGTTCGTTATCTCTCTCACATTCGGGAATGCATATGAAATTGGTCTTTGGATTTGCGTTATTGGCACTTTCTGTGGGTTCGGCATTTGCGCAAAGCGCCGACACCTTCGATTCAAACATCAAGCCAGATGGCACGCTGCCAAGCGGTCCAACCGCACGCGTCCCGAATGCGATCTTGTTCCAACAAGGTCCGCTGACCGATTCCACCAACGGCACACCTCCTGTACCCATCAGCGTCTTGAATGGCGCCGCGCCATTCAACTACACATCGCTGGGCGCCGCTGCGGCGGGTGCGTTCCGATTGGCCGACGATTTTGTCGTCCCAGCGGGCCGAACCTGGAGCGTCACCTCCGTCACCGTTTACGGGTACCAGACGGGTGCACTCACGGCGACCATCAATGGAGCCACGCTGCAAGTCTGGAATGCAGCGCCTGTTGCTGGTGGCACTCCGCTCTTCGGTAACACCACCACCAATCGCTTGTCCGCAGCTGCCCTGTCTGGCGCCTTTCGCGTCTCCAACACCACGCTGACCGACCGAACCCGCGCGTTGCAAGCGGTCACAATCACAGTTGCACCAGCGTTGATCTTGACCGCTGGTACCTACTGGGTTGACTTCGGCGCTGCTGGCTCTTCGGCCTCGGGCCCGTTCTTTCCGCCGGTCGTGCCCACCTTGGCCGCGCCCGCACCGACCGGTAACGCATTGCAACTAGCAGGCACGCCAGCCGCCTACAACCCGCTGCGCATGGGCTTGAGCACCGATCCTGTCGGCGGCCCGGCCTCTGGTCCGCAGCAAGGACTGCCCTTCATCGTCGAGGGTACCGAAGTCGTTGCGCAAGCGGCTGCCGTGGCAGTCCCGACTGTCTCCGTCTGGGGCCAGCTGGCTATGGGCCTATTGCTTGGCGGTCTGGCCTTAGTGGTTCTTCGCCGTCGCGTCTAGACTGCTTTGATTTACTGAAATAAGCCCGCTTCGGCGGGCTTTTTCGTTTCTGCGGGGTGACATAGGCATGTTGGAGATCATCATTCTCGCGGCCGGCATGGGCAAGCGCATGCGCTCAGCGCTGCCCAAAGTGCTGCATCAGGTGGGTGGCCAGCCCATGCTCGCGCATGTGCTGGATACAGCCAGACTGTTGGAGCCCGGACGCATACACGTGGTTTATGGCCATGGTGGAGAGCAGGTTCGCGCGAGCTTTCTTGACCCCAAGCTCAATTGGGTCGAGCAGCCTGAACTGTTGGGTACCGGAGATGCCGTCAAGCGGGTCATGCCTCATCTGGAAGATTCATCCCAGGTGCTGGTGCTGTATGGCGACGTCCCTCTGTTGCGCCCGGCTACGCTGCGTAATTTGCTCGCAGCCGCTGAGTTTTCGGTGTTGACCGCGGAGCTCGGCGATCCCAGCGGCTACGGTCGCGTCGTTACCGACAGCGAAGCGCGCGTGCTCGCGATCGTGGAGCAAAAGGACGCAACTCCCGAGGCGCGGCGGATTCGTCGGATCAATTCCGGAATTTTGAGCGTGCCGGCCGCGTCGCTGAAGCGCTGGCTGCTAGAGCTGCGACCCAACAACGCGCAAGGCGAGTACTACCTGACCGATATTTTCGCGCTGGCTGCGCGCGAAAACGTCCCCGCGATCGCCATCGATTGCGTTGACTTAAGCGAGATCAGCGGTGCAAACGATGCACGGCAACTGGCGGCACTCAGTCGAGCCTGGTACGCGCGTCAAGCTGAAGATTTGCTCGATCGCGGGGTGCGTCTGGCTGCGCCGGAAACGCTATTCAACCGCGCGCGGATTGAGGCGGCACAAGACGTAGAAATCGATGTCAATGTGGTGCTGGAAGGTGTTATCCGACTCGGCGAAGGGGTCCGGATTGGGGCCTTTAGCGTAATCAAAGATTGCGATTTGGCCGCTGGTACCGAAGTGCTGTCGCACTGTCACCTGGACGGTGTGCGCACCACCGGCGCTTGCAGAATCGGACCTTACGCGCGCTTGCGACCGGGAACCGAGCTGGCCGAGGGTAGCCACGTCGGTAATTTTGTTGAAACCAAAAAAGCCAAGCTCGGGCGCAATAGCAAGGCCAACCACCTGAGCTATCTGGGAGACGCTACCGTCGGTGAAAACGTCAATATCGGCGCTGGCACGATTACCTGCAACTACGACGGCGTTAACAAATTTGCAACTCATATTGAAGACGGCGTGTTTGTTGGCTCCAATTCAAGCCTGGTTGCGCCGCTCACGATCGGCGCCGGCGCGACCATTGGCGCAGGCTCGGTGGTCGCGAAAAATGCGCCAAGCGGTGAGCTGACCATTGCCCGAGCGCGCCAAGTTTCGATCAAGCAGTGGCGCCCAAAAGCTAAGTAAATCGCGCCTCGATCGAGTACGGCTTTAGCGCCGCTAGATACTCCTCTAAGGTCACGACGCCCACGCACGGCATCGCCCCGCGCTGGGTGATTTCCCCGCGCAGCAGTTTGCCGGCGATCACCACCGCGGCGCTGCCCGGAATTTGCGGTCCGTCGCCATTTGTGGCCACCAGTTCAAAGCGTTTTTCTGCGGCCAACCCGCTGCCATCAGTGCCGCTGATCCGCACGTGCATGGCGCCGTGGTCGGATCCAAATGGCAGCAGCCATTCGCTCATTGCTTTTAAAGGCCGGGCAAACTGCGCCATCGGCGGCACTAGCCGCGCGCGGACCAGCCACGACAAAAGGCTCAATCCTTGATGCAGCAAGCCAAGCTCTAATCCCGCGCGAAAACGCACGCTTTGTACGCCGCGATAGCGCTCAGTGAAGAGTGCAAGATCCGGAATATCGCAATTCGCGAGGCGGCGGCGTCCCACCGGTGCTGAGTAATTTTCGACCACCCCATCCTGCCAGCCAAAGCGCATTTGCCAGCGCCCTTCGTGCCAAACCGCAAAGGGTTTGCCCACGTAGGCCAAAATCGTCGCGACCGTGGCCAGACCGCGCTCGGTTTGGTTGCCCGGAGTAATGCCGGTTTCAATGCTCAAAACTTCGCGCCAGCCTTCACTGAGCGCATCGACGGCGGCTGCGTGCAAGGTTGGCACGCTGCTCGCACCGCTCAGCAGCAGCACGTTGGCTAAGCGTGCGCGCTCATCAAGAGCCGCAAATCCGCACACGAAGCCGCGGCCATCGGCCAAGTCAATGTAGTGCGCGCCAGCTGCCATTGCGGCTTCGGCGACCCGATAGTCTTGGCCTTCAAAGGGGCCCGCGGTATGGATCACGATCTCGGGCTTTGAGCGTTTGACCTGTTCGGCAAAATCGTCCGCTCGCGTGTCCAGCGCGATGGCCCGGTCGGGCTGCAGGGCCTGTGCGCGCGCCAAATCGCGTCCGGCAGCGATCAGTTCAAAGTCAGGCGTGCGCCGTAGCCCGTCGAAAATGCGTCGCCCGAACGTACCGTACGCGCCGAGCAGCAGCACGCGCATCGGGCTATTCGCGCCAGAACGCCGGCGTGAGCAGGATCAACATCGTGAAAAGCTCCAAGCGCCCCAGCAGCATCGCAAAAGTGCACACCCAAGTCGCAAAATCATTGAACCCGATAAACGACGTGCTGACCGTGCCGAGGCCGGGGCCCACGTTGCCCATGCTCACAATCGCGGCCGATCCGGCGGTGGTCAAATCAACGCCGGTTAACGCGATCAGCCCGGTAATTACAATCAAACTCGCGATGTAGATGAAAAAAAATACCGCGATCGATTCAAGCACGCGGTTGTCGACCAAGTCGTCGTTCAATGACACCACAAAGTGTCCGCGCGGATGTACCAAACGTTGAAACTCGCGCATCAGCATCTTTACCAGAACAACCAGCCGGATCACTTTCAACCCGCCAGTTGTGGAGCCCGCGCAGGCGCCAACAATGGCTATGGCCATTAACAGCAAGCCCGTAAACGGCGGCCACAACGCGATGTCTGCGGTAACGAATCCAGTGGTAGTCATCAGCGACACCACTTGAAAAGCGCTCGCGCGCAGCGCACTAAAAAATCCCGGATAAGCGCCGGCCAAGCTATCTGCCATCCATAAACTCAACGCGACAGCTGAGGTTACGATGGCCAAAATCCAGAAAAACCAACGAAGCTCAATATCCCGGTAATAAGCCCTAAAACTGGCGCTACGCCAAGCGGTAACGTGCAGCCCAAAATTGATCGCGCCAGCGAGCATAAACACCATCGCAATCACCTCGATGGTGAGCGAGTTGAAATATGAAAAGCTTGCGTCGTGCGTTGAAAATCCAGCGGTGGCCAGCGTCGAAAACGAGTGACCGAGCGCATCAAATAAGTTCATTCCGGCAAGCCAATACGCGAGCGCGCACAGCGCAGTAAGGCCCACATAGATCAGCCATAGCGACTTGGCTGTCTCTGCTACGCGCGGCGTCATTTTGCGGTCTTTCATCGGTCCGGACGATTCGGCTTTGATCAGCTGTGTGCCGCCGATGCGCAGCAGCGGCAAGACGGCGATGGCCAGCACCACGATGCCCATGCCGCCAAGCCAGCACAGAATTTGGCGGTGAAACAGCACGCCCTCCGGCAAAGCATCAAGGCTTGTAATCACCGTCGCACCGGTGGTGGTCAGGCCAGACATCGTCTCGAACATCGCATCGGTAAAACTCAAGCCCGGCGAGGGTGACAGCACCAGCGGCAGCGCGCCGCCAATGCAGGCAATAATCCAGCACACCGTCACCACCAGAAAACCTTCGCGAATGCGCAAATCGTGGCGCACTTCGCGCACCGGCCACCAAATCGCAAAGCCGAGCACCGCCAATAGCAGGCCAGACTCGATAAACGGCGCGTGGTTACCGTCTTGATACAGCAACGAGACTGCCAGCGAGGGCAGCATCATCAAGCTCAAAAAACCAATCAGCGCGCCAGTGATGCGGATCAGCGAGCGGCGTCGCAGATCGCTTATCTCACGCTGACGTGGCTCGGATTGCGCTGGAGCGTGCTTCAAACAAACGCCGCCGACACTTGAAACAGCTGCTCAATAACGCGCAAATGGCGCTTATCGTTGACGAACAGCACCACGTGGTCATCGGTTTCAACCGTCACATCGTGATGCGCGATCAGCACCTTCTCACCTCGCACAATGCCGCCAATGGTCGTGCCCGGTGGCAGCTCAATTGCCTCGATCGTGCGCCCAACCACTTTGCTCGAACGCCGATCGCCGTGTGCGATAACCTCTATTGCTTCGGCAGCACCGCGTCTTAGCGAATGCACGCGCACCACGTGGCCACGGCGCACGAAGGTCAACAGCGCGCCCAACGTGACCTGTTGCGGCGATACCGCAATATCGATCACGTTGGTCTCGACCAAATCCGCATAGGCCGGGCGATTGATCAGCGAAAGCACTTTGTTAGCACCCATGCGCTTGGCCAGCATTGCCGCTAGCACGTTGGCTTCGTCATCGTTAGTCAGCGCGCAAAACACATCGGTTTGATCGATATTTTCTTCGCGCAGCAAATCTTCATCGGCGGCATCACCCGACAGCACAATGGCGCGATCAAGCTGCTCGGCGATAAAATTTGCGCGGTCTTTCGAGCGCTCAATCACTTTGACGTAGCAGTCATTCTCAAGCGCTTTCGCCAGGTTAAAGCCGATATTGCCACCGCCCGCGAGAATCACCCGGCTTACCGGTCGTTCAGGCCGACGCAGCTCGCCAATCGCCGCTTTGATATCGCGTTTGGCCGCGAAGAAATACACCACATCGTCCACCTCGATACGCGTTTCCCCGCTCGGCGCAATCGGCCGATCGCGGCGAAAAATGGTCACAGCCCGGGTATCCACGCCCGGCGCCAAATGCTCGCGCAGGGTTTTAAGCTCGTGCCCAACCAGCGGCCCGTCGGGATAGGCGCGCACGCCGACCAGCTGCGCGCGGCCATCGGCAAAGTCGAGGATTTGTAGCGCGCCGGGAAACTCAATCAAGCGCTTGATGTGCTGCACCACCAGCTGTTCCGGGCTGATCAACACATCGATCGAGCGATTCTCACCGGTAAACAGCTGCGGATAGTTGAGATATTCCTGGGTGCGCACTCGCGCGATTTTTAGCGGCGTTTTGAAGATCGTATAGGCAACTTGGCACGCCACCATGTTGATCTCATCGGCGGACGTCACCGCGATCAGCATGTCGGCGTCCTCAGCGCCCGCACGCGCGAGCACTTCCGGGTGCGATGCGTTGCCGACCACCCCGCGCAAATCGTATTTGTCTTGCAGCTCGCGCAGCTTGTTGGCGTCGAGATCCACCACCGTCACATCATTGCGCTCGCGCGCCAGACTCGCCGCAACCGAGCCGCCCACCTGGCCGGAGCCTAAGATAATGATCTTCATTCTTCTGCCTTGCTCTCAAGTCCGAGGGCTTTCAGCTTGCGATACAAATGCGTGCGTTCAAGACCAACGGCTTTGGCCAATTTCGCCACACTGCCATCGGCTGCCTTGATTTGTTTGAGCAGGTACAGTTTTTCAAACTGCTCGCGTGCTTCGCGCAGCGGCAATGCGAGATCTATTTCATTTGCGGCTGTAGCCGATAAGCGCGTAGCACCCACCGCTAGCTCGATTTCCTCAACGCTCACCTGACCTGCGCCGCCTAAAATTAGCAGACGCTGCACCAGGTTTTTAAGCTCGCGCACGTTGCCGGGCCACGTGTGCTGGCGCAGCCGATTCTGCGCCGCGATCGGAAACTCGCGAAACGGCAGCTTGTCGCGCAGCGAAAAATAATCGGCAAAATAGCGCAGCAAATCCGCCACATCGTCTGGACGTTCACTCAAGCTCGGCACGCGCACCGGCACGACGTTCAGCAGGTAAAAAAGATCTTGACGCAGGCGCCCCTGACTCACCGCGAGCGTTAAATCGTGACAGCTTGCCGCGATCACGCGAAGGTCGATGGTTACCGGTAGCGTGCCGTTGACCCGCAAAAACGAGCGTCGATCAATCGCCGCGCACAGGCGCATTTGCAGCTCATCGCTCAGGTCCAGCAGCTCATCAATAAAAAGCACGCCGCCACTGGCTTGTTCAAGCAGGCCATGCCGCACATCGCTGCCATCTTCTACGCCAAAGAGCTCGCGTGACGCGTTTTCTCGCGCGATCGCACCGGCGTCCACTTCGACAAAGCTGCGCTGCGCGCGCGCACTTTTGGCGTGCAAATAGCGCGCGAATGTCTCTTTGCCAGAACCCGCTTCGCCGGTCATCAGTACAGCGCTTTCATGCGCCGCAATCCGTTCAATCTGCGCCTTGAGAGCAAGCGTGAGCTTCGAGCTGCCAACCGGATCGATTGGATCCGGCAGGCGCTTTTTTAGCTTCAAATTTTCCTGGCGCAGCTGGTCGGCTTCTAATGCACGATTGACCGTCAGCAGCAGCTTGGCCAGCGACAAAGGCTTTTCGATAAAGTCGTATGCGCCCAAGCGCGTCGCCTCCACCGCCGTTTCGACATTGCCGTGACCGGACATCATGATCACCGGAAACGCCAATCCGCTCGAACTCCACTCCCGCAGCAGGCTGATGCCATCGGTGCCTGGCATCCAGATATCCAACAGCACCAAATCCGGCTTGTTCGCGCGGCGCGCAATTCGCGCCTGCTCAGCGCTATCGGCGAGCGCCACTTCATAGCCCTCATCGGCCAGAATCTCGGCGACCAACGCACGAATATCCGGTTCGTCATCGACGATCAGAATTTTAAGTTTTGACATGCGCGGATTCTAGGCCAAGCCACCCACAACCGACCAATCCAGACAAACGACTAGTCCAATCGATACCCTGAATGGATGGCGACTAAGCCTAGGCTTAAGTTACGCACGCTGACGCGCTGGAACCCGGCTTCGGTGAAGCGCTCAGCGAGTTCGGCTTGGTTGGGGTGTTTGCGGATGGATTCGGCTAGATATTGGTAGCTGGCTGAATCGTTGGCGATCAGTTTGCCCAAGCGCGGCAGCACCGCAAACGAATAGCGGTCATACAGCGGCTTGAGTGCCGCCACTTTCAGCTCAGAAAATTCAAGTACCAACGCGCGCCCGCCGAGTTTCAACACGCGTTTCATTTCACGCAGGGCGCGGTCTTTATCGGTGACATTGCGCAGGCCGAAAGCAATGGTGACCACATCGAAACACTCGTCCGGAAAGGGCAGGGCTTCAGCATTGGTGAGGCTGAAATCCAGACCTTGCAAATGGCCTTGATCGAGCAAACGCTTGCGCCCGACGTTGAGCATCGCCGGGTTGATGTCGGTGAGCACCACCTGTCCGCTGGGCGCGACTTGCTTGAGCGCAAGCGCGGCGATGTCGCCGGTGCCGCCGGCTAGGTCGAGCACGCGCATGCCAGGCTTGAGGCCTGCGGTCAGCGCGAAATAGCGTTTCCACAGCCGATGCAAACCCAGCGACATCAGATCGTTCATCACATCGTAACTGGAAGCCACCGACTTGAAGACCTCACCGACAAGCTTGATTTTCTCGTCGGTGGCAACTTGCTTGTAGCCAAAATGGGTGGTGGACGTGGACATGGGTGAGCTCGGCGCTTTGCGTGGGTTATTGGGAGGCATGTGCAATGGCTTGCGGCCACGCGCTAACGGTCGCAGGCAGTTCAACGAAGCGACTGGCTTGAGCTTTTGCCAGCGCTTTGCATTGGAGGTGCAGCGGGTCGCCCGGGCGGCTGGCGAAGGTTTGGCAGTCCGCGGGCAGCGCGCTCAAACGCTCGCGTATCGGGTAATCGATAGCATGGTGATGCGCTTGGACGTAAAGCGCTTGCATGCGCAAGGTTTGGTACACGCGTGCGTTGACGTCAGCAGCGCTGGGCGCGGCACCTGGCATTAGCGCGTTGCTGGCTGTGCGCTCAAACCACGGCCAAAAAAACGCTTGGTCACGCGCGCGGTGCCATGCGCGCAGCAGGTGTGCGCCGCTGGCTTCAGGGTCAAATGCGGGCGCGTGCTGGGTTTTAAGCGCGCTGCGCTGCTCGGGGCTTAAGTGCAAGGTGCCAAGATGAACTAAGTGGCTCACGTTGATGCTTTTGAGCGCGGCCAGTTCTAGCGCCACCTGCGCACCAGCGAAGCGGCCCCAGCATTCAACTTGGTCAATACCCAGCGCGTTGAGCGCCTGGCCGAGCGCTTCGGCGTGGGAGCTGGCGTCGTTTGAATTTGCCGCTAGGTCGGAGTCGCCGTGGCCGGGCAGGTCAAAGGCAATCACCGGGCGCACGCCTAGATTTGCGTCGACCAGCGCTTGCAGCTGGCCGCTGCTTTCTGCCGCATCGTGGAGCAACAGCAGCGGCGTGCCGCTGCCGCGCAGATCGCCGCGCCAGTGCAGTTGTCCCCAGTCGGCGCTGTGGTAGTCGCGATGAGAGGTAGTGGACGTCGCTGCTTCAGCATCCGCGCGCCCATTGCTGTAGCGCGCGCGCACCGCAGCGACGATTGCCGCCACCCGCGCGGCTGCGCCTGCATCGATATGCAAGGTTTGAATGTTGCCCGTCAGCGGCTGCGCGAGCAGCGCTTCGGTGAAACGCTTGAGGATGCTCGATTGCCACAGCGGAATCAGCGTGGGGACTTTAAGCGGCTGCACTTGCGCTGCGCGTTCGTTCAAGAATGCCAGGCGATAGGCGCGTGCATAGTCGGGGCCCGCGCGCAGGCAGTCCAACAGCACGCTTTGAACGACGCTTGGCGGCGGGATATCGCGGTTTAAGCGCGCGGCGGCGCTTGCGTCAAACCATGGAAACGCCAAGAACAAATCACGCGACATCTGCCATGCAGCGGCCAAATGTCCGCCGTGATCGCAGGGCGTCAGATCTGGAAAATAGCGCGCCAGAATCCGCTCGCGGCTTAGATCATCGAAATGGCAGGCGCTGTCGGCGATCAATAGCGCGACCCGTTGCGGATAGCGCTTGGCCAATTCGATGGCAATTTGCGCGCCGGTGGCTGCGCCAATTAGCGCGCAGCGCACAATTCCAAGCGCGTCCCAGGCGCCAATTAGCGCATCGACGTAGGCATTCAGCGAAGTGGGTCTGGGCGTCAGTGCGTCGCTTTGGCCGTAACCGGGCGTGTCGAAACAAAATACCTTGAATCGATCGCTTAAATTATCCGCAAACGGTGCCATCGCCGCACCCGATAACGGCGAAGGATGCAGCAACACCACCGGCGCGCCCGAACCTGCGCAACGGCAGTGAATCAGACCGTGCGCCGTTGCGACGTAGCGTTTAAGCACTACTGCTGCGGCGGTGGCGCGCTGGGTGGCAGCGGATGGTTGCCGCCATAGTGGCGTGGGCGGTAGTAGAAGGGCTGATGCAAATTCCACCAGCTGGGGCCGAAAAATGGCGATGCGTACAGCAGTCGATCATTCTCGCGAAGTCGCTCCGGCCATAGGTACACCACCTCGGCGGTGATCATTGGAAAGGGGTAGTCGTACTCGCCAATTTTTCGAGTCTCGATGCGCTCAAAACGCCCGGTGACGGTTAGTTCGCGGCCTTTTACAAACACTTCTGGGTCGAAAAATCCCGGCTTGCACGCCACAAAACGACCGATCGAGGCGTCTTTTTTGAGCGGTCGCGCGGCGTCGCTTAAGTCTTTAGCAAGAATTTCAAAACAGGTCTCGTTGGGGCGCGGCTCGACGCTGACAATCGTGCCGCCCCAGCGAACAGCGCTGCCCGCTTGCAGAGTGCTGGCGGCCTCTTTTGGGGCGCTGACTGGAAAATCCCCAGCAATAGGTTTCGGCACAATCGCGCAGGCGCTGAGGGCGAGGACGGGAACGACGAGGGCTGAGATAAAGCGAGACATGTTGGAGATCTCCAGAGACTGCGTGAAAGGTGCAGGTCGATTCGCACGGCGTGCCAGTTCGCACGCCTCGCATCATGCACCCGACTGTAGCGGAAGTTTGCGAATTTGCCGTTGAGCGCGTGTGGATAGCAGCCGTATCTGTTGCACCTGAGCAGCGCTTGGTAGCGCTTGTGCGTAGCGCGCTAGATTGAGTTGATTTAGGAAGTCTGCGGCGTGCCGAGCGCCGGCAAAACGCAAGTTGATCAGCGCCAGCAGCTCCGTTGGGCCCAAATGTGCGCCCGCCTCAACGCCACGGCGAGCGAGCGCACGGCGCAGTGCAGCGAGTTCTTGCGCCATGGGGTCGCGCGGCGCGCGCCGCTGCCACCACCATAGCGTCACCATCACCAGCAGCGCGGTGAGTAGCAATCCGCCGACCAGCGCGCCAGCGGAATAACGCCAGTCCATTTCGGGGATGCCAAATGGCTCGAGCAGCGCGTTTTGGCGCGCTGCGTTAAAGGTCAAAATCGTGCGATTCCAAACGTCGTTGATCAGGTCAAACCGATCGCGCAAATCGCGCAGCCACGGTTGCTCGGCGTAGCGATTGGGCCGCATCGCGGCGTCCACACCTCGGTTGATTCGATCGGGTGACACGGCCGATGTGGGGTCCACGCGCACCCAGCCGCGTTCATCGAGCCACACCTCCGACCACGCATGCGCGTCGGATTGGCGCACGATCCAATAGTCGGCGGCGGCGCTTTTGTAGCCGCCCTGATAGCCGGTTACCACGCGCGCGGGCACGCCAGATGCGCGCATCAACACGGTAAAAGCGCTGGCGAAATGTTCGCAATAGCCTTCGCGGGTTTTGAACAAGAAATCGTCGACTGGATCGATTCCAAGCGTTTGCGGGTTGAGCGTGTAAAAATATTCCTCGTCGCGAAATTTGCGCAACGCGCGCTCCACCAGTGCCGACGGGTCGGGCGTTTCGCGACGCCACTGCGCTCCAAGCTCAAGGGTTTTCAAGTTTCGATCGGGCGGCAAGCCGAGCGCCAGGTTCGCCGATCGATCGTCGCGCACGCGGCTCATGAGGCCCGAATCAGAGGTTTGCGTGTAGCGCTTTAACGAGATAATTGGTTTGCGGGAAACCAGCTGAAAATCGCGCGTGATTTGGGCGCCTTCGGGCGCGCTGCTGGCCACGTCAAGGGCAAACAGCCAGTTGCGATCGGTGGGTTCGAGGATCACCTCGTAGCGCAAAGTGGTTGCGGCTTGGGTTAGCCCAGCAATCTGCGCGGGCACTCGGCTATAGCCCCAGCTTGCGGTCCATTTGGTGCCATCAAAGTTCCACAGCACCGGGCCGCGCCAATACATTTGTGACTGGTCTGGTGCGGCGGTCTCAAAGCGCACGCGAAATACCGGGTCATCGTCGATGTACAGCTTGCTCACTGAGCCTGGCGCCATTTCATCGGACAGGCCGGTGCGCGCCTCCATCGCGTCTTCGGGGACGCCAAACACCGGGGTGCCCAAACGCGGGACAAACAGGAAAAAAATCACCGCCAGCGGCAGCGCGTGCAGCAGCGGAATCAACAGCGCCCTGAGGATCCGCCACACGCTGAAGGATTGACTGGCGCTGGGGCCCAAGCGCAGCTCGCTGCGCTGCTCGGGTGCGTTTAGCACGCGCAAACACAGCGTGATCAACAGCACCGTAAACACCATGTAGCCGGCAATGGCCATGGTTTGCGACAGCAATCCTTGGCAGGCGGTGACGAAGTAGCACAGCGTGACCGTCAACAGCGCGTCGCGCCTTGAGGCTGTTTCCAAAAATTTTAAGCTCAGCATTAGCGTGAGTAAGGTCACGCCCGCCTGGCGGCCTAACAGCGTGCGAAATTCGATCAGCAAAACCGCCACAACCGCAATGGTCAGCAGCAGACGCAGCGGCCCCGGCGGTCTCGGCAGCCGCGGCCATTGCTCCTGTGCGAGTCGATAGCCGAGCGCTAACAGCACCACCGCCGTCACCCAAAGCGGCATCCAGAAAAGCGTCGGTAATGCCGCGCTTAAGCACGCCAAACCGGTGACGTTGACGGCCAGCTTAGAAAGCGCTGGCGAACTCATGAATGCAGCGCCAAGCATTCAAGACAGCGCTCGCGGTGGCTGCGGCCCAGCCCGGCTGGAATGTCGGTGGATCCGACTTTCAGCGAATAGGGAAGGTTAAGGGATTCCGCGCGCAGCACCCACGCGCACAGTCGCGACAGCGCGGCTTCCAGGCTCAAGCCTTTTAAATCAGCTAGGTCCAGGCTGACCCGCTTGGATTGCGCACGGCGAAAATCGCGCACGCTGAGCTCATCGCTGCGCGCGTAAACCGCCCAAGCAATGCGCTGCGCGCGATCGCCCGGCACATAGTCTTTCAAGCCGACCAAATCGTCATCGCCGGGCTCGCGCGACGCTTGCGCGCCGAGCTGCGCGTTGGCGTTCGGCCAAACTGGCGCGTCTGCTTCAGGCTTCGGATAGACCAGCGTCGATACAGCAACTCTCACGTAGCTCCACGCGTAAAACAGCCCAAACGGATAATCAGTCCAAACCCGAAAGGCGGGCAGCGCCAGCACGCCGCGGCGTTCGGTCGGCACTAGCAGCTCATAGGCAGTCGGCGTGCGCGCGTCTAGGCCGCCCACCTGAGACAAATTCCGATAGTTGATGACCACGCTGTCGCGCACGCTCGGCGCTTGCAGCAACACCTGGAAAGTGACTAATTCCCCTAAAAATGCCGGCTGCCCGACGACGCTTATTACGCTCAAATCGCGCAGATTTAAAAAGGCATAGAGCAAACTGACGAAGCCCAGCGCGGCGACCAAAAACGCCAGCATCAGCACCACGTTGTTGTTGTAATTCAAGCCGCCAAAAACGCACAAAAGCGCCATTGCGCCAAAGAAAAATCCAAAGCGCGTCGGCAGCGTATAGATGCGTTTGCGGTCGAAAATGACTGGTAGCGGTTCTACGCGCGCGCCCAAAAAGAGCTTTGGCGCACGCTTAGACAGCCACGCGCGCCAGCGCTCTTCGCGCGGAATTAATGCGGCTGGCATTACGGGATGGCGACCCGCTCGATGAGCAATTGGGCCAGCTGCTCAGCGCGTCGATGCTCGCCGGGATTTGGTCGCAAACGGTGCGCGGCGACATGCGGAAACACGCGCTTGATGTCCTCAGGCTGGACAAAGTTGCGCCCGCCAATCAACGCGACCGCGCGAGCGGCTTTGAGCAGCGCGAGCGCCGCTCGTGGTGACAGGCCCAAGCTCAGCTCGGGCGCTTGGCGGCTTGCTTTAATCAGCGCTTGCACGTAATCGATCAGCGCATCCGACGCCAGCACGCCGCGCGCTTGAGCCTTGAGCCCGCGGATATCTTCAGCGCCGAGCAGGATCGGCAGGCTGCGGATGTAGTCGGCGCGATCCCCCGAGGTCAGCATCTGGCGCTCAGCGCGGGCATCAGGATAGCCCATGCTCATGCGCATCAAAAAACGGTCCATTTGTGAATCCGGAAGCGGGAAGGTGCCGGCTAGGTCAACCGGGTTCTGGGTGGCGATCACAAAAAACGGGTTGGGCAAAAAGTGAGTGGTGCCATCCACGGTGACTTGATTTTCAGCCATCGCTTCGAGCAGCGCGCTTTGCGTGCGCGGCGTGGCGCGGTTCACCTCGTCGGCTAAAAACAGCTCAGAAAAAATCGGCCCCGGATGAAACTCGAAGCGCTCGTCGCTGCGCCGGAACACGCTCACGCCAATGATGTCAGACGGCAACATATCGGCAGTGAACTGGGCTCGATGAAAGTTCAAGCCGAGCGTGGCGGCAAGCGCATGCGCCAGCGTGGTTTTGCCCACGCCGGGCAAGTCTTCAATCAACAGGTGCCCATCGGCGATCAAGCAGGCAAAAGCAAGCTCGACCTGTTCGGCCTTGCCGAAAATGACGCTGTCCACTTGCGCGACGGCACGCTTAAGCTTGAGGACTGAATCAGCGGGGTTAGCAGCGGTCATGGGCCACGGTATGCTGGAAAGGACAAGCACCTTACCTACGCGAAAGTGTTCACAATCTCAACGTGTTTGATCTCACCGAATCGCGCCGACCCATGCTGTGGCTCCTCAGCGCATGCGGCTTGCTGCTCGCTGTAAAACTGTACTTGAGCGCAAGCTTAAGTTTGTTCGGCGATGAAGCGTTTTATTGGTGGGAATCGCGCCATCTCGCGTGGGCCTACTCGGACTTGCCGGGCTTCACGCAATGGATGATCGCGTTGAGCGAAGCGCTGTTTGGTGGCAGTTATCTCGGCGTGCGCGCGCTTGCAGCCTTGGCGGGGATCGCGATTCCGTGCTTGATGGTATTGATTGCCGGCGAGTTAGGTGCTTCCAGGCGTTCGGCATGGTTTGCGGGCGTCGGGTTTTTTATGGTGCCGCTGGCCAATGCGTTAGGGCTGCTCGCGTTGCCCGACACCTGGCTCAGCGCGTGGGCGCTGGGTGCGGCGCTATGCGCGCTGCGCGCAATGCGCACTGATGCGATGCTCGATTTCGCGGCGCTGGGCCTTTGCTTAAGCGCTGGACTCGCCACCCATCCGCGCTTTGTCCCGTGGATCGCAGCGATGCTGCCGTTCCTGCTAATGCATCCGCGCGGGCGGCGCTGGTTGAGCTCGCGCGGGTTTTGGCTGGCCGCGCTGCTTGGCTTGACCGGGCTAATTCCCACGCTTTGGTTTAACGCCAGTTACGCCTTTGAAAACCTCCAGTTCCAGCTGCTGGATCGCCATCCGTGGCGTTTTGCGTGGTCGGGGCTGCGCTTTTTTCCTGAACAGGTGCTGCTGACTACCCCTACGACGGTGCTGCTGCTGGTGTGGATCTTGCGCAGAGCGCGCCGCTCAAGCGACCCTCGGCTGTGGCTGTGTATGAGTTTGGCGATCAGCCACTGGTTGCTCTATGCGCTGCTAGCGCCGCTGTCGGACCGCGACCGTTTGAGCGCGCACTGGACGCTACCGAGCTATCTGTTGGCTTTAAGCGCGCTGCCTCTTTTGCTCGAAGACCGCGTGCGGCGCACTCGAGTGCTGATCGCCAGCGCGCTGTCGCTGCTGTTCAGCGCGCTGCTGCTAGGCGTGCTGGGTATGGGCGCGTTGCGCGTTAGTCCTGGCGCGCAGTTCGCCAGTAAATGGCTGCCTGAGAATTTTATCGGCTGGCGCGAAGCGGCCGGGCTTTACCGGATGGTGCAGCCGTTCGCCGAGCGCGATACGGTGCTGGTCGCCGATAATTTTATGCTCGCAGCGCAGCTCGCCTTTGAGCTCAAACGGCCGCACGATTTGTACGTGCTCGACCATCCATTAAACGCCAAGCACGGCCGCGCGTTGCAACTCAAAATCTGGCAGCGCGATGGTAAAAGTGCGGCCGCCCGCGCCAGGTCCGCGCCAATTTTATTACTTGCCGAGCTCAGCGCGACCAAGCGTGAGGCGCAGCCGAACTGGGTTGCGGGCTGGTGTTCGGCGCTTGGGCCGCTCGATTTGGTGGCGGATTTTAGTTTGGTCGCCGAACGCAAGCGCGTGGCGATTTTGCAAAGTGCCGCTGCGGGCTGTGCGCTGCCAGCGTTGGGCTATGTAGGCATCGAAGGCGGCGAAATTCGCGGCTGGCATCTATCGGGTGGTGCGCAGGTAATCGCCTTTGATCTGTTTAAGCTCAGCGATCGAGCTGAGCGCCTGCTTGCCTCGTTTGCGCCCGGCGAGGTCGGCTTGAGGCTCGCGCCATCGGTCTTTAACGCACCGCTGCCGCTCGGCTCCGGCACGCTCGAACTGCGCGCGCGCTACGCAAAGGGCGGCGTCGTCACCTTGGCCGCCGCTCAATTTTGAAGCGGGTGCAGGCCGTAGGGTTTGAGCATGCCGAGCAGTGCGATCAGCGGCAAACCAATCAACGCGCTCGGATCGCGAGATTCAATCGAGCTGACCAACGCTATGCCGAGCGCTTCAGACTTAAATCCACCTGCACAATCGAGCGCGTCTTCCAGCGCGAGATAGCGGTCAATCTCCGCACTGCCAAAGTCGCGAAACTGCACGCGGGTGCTTACAACCTCGATCGCTTGCAATTCTTCATCGCTGACCAGTGCCAAGGCTGAATGGAACCACGCCTCGCAGTTGCCAAAAGCCAGCAGCATCGTGCGCGCAGCGCTCAAATTTCCAGGTTTGCCAAAGGTTTGTTGATTGCACACCATCGTTTGGTCACAGCCAATCACTAAGGCGCCCGGATTTAGTTTTGCCACCGCGCGGGCTTTTTTCTCAGCCAAGCGCTGGGCGAGCGCTAAACCTGACTCGTCAACTAACGCGCGCTCATCCACATCTGGGGCGCTCGATGAAAACTCAATTTGCATGCGCGCCAGCTGTTCGCGGCGATAGCGCGAGGAGCTGGCCAAAATGAGCGGCCGAATGAGTTTCAAGCTTGGGTAAGCGCTTGCGCTTCGCTCAAGGCTACGTCAAGCGTTTGCAGGTACTCATCGAGCTTGTCGGTCGCGGTTACCAGCTTTTCGCGGCGCTCGTCAAATTCAGCAATCGCGCTGGACTCGGCAAACTGCGCCACCCATTGGCGGTCTTTAAGCGATTGGCTCATCACCTGCTGAAACAGCTTGTTGGTTTGCTCAAGGAGCGTGCGCCGATACAGGCTCGCGGCACTGACCTCGGCACTCACCTGTTCGATCTGCTGGGCGCGATTTTTGGTTCGTCGCGCGAGCGCTTCAAGTGCGTCAAGGGCATCGAGCAATTCGTGTGCGGCGATCGTACGCACGCGCGCAGTGCGGCCCCGCAGGTACAAAAAAACCGCAGCCAGGCCGATAGCCGGCAGCGCGACCACAAACATCAATAAGTCGAAAATTTCCACGCCGTTCAAAGCCTGTAGGGCCTTTTCAGTTAAGCCATGTGCATCGCTAGTAGCCGTAAAAGTCGCGCAACATCGCCTCGGAGCCTTTGTACTCGGCCGCATTCGCTTCTATGAACTGGGTAATGCCAAGTTCAGCTAGAACTTCATAGAGTTTTTGGTCTTCATGCATTTTTAAAAGTGCCGTGGTCAAGGCCTGCCTCACGCTCGCTTCCACCTTGGGTGACACCGAAATGGCGGCACCCGGAAAATCCCTCGACGTGGTCACTGGTGTGAGATTTGAATACTCGTTTTGCAACCACTTTGGCACCATTGCAGCATCAGCCTCCCCTGAGGACATGATTTCTACCGTATCGCGCCAGCTTTGTGCAGTGGTCACCATCATCGGCTGTTGGATCGGGTTGGGGAACAGCTCAAGCAGCAGCGCGTAGCCCAAGCTCGGTGCGGGCATGCTCGATACTGGCCGTGCGACAAAGCTCTTGATCGTCTCGGCTTCGGAGCTATTGGAGAGCAGCGAATAAGCGATTGGGTCAGCCGTTTTGACCAGCGGCGTGTAGCCGAAACGCTGAATTCGGTAGTCGGTGAAATGCGGGTCGTCAAACACGATGTCCCAGTCTTGCCGCTTGCGCATATCTGACCAGTAGATATGGTAATTGCGATGGGTTATCAGCGTGATCGTGTTGCCGGTCGCCTTGCTTAGGTATTCGGCAAGGGGTTGGTAAATCTCCCGGGCGCGAACCTCGCTGTAGGAGGGCTCGACGACCAAATTAAGGTCCGCTGCACTCGCTGATGTGCTGACAATCAGGCAACCCAAAGCTGCCTTAAAAATTCGACCAAGACCGAGCATCGTTCAACCCCTAGTTGTGACGAATAAAAATCCAAGCACTAATCATGCCGATTCGCTTGGCAGTGCAAAACGGACGCCTGAGGGTAACTCCGCATGCGCGGTTTGTGCTACTGGCGCAAGTGGGAATTGGGCGCTTTTTTTAACAACGACCAGCAGATCAGTGCCCGCACTGTGGATTGCGCACTGCACAACCTCCGCAACCGTCTCAGTTTCGCTGGCGGTCGCCGAGTAGAGACCCGTTCCGGGCAATAGTTGCGCTTGCTCAGACGATACCAAACGCCGCAAGCAGCGCTTGTGTGCGCCTAAATAGTGCAGGCGTGCGACGATCTCCTGGCCCGGATAGCAGCCTTTTTGAAAGTTCAACGCGCCCCAGCGTTCGAGGCTCAGCGCCTGTGGGACGAACAGGTCTTGAGTGCTCGGCTCGATTTCCGGGAATTCCGCGCGAATGCCATGCAGCTGCCAAGCAGCTGCGAAATCGGCGGACGCATCGTGATCTGCAAGCGAGTGGTCAACCAGGCGCACTTGCCGCTCGCCAATCGAGTAGCCCAGCTCGTCAGTAAGCCTGCGCAGCGTGGGCTCAGCCTCCAACCCATCGAGGATGCGTGCCTCAACGGACAGCTCAGTTATCGGGCTTAAACTCGCTTTGGCACGCATCACAAACCGCGCCATTCGCGTGCGCAGCGGCTCGGCGATGCTCGCAGGCACGATCATCAACAGCGATTCAGGTGACTCTTGCAACAAAACAATCACAGCCAGCACGCGACCTTTGACGCTCAAATACGCCGCGAGCAGCGCGTTGTCGGGCTTCAAACTCGCGACGTCCTGGGTCAATTGAGATTGTAGAAACACATGTGCTTCAGCGCCTTGAACGCGGATCGCTGCGTAGTGCGCGAAACGCTGCCAGGTTGTCAGAGGAGGTGTCTGCATTGACTTAATTTTGATCACGCAATGGTTGAAATACGGTGACAGCTGGCGAGCACGCGAGCGCAAACTGCCGACCGTGAGACTGTGCGGATGCCGCGAAGTTCTCAAGCTTCGCAAACCCACTATACTTCGCGCCGATCCGGCGTATTCCCATCGGTCCTGTCACCGTAGGTTAAGTTGATGCAAAAGTTAGACGCTGTTCCATTGCCGAATGAGCCGATACCGCAAGAACTCCCCGACGCTGTGCCTGAGGCGCCGCCTTCACCCGCCGCGATAGAAATTGGCGGTCGAGACGGTCTCGATCCCACGCGCTACGGCGATTGGGAAAAAAACGGCCGCTGCATTGATTTTTGATGATCAATCGTCACCCGTCACCCGCAAATTTTTAAGGTCATTCATGGCGAATTCCACCCCTCCCGCTTCCTCTGCCGCTAGCCGTCGACCCCTGTCGCCGCATTTGCAGGTTTACAAGCCGCAGCTCACCTCGATGCTGTCGATCGTTCATCGCATCACCGGCGTTGCGTTGACGGTAGGCTCGATCGTGTTGATCTGGTGGCTGGTGGCAGCTGCAGGCAGCCGCGAGCAATTCGAGTACGTGCAAGGTTTGCTCAACCATCGCCTGGGGCAGTTTCTCCTGCTCGGCTGGACGTTTGCTTTGAATTACCACCTGCTCAACGGGATCCGCCATTTGGCCTGGGATATGGGCTGGGGCCTGGACATCAAGCGCACCTATCAAACTGGCTGGGCGGTCATCGGCTCGAGTGTTGTACTAACCGCTGTGGTTTGGGCTATCGCGCTCAAAGCTTGATTTTTATTGAGGTCACACGATGAGCTTACGGTCACCCCTGCAACGCGCACGCGGATTGGGTTCTGCAAAAGAAGGCGTCGGACATTGGTGGGTGCAGCGCTTGACCGCTATCGCCCTGGTCCCGCTAACGCTGTGGTTCATGTTCTCGATCGTGGCGCTGCAACCCGCAGGCTACGATCAAGTGCGCGCTTGGCTTGGTCAGCCACTCGCGAGCATCGCCAGTATTGGCCTGGTGCTTGCGCTTTTCTATCACGCGCAGTTGGGTATCCAAGTCGTGGTTGAAGACTACGTGCACCAGCGTGCTGCTGAAGTCACTCTCCAAATATTGACTAAGTTTTTCTGTTTCTTTGGCGCGGTGGCCTGTAGCTTGGCGATCTTAAGAATTTCGTTGGGGAGCTAAAAATAATCGTGCCGCAAGCTTATAAAATCACCCAACACAAATACGATGTGATCGTTGTGGGAGCCGGTGGCGCTGGGCTTCGCGCCACGATGGGGCTTGCCAGCAGCGGTTTGACCACTGCCTGTATCAGCAAGGTCTTCCCGACCCGGTCACACACCGTGGCGGCGCAAGGTGGCATGTCGGCGGCCCTGGGGAATATGGGCGAAGACGACTGGCGTTTTCACTTTTACGACACCATCAAAGGCTCCGACTGGCTAGGCGATCAGGACGCGATCGAATATATGTGCCGCGAGGCTATCCCGTCAGTGATCGAGCTTGAACACTACGGCGTGCCTTTTTCGCGCACCGAGGACGGGCGCATTTATCAACGCCCGTTTGGCGGCATGACCACGCATTACGGTCAAGGCATCGCACAGCGCACTTGCGCCGCTGCTGACCGCACCGGGCACGCGATTTTGCACACGCTGTATCAGCAATCGCTTAAGCACGACGCGCGCTTTTTCATTGAATATTTTGCGCTCGATCTGCTGATGGACAACGGCGTGTGTCGCGGCGTTTTAGCGCTCGATATGGCCGAAGGACAGCTGCATTTGTTCCGCGCACACGCGGTGATTCTGGCGACCGGCGGCTATGGCCGGGCGTATTTTTCGGCGACTTCAGCGCACACCTGCACCGGCGATGGCGGCGGCATGGCACTGCGCGCTGGGCTGCCATTGCAAGACATGGAGTTTGTGCAGTTTCACCCGACCGGCGTGTACGGCGCGGGCTGCCTGATTACTGAGGGCGTGCGCGGCGAGGGCGGCTATCTGACCAACTCAAAGGGCGAGCGCTTTATGGAGCGCTACGCACCGAACGCCAAAGATCTCGCCTCGCGCGACGTGGTGTCGCGTTCGATGACCGTTGAAATCCGCGAGGGAAGAGGCGTTGGCCCGCTTAACGACCATATCCATCTGAACTTGCAGCACTTAGGCCCAGATGTGATCCACAAGCGTCTGCCCGGAATCGCGGAAACCGCGCGGATTTTCGCGAACGTTGATGTCACCAAGGAACCCATTCCAGTGTTGCCAACCGTGCACTACAACATGGGCGGCATCCCGACCAATTACCACGGCGAAGCGGTGATTCTGAAGGACGGCAACCCTGATCACGTGGTGCCGGGCTTGTATTCCATCGGTGAGGCGGCATGCGTGTCGGTGCACGGTGCCAATCGCTTGGGCTCCAATTCTCTGCTCGATTTGATCGTCTTTGGGCGCGCCGTGGCCAAGCGCTGCGCGGCGACCATCAAGCCCAATCAGCCGCACAAAGACTTGCCCGCATCTGCCAACGATCCGCTGCTCGCCAATTTTGACAAAATCCGCCACGCAAACGGCTCAACGCCCACGTCGGAAATCCGCGCGACTATGCAGCGCACCATGCAAGCCGATGCGGCGGTTTTTCGAACCACGGCTACGCTCGCCGCGGGCGCCAAGAAAATGGGCGAGGTCTATAAAAGCTTCAGTGACGTGTCGATCAAGGATCGTTCGCTGATTTGGAACTCCGATTTGATCGAGACCCTTGAGCTGCAAAACTTGTTGGGTCAGGCGGTCGCCACGATCGAATCGGCGGTAAATCGCCATGAAAGCCGTGGCGCGCACGCGCATGAAGATTTCCCGGAGCGCGACGATGTGAACTGGCACAAGCACACCTTGTGTACGGTTAACGACGACGGCTCGGTTAAGTTCGAGTACCGGCCGGTGCATATGTACACGCTGTCGCCAGATGTTGACGTGGTTCCGCTTAAAAAACGCACCTATTAAAGTCGGCTTGATTGCTGGCCCGTCCCGCCCAACATGCCGTTGTATAGAAGAGAGAAAAGGTCTTAAGCATGGCGCAATTCACGCTTCCGAAGAATTCCAAGATCGGCAAAGGCAAGCACTTTGCCGCGCCCGGCGCTGCGCGCGTTAAAAACTTTCAGATTTATCGTTGGGATCCAGATAGCGGCGAAAATCCGCGCACCGATACCTACGAAGTGGACCTCGATAAATGCGGCCCGATGGTGCTTGATGCACTGATCAAGATCAAAAATGAGATCGACCCAACGCTGACGTTTCGGCGGTCGTGCCGCGAGGGGATTTGCGGCTCGTGCGCGATGAATATTGCTGGGACCAACACGCTGGCGTGCACCAAAGCGATTAGCGAAGTGTCTGGCGACGTCAAGATTTATCCGCTACCGCATATGCCGGTGGTGAAAGATCTGGTCCCGGACATGACCCACTTTTACGCACAGTACGCGTCTATCCAGCCGTGGCTGAAAACTGAAAGCTCAGCGCCACCGGATCGCGAGCGCTTGCAGTCGGTTAGCGATCGCGAAAAAATTGACGGCCTCTACGAATGCATTCTGTGCGCGTGCTGCTCGACCGCGTGCCCAAGCTATTGGTGGAACGGCGACCGCTATTTAGGCCCGGCGGTTTTGTTGCAAGCCTATCGCTTCATTGTCGACTCGCGCGATGAATCTACCGGCGAGCGTCTCGATAACCTAGAAGACCCGTTTCGGCTGTATCGCTGTCACACCATCATGAACTGCACGCGCACCTGCCCGAAGGGCCTGAACCCGGCTAAGGCGATTGCTGAAATTAAGAAACTCATGATCGAGCGGCGTTCGGCATAAATAATTCGCATGGAGGATCTGTACACCCCAAGTAACGAAACGGCGCTCAAACGCTTGCGCTGGCGCTGCCGGCGCGGGACGCGTGAGTTAGACCGCATGCTCGGGGGCTTTCTGGAAACGAGCTTTGTGACGCTGACCCTTGACCAGCAGTACGCCTTTGAGCGCCTGCTTGAATGCGAAGATGACCAGCTCTGGGATTGGCTAAGTGGCGCCCAAATTGCGGCCGATGGCGCACTACGTGAAGTCATCGAAAAGATCCGCGCCCGGACTCTCGCTTAAGCTCGAGCGTTCGCGCTGGCTGGTCGGCTGGCTGCTACTCAGCAACACAGTCGCTCTGATCGCGCTGGCCACGGCGCCGCTGCCACTCTGGGCGCAGGGCTTGAGCGCCGGGCTGGTGATCGCTTTCGCCATTTATTCTTGGCGCAACGATCCTGCGCGGCGTTTTGTTCATCTACACTGGTTTGTCGATGGTGGCGTTGAAATGACCCGTGCCGACGGCGCGATCGAGGCGTTTGATGCACTTTCCGGCGATCTGGTGCTGCCGATTTTTATCGGGATTGAACTCAGGCGCCAAGACAAAATCCTACAGCGACTGGCGCTTTTTTCCGACAGCGCGCACGCCGACGATTTGCGTATGCTGCGCGTCCGCCTGAAATCTACCGAGTGATTTTTTGAACCTGACATTGCCCGTTTTTGCCACGCAACGCTGTCTAGTGATTGAGCGGGTGTCGCTATGTTTCGACCATTAGAGCTGTTTATCGGCCTGCGCTACACGCGCGCCAAGCGCCGCAATCACTTTATCTCGTTCATTTCGTTGAGCTCAATGCTCGGCATCGCGGTGGGTGTGACCGCGCTGATTACCGTGCTCTCGGTGATGAACGGCTTTGAGAAGGAGCTGCGCACGCGCATGCTCGGGATGATTTCGCACGCCACGATCAGCGGGATCGGCGAGGACTTTGGCGATTGGCAGGGCGCGGTCGGCAAGGCGCTTAAACATCCACACGTCACCGGTGCTGCACCGTATGTTGAGCGCGAGGCGATGGTGCAGGGGATGCGCGTGTCGGGTGCGTTGTTGCGCGGGATCGCCCCGGAGCGTGAGGGCACTGTTTCTGAACTGGTTGAGCGCATGAGCGAGGGCGCCGTGGAGTCGCTCAAACCGGGTGAATTCAACATTGTGCTGGGGACCGAATTGGCGTCGTTTCTAGGTGTGGTCAAGGGCGATCAGGTGACGGTGTATGCGCCGCAGTTGAATGTCACGCCGGTAGGGGTGCTGCCCACGCTTAAGCGCTTTACCATGTCGGGTACTTTTTCTGCGGGCATGAATCAATACGATCGTGGGCTCGCGGTGATCCACATCAATGACGCGCAGCGTTTGTATCGAATGGGCGAGGGCGTCAGTGGCGTGCGGCTTAAGCTCGACGATATGTTTCTGGGGCGCAAAGTCGCGCGCGAACTGGCCGATGAGCTAGGCGAGTTTTTCTCAGTGCGCGATTGGACGCAAGAAAACGCCAACTTTTTCTCGGCAGTGCAGATGGAGAAAACGGTGATGTTCATCATCTTGCTGCTGATCGTGGCGGTGGCCGCGTTCAACATCATTTCAACGCTGATTATGGTGGTCACCGACAAACAGGCGGATATCGCAATCCTGCGCACGCTCGGCTTGAGCCCGGCCTCGGTGATGGGCGTGTTTGTGGTGCAGGGCACCATCATTGGCGTGGTCGGCACGGTTTTGGGCGTCATCGGCGGCGTGCTGCTGGCGTTAAATGTTGAAAACTTGGTACCAATGCTGGAACGCTTGATTGGCCGCCAGTTTCTCTCGGCAGATATTTATTACATCTCGGAGCTACCGTCGGAGCTGCTGTGGTCGGATGTCTCGACTATTGCGCTGTGTTCGTTTGTTTTGAGTACGCTGGCGACTTTGTATCCCGCATTGCGCGCTGCGCGCACCCAACCGGCTGAGGCGCTGCGCTATGAGTAAGACGGTGCTGGAATGCTCTGGGTTGAGCAAGGTGTTCAGCGACGGCACGCTGCGAGTGGATGTGTTTCGCGATCTGCAACTGCTGGTTTTGGAAGGCGAGAAAGTCGCGATTATTGGTGCGTCCGGCGCGGGCAAAAGCACCTTGCTGCACATCCTTGGCGGGCTCGATGAACCCACCACCGGCGAAGTGCGCGTCAATAACGAGCTAATGAGCGCGCTAAGCGCCAAGGCGCGCGGCGATTTGCGCAATCGCAGCATGGGTTTTGTCTACCAGTTTCATCATCTCCTGGGCGAGTTCAGCGCGCTTGAGAATGTCGCCATGCCGCTGCTGATTCGCGGCACACCGATCGCGCAGGCGCGTGAAAAAGCGCGTGCCTTGCTGGAACGTGTGGGCTTGGGTGCAAGACTGACCCACAAACCCGGCGAGCTATCCGGCGGCGAACGCCAGCGCGCTGCGGTTGCGCGTGCACTGGTGGGTGATCCGGCGTGCGTGCTCGCCGATGAGCCAACCGGCAATCTCGACGAGAAAACCGCCGCTGGGGTCTACGATTTAATGCTCGAACTCAATCAGGAACGCAAAACCAGTTTCGTCGTGGTCACCCATGATCGCGCGCTCGCGCGGCGTCTCGACCGGGTGCTTGAACTCAAGCACGGCATTTTGCAGCCCGCTTAGGCAACGGCGCTTAAGGATCCGATCTGGCCATGGAAGGCAGCAACCGCAAGCTAAACCTCCCGCACCTGGCCGCTGCGCTGATTGCGGGGGCCACTTTGGCGCTCACGCTGCCGACTTATCCGGCCGCGCACTGGCTGGTTGCTTTTGGTGTTCTCGCGCTGGGCGTTGCGCTGCGCTTGCGTTCGCTGTTGCCGATCGCGGCATTTGCAGGCGCGCTGCTGACGCTACATGCCGCGTTTGCGTCAGTCGCTGCGCGGATTGAGCCGGCACTGGTCGGCAGCAGCCAGAGCCTGACCGCCACTATCCTTGAGCCACCCAAAAGTGACGCATTGCTGACCCGCATCCGCGTCAAATCGCAGCTCGGCAATCTACGTTTGAGCTGGTACGGCGCGCCGCCGCTGGCGGTCGGGGAGCGCTGGCAGCTGCAGGTCAAGCTCAAGCGCCCGCGCGGCACATTCAATCCAGGCGCGTTTGATTTCGAGCAGCTGGCCTTGCGCGAGCGTGTGGTCGCAACCGGCTATGTGCAGCACGGCAAACGCCTGCAGGCCGCCGGCGCGCCTGCCCTGCTGGCCGGATGGCGCACAACGCTTTCTGAGCGAATTGGCCGCACGCTCGGCTTGAGTGAACCAACCGCCTTGATTCAGGCGCTAGCGCTCGGTGATCAGCGCGCAATGAGCCAGGCGCAGTGGGATATTTTGCGCGCCAGCGGCACCACGCACCTGTTTGCGATCTCAGGCTTTCATATCGGCCTGATCGCGCTGCTGGTGCTGTTCGCGCTGCGCGCGGTTGCGCGCTTTCTGCCTCCGAGCAGCCAGCGCTTTGCGCTGTATCCGCTGTTTAAGCTGCTGGCGGTGCTGGCTGCGGTCGCCTACGGTTTGCTGGTCGGTTTTGCGGTGCCTACCGCGCGCACCTGTTTGGTGATGCTGCTGTTTGCCGCCATGCTCATTGCGCGGCGCACGATCGATGTGGCCAGTGCGCTGCTGTTGGTCGGCGCAATGATTGTGCTCGCTGATCCGCTCACGCTGCTCGCGCCCGGATTTTGGCTTTCGTTTCTGAGCGTAGGCGGCCTGCTGTATGCATTTGGCGGCCGCGCACGTCGGCCGCTGCTGGTTGAACTGGTCCACGCGCAGTGGGCTTCGAGCGTGTTTTTACTGCCGTTAACTTTGAAATTTTTTGGTCAGTTTTCGCCCGCGTCAATCCCCGCAAACTTCTTGGCGATTCCGCTAATTTCACTGGTTATCGTGCCGTTTGCGCTGTTGGGAACCGCAGCGGAGGCCTGTGCAGAAGGAGCTGGGCGGGTGCTGTTGATGATCTCGATGGTGCTGATGCAGCTGTTAATGGTGGCGCTTGCGCAACTCGGCTCATGGTGCCAATCGATCACGCTGTATGTGATGGAACTCTCGGACTGGCGCCTAGCGATTGCATTGCTGAGCGCGCTGATCGCGCTGGCCCCACGCGCCTTGCGCGGCCGCTACCTTGGGCTGATCGGACTGCTGGTACTGCTGCCGATCCAGCCGCCGCTGCCGCACGGCGCGTGGCGCATGACCGTATTCGACGTGGGCTTGGGCCAGGCGGTGTTGATCGAAACCGCTAAAGCGCAAGTGTTGATCGATACCGGTCCCGCCTACGGCCCCGAGGCGGACGCCGGCGATCGCGTCGTGGTCCCGGGCTTGCGCATGCGCCAAGTGCGGGATATTGATCGCTTAATCGTCTCGCACGGCGACCAGGACCACGCGGGCGGTCTCAAATCGGTGCTTGCGGCGTACCCGGAAGCCCAGGTCATCAGCAGCGATCCGAAGATTCGCAAAGCACCGTGCCTCGCGGGTCAGCGGTTTAGCTATGACGGCGTGGATTTTGAATTTCTGCATCCAACGCCCGGCCTGCCGTACCTAAAGAATTTGAGTTCCTGCGTGCTGCGCGTCAGCGGTCCCGGCGGCAGCGCGCTGATTCCTGGCGATATCGATTCAACGATCGAGGGGCGCCTGCTGCGCGATCAGCGCCGTGCGCTAAATGCTGACGTGCTGCTAGTCCCGCACCATGGCTCGGCATCCTCCAGCACCCAAGCGTGGATCGATGCGGTCTCACCTGAATTCGCTATAGTGTCGGCCGGATTTAAAAACCGCTTTGATTTCCCCCGGAGCGAGGTTGTAGCGCGCTACAGGGGCGCCGAAGTGGCATTCCTGAATACCGCCGACTCAGGGCAGATTGAAGTACTCGCGATCCCCACCCAAGCGTTGCAAATCAAGCGCACCCGGCTTAAGTCGCCAAGCCTTTGGCGCGAATAGTTTTCGCATCCCAAAGCGCCTGCTCGCGGGTAAACTTAGCGCCATCAACACGCGAGGCAACACATGACTTCCAGCGCCACCGCCGATGCTCCCGCCGCCGCCACAACCAATGCTCCAAGCGCTGTAAAGGACGCCCTCCGGCGCGAACACAGCGTCGCCAAGAATTTGTTTTTTGGTGAGATCGTTGAGGAGAACCTGCTGCCATTCCCAGCCATGCGCGAGCGCGATCGCGAGATGCTCGGGATGATGTTGGATTCAATCGACGACTTCATGCGCGAGCAAGATTTTCGCGGCTTTGATCGGGCCGGTGAGCAGCCGGCTGAGTTCATCCAAGGCCTCCGCGATATGGGCCTGTTTGGCTTGATCATCCCGGAAAGCTTCGGCGGAATGGAGCTTTCAAATGCCGCCTACGCGCGCGTGCTAGCGCAAACCTCCAGCTTTGATGCCGGCGTTTCAGTCACCGTGGGTGCGCATTCATCGATCGGCATGAAAGGCATTTTGCTGTCAGGCAGCGACGCGCAAAAAGCGCGCTACCTGCCCAAACTCGCCAGTGGTGAGCTGATTGCCGCGTTTTGCCTGACCGAATCGGGCGCAGGCTCAGATGCAGCGTCATTGCGCACGTCCGCTACAAAAAATGCCGACGGCAGTTGGACGCTCAACGGTGAAAAAATCTGGATCAGCAACGGTGGCTTGGCCGGGCTGTACACGGTATTCGCCAAAACCGATTCAGCCGACGGCAAGATGACCGCCTTTATCGTCGAAGCGGCCTGGCCTGGCGTCAGCCACGGTCCGCACGAAGACAAAATGGGCATTCGGGGTTCCAACACCACCACGGTTGCCTTTGCCGATGTTCGCGTTCCGCCTGAAAATGTTCTGGGTGCGGAGGGCAAAGGCTTCAAGGTCGCGATGAGCATCCTCAATAACGGCCGCACCGGCTTGGGCGGCGGCGCGGTGGGTGGCATGAAAGCGCTGATCAAACTGTCCGTCGCGCAGGCCAAGGAGCGCAAACAGTTCGGTCGCCCAATCGCCGAATTTGGGCTGATGCGCGAGAAAATCGCGCAAATGACGGTGGATTGCTTCGCCGCCGAAAGCACCGTGTGGATGGTCGCGCACTACATCGACCAGGGCTTTGACGATTACTCGGCTGAAGCGGCGATCAGCAAGGTGTTTGCATCCGAAGCCATCCAGCGTTGCGCGCATGAAGCGCTGCAAATCGCCGCCGGCGCGGGCTTTATGCGCGAGCTGCCGTACGAGCAGTACACCCGCGACAGCCGAATTTTGTCGATTTTTGAAGGCACCAACGAGATTTTGCGGCTGTACATCGCGCTATCTGGTTTGAAAGACGTGGGCAGTTCCTTAACCGAGCTCAGGTCGGCCGTCGGTGATATTTTTAACAATCCAATCAAGGGCTTTGGAATCCTGAGCGGCTACGCGCAGCGCTTGGTGAAAGGGGCCACCGGCATTGGCACCGATAAAATTGTCACCCCGCTGCACCCGCGCTTGCGGCGGGTGGCGGAGGTATTTGAAAAGTTTACCAGCGAGCTTTCCGCGCAATCTGACGCGCTGCTGCGCAAACATGGCAAATCCATCACCGAGCAGCAGCATCAGCTCAAGCGCATCGGCGAAATCGTCATCGATTTATTCGTCGGCCTGTGCGTGCTGGCGCGCGCACACTCGCTGCAGGAAGCCAACGCCAAAAACGCCGAACAAGCCCTGCAAATCGCCGAAGTGTTCAGCAAACAAGCCCGCCGCCGCATGAACCGTTGTGTGCGTGGCCTAGCGAAAAACGAAGACGACAAAATCGAGTCCCTCGCCGCTTTCACACTCGAAAAAGGCGTGTTTGATTGGGACGTGGTTTAGCGCTGGGTTGACTCTTTGATCGTTGCTTTGGTGAGCTGGCCAGGTCTGTAAGCTTCGCCAGCTGCCTGATAACTTTAGGGCGTGTCGACTTTGAGCGCGCCAAAATCGATTTGGTCGAAAGAGGAGACTTCGCAATGGCGGGCTTGGGCGTCTGGTTCGGCGTCGCGAACTAGGCGCCAGGTGTGGATGCCGTTGGCAGCAGCGGCGTCGAGTTCTTCGCTGATATCTGACAAAAATGCCACGTGATTGCCGGGTTGACTGATGCGTTTGAGAATTTCGGCATAGGCATGCGGTTCGCGTTTGGGGCCCACGTGGGTGTCGAAAAAACCTCTGAACAGCGCGCTTAGGTCGCCCATCGCGGTGTGTCGAAAATATTGTAATTGCGCCGGCAGCGAGCCTGAGGAATACACGTACACCGGCAGCCCGGCGCTATTCCAACGGCGCAGCGCGGGCACGACGTCGTCGTATAAATGCGCGACAAACTCGCCTTGCGCATAGCCGTCGGCCCAAATCATCCCTTGCAGCGCTTTAAGTGCGGGGTCTTTTACATCGGCGTCGCTCAGCTCCAGCAGCTGTGCCACTTGCGCGCCTAAATCGCTGAGTGCCAAGCCGTGGCGCTGGCTTAAGTCTTTGAGCCACGCGCTGACGTCTGGGCTGTGCGCGTTGGCCGCAACGAAAGCGGGCAGGCGCTCGCGTGCAAACGGAAACAGCACGCCTTTGACGAAGTGCAGCGATCCCGCGGTGCCTTCAATATCGGTGATGACCGCGCAAATCATGCGTGCGGCTCAAATCGCGGAAAACGCGTGGCGATGTCGTCGCTAGTGAAATTGGCGACCCAGCCTGCCGGATTATTAAACAGTCGCAGCGCCACAAATGACGGCCGTTCGCCCATATCGAACCAGTGTTTGGTGCCCGCCGGGACGCGGATCAAATCGCCGGCAACGCAGTGGACCTCGTAGACGCGATCGGCGACATGCAGCGTAAACAGCCCTGCTCCGGCCACGAAAAAACGCACCTCGTCTTCGGCATGCGTGTGTTCGTTTAGAAACTTCTGACGAAAGGCTTCACGCTCAGGATGGTCGGGCGCGAGGCTGACCACATCCACGGTCACATAGCCGCCGGTGTTCATCAGCTGATCAATCTGTGGTCGAAATGCTTGCAAAATCAGCTCGTTAGACGCGCCGGGCGTCACTTCTGCCAGCGGCGTCCAGCGTTCGAATTGAACGCCGATGGGCGCTAGCTCGCGGCAGATATCGAGAACTTCTCCGCCTTCGAAATGCACAACTTCAGCGCCGGAATCGGCAAATATTCGTAAATACGACATCTTAGAGTGCTCTCACTGGGGTTCCGCGCAGGCGCTGCAATTCAAGCTCGGCTTGCAGCAGGAATTCAAACACATCGAGATGACGCTTGGCTTCGTGGACATCGCGTCCCCAGGTGTAAATGCCGTGGCCTTCGATCAGGTAGCCCGGACAGCGCGGCTGCGGCTTGATCCACGCCTCAATGGCGTCGGTAATTTCGTTCATGTCCTGGGAGTTGCGCACCACCGGCAGCACCACTTCTTCCTCGTGGGTTTGGTGGCCGCGTAAGCCTTTGAGCAGCTCGTAGTCGCGCAGGTGAATGCCGCCGACGGCTGCAAAAAACTTGCTGGCCACGGTTTGCGCGAGCGAATGGGTGTGCAAGACGCAGCCAATCTCGCCTAGCTCGCGATAAAGCTGCGTGTGCAGCGCGGTCTCAGCCGACGATTTGAGCCCGGCATCAAGCGCCCGACCGCGCAAATCCACGCGCATCAAATCCTCACTCTTGAGCTGCGATTTATCTCGGCCCGACACGGTGATGGCAATTTCATCGCGGCCCACGCGCACCGAGAAATTGCTGCTGGTCGCCGGGGTGAGCCCGCGCGCGCCGAGTTCACGCACGCAGCTTAAAAGTTCGTCAATCACGTGAAGCTCCGCGCCAAAGGGCGGCGTATTATGCGGTGGCAGATCATCCACAAATTCGAGGGTCGCCATGAAAAATACGCTCACTTTGTATGGTTATTGGCGCTCGTCAGCCGCTTGGCGGGTGCGTATCGCGCTGAATTTAAAGGGAATCGATTACATCAACCAGCCGGTTTCGCTGATTAATGGCGAGCAGCATAGCGAGCGCTATGTCGAGATGAATCCACAAGAACTCCTGCCAACGCTCAAGCATGGCGAGCGCGTGATCCGCCAAAGCCTGGCGATCATGGAATATCTAGATGAATTTCAGCCTGAACCCGCCATCATGCCGACCACGGCGCGTGAGCGCGCGCGGGTCCGTACGCTGGCGCTGGCGGTGTGCTGCGATATCCACCCGCTGCAAAACCTGCGGGTCATGAAATACCTTGAAACGCAGTTGCACATCAGCGAGGCACAGCGCGCGGCGTGGTTTCAACATTTCATTCCCGCCGGTCTCAAGGCACTAGAAACGTTGCTCGCCAGCAATCCGGGCACCGCTGAATTTTGCGAAGGCGATACGCCATCGATCGCGGACTGCTGCTTGATCCCGCAGTTGGGCAGTTCAACGCGCGTTGGCGTGGATTTAAGCGGCTATCCAACGATCAATCGCATCGCGCGCAACTGCGCGCAACTGGATGCCTTTGAGCGCGCCAAACCTGAGTTTCAGCCCGACGCGCCGAAATAAGCGGCGTCACTTTGTTGATCGTCAGCACCTCGCCACTGTCGGCATCAATCAACACGGATGAATCCAGCGTCCACTGCTGAATTTGCTCCAAGGTCTAGCTTTCCGCCAATGCCGTCACTTCCCAAGCTTGCTTGCCGTTTAAAAACAGCGACGCGTAGCTAAACCCGTACGCTAAGCGCAATCCGAGCGGCGTGGGGTAGTACATCCGTGTGGTGTGCAGCCGCAGAAAATCGCGAGTCGGGTCAAAACCCGTTGGGATTTCAATAAATTGGCTGCGCGCACCGCTTGGGATGGAAAGCGGGTCGCGAACAAACTTGGGCGGTTCAATCGGCTTGCCGTGCAGAGTGTTCATCGCAGGAAAGTGTTTGCGGAAGGCGTCGAGGGCGGCGTCGATTCCGCGATCGTTGAGGTTAGGCCAGAGTTTGGCGTGGCCGCCTGCGGCAATCTTCACGATTTGACTGTCCTGATCAGTCGATAGCGCCCAGGACTGCATCCATATTGGAACGCCCCCCTAGAGCTCTACGAATCAAGACTCCAGTCCTTTCATTTGTCGGGTACGACGCGTCTGTGTGGGAAATTTTTGGTGATCCATAGAAAATTTGGGCGAAGTCGACTGATCAACATCCACGCCATACGCAATCTCGTTTTCGCCAGGGCCGCCAATAAACGTTGATAGCACCCGCTCCAGCGTGTTGCCTTCCAAACGATAAATGCTGAACGTCGCGTCCGCATCACCGCTGCGGGTGGCTTGCAGCGCGTTTACCGGGGGGAAATTGGCCGAATAGCTCTGCCCACCTTGATACAAATAAGAGAACGCTATGGCGCTGCGATCGCGCGCCAACCGACCCGGAAACTCCCAATCGTCGCCGCCAACGAAGGTGGATACTTCGCGCGCGCCGGTCGTTGAATTGACCACCGTCAGATAACTGTCCCAATTGTTTGAATTGCACGGTGGCCCGCAGCTAGCGTCAATCGCGCTGCCGCTGCCGCTGACGGGGAAGTTCGCCGAATCGGTAATGCCGGAGATCACCAGTCGCTCAGGCAGCCCGTTCTGATCAGCGTGCGCGCGTCGTCATTGCCTGTACCCCCTAAATAGCTGATGTATAAAGGCGCAGCGGTGGACGCGTTCAATTTGCCATAAAACCCATCGCGCGCGCCGCCGCCAAAGGCCGGTTGGGCTGCGTTGAGAACACTACCGGCTTAAATCGTGCTCGAAGCGCTGTGCCAGCGATGCGACCAGCGCACCGAGGCATCCCATTGGCCATCGTTTTCTTCAAAAAAGCTCGACGCGGCGCGTAGAGATTCTGGCGCGCTCACGGTGGCAGTTGCTGCGGTGGTCACGGTCGAGAGCGATAGCAAAAGCGTTGCAACTGTCCGCCACATAAATCCTGACTATCTGGAAGAGGCGGATCTAGGTTACGCCTGCGGTTGTTGCAATCTCATCTTTCGTCGGGAACGGCGTGTTTGGCGCGATGAAGCGACACAACCGCGCGGCGTTTCGCAAAGCCGCTCTTTGGATCGCCGAATTGCATTCGGCAGCCCGCCGCTTAACCTTTAGCGGCCATCTCGCGCACCACGCGTTCGGCTGATTTCAGCGCCGATTCCATGCCCGGTTCGCT
>Ga0105048_10001132_pt1 | contig 43106 bp, 37 predicted proteins | sample MAT05_FD_78382 | JGI IMG/M metagenome (GOLD analysis project Ga0105048, IMG submission 78382) | Freshwater microbial communities from Lake Fryxell liftoff mats and glacier meltwater in Antarctica - MAT-05 | ecosystem: Environmental > Aquatic > Freshwater > Ice > Liftoff microbial mat | place... | reverse complement strand
GCGCGCCGCTGCCGAGGAGTAAGCGAAGGTGCCGACGGGGGCGCACTTTTGTGCGTTCCCAAGGCTCCGAGCGTCGACGAAGGTCAGCGGTGCACAGGTCGTTCCCGGGCGCCGCTTGGCCCTTCGCGTAGCGCAAAGAAAAGGCCGCCCAACCGGGCGGCCTTTTCGAGGTATCTGCTTCAGCCCAAAGGCAGCAGCCCTAGTACCGGTAGTGGTCGGACTTGTACGGCCCCTCAACCGGAACACCAATGTAGTCAGCCTGCTCCTGTGAAAGCTCGGTCAGCTTGACTCCGAGGGCGTCGAGGTGCAGCCTCGCGACCTTCTCGTCGAGGTGCTTCGGCAGAACGAACACGCCGATGTCGTACTGGTCGGCTTTGGCGAAGAGCTCGATCTGGGCCATCACCTGATTGGTGAAGGAGTTCGACATCACGAAGCTCGGGTGGCCGGTCGCGTTGCCGAGGTTCAGCAGGCGTCCTTCCGAGAGCACGATGATCGAATGTCCGTCAGCAAACTGCCACTCATGGACCTGAGGCTTGATCTCGATCCTGGTGATGCCGTCGATGTCCTCGAGACCGGCAATGTCGATCTCGTTGTCAAAGTGACCGATGTTGCCGACGATGGCCTGATGCTTCATGCGGCTCATCTGCGCGGAGGTGATGATGTCCTTGTTGCCGGTCGTGGTGATGAAGACATCAGCCGTGTCGAGCACGTCCTCGAGGGTGTTGACCTCGTAGCCCTGCATCGCTGCCTGGAGGGCGCAGATCGGGTCGATCTCGGTGACGATGACGCGGGCACCCTGGGCGCGCAGTGATTCGGCACTGCCCTTGCCGACGTCGCCGAAGCCACAGACGACTGCAGTCTTGCCGGCCAGCATCACGTCGGTGGCGCGGTTGATTCCGTCGACCAGCGAGTGGCGGCAACCGTAGAGGTTGTCGAACTTGGACTTGGTGACCGAGTCGTTGACGTTGATGGCGGCAAACAGCAGATCGCCGGCTTCCTTCATCTCGTACAGCCGCATGACTCCGGTCGTGGTCTCTTCGGTGACGCCCATGACGCCCTTCGAGATGTCGGTCCACTTGGTCGGCTCGTTGACGACCGATTCGGTCAGCAGCTGGAGAACGACGCGGAACTCTTCGGATTCACCGGTCGAGGGATCCGGCACGACACCGGTCTTTTCGTACTCGACACCTTTGTGGATCAGCATGGTTGCGTCGCCGCCGTCATCGAGCAGCATGTTCGGTCCGACCGAACCGTCATCACCGACGGAAGGCCAGGTGAGAGCCTGGTCCGTGCACCACCAGTACTCCTCCAGCGTTTCGCCCTTCCAGGCGAACACCGGCACGCCCTGCGGATCTTCCGGGGTCCCGTTCGGGCCCACGGCGACCGCGGCGGCAGCGTGATCCTGGGTCGAGAAGATGTTGCAGCTGGCCCAGCGCACTTCCGCACCCAGGGCGGTCAGCGTCTCGATCAGGACGGCCGTCTGGACAGTCATATGGAGCGAACCGGTGATGCGGGCTCCGGCAAGCGGCTTGGAGTCGGCAAATTCGCGCCTTGTTGACATGAGACCGGGCATTTCATGCTCGGCAAGGCGGATCTCATTGCGGCCATATTCGGCCAGACTCAGATCGGCGACCTTGAAGTCATTTTGGATTCTCGTGGCAGTTGTGCTCATGAGTAAGTGAGGTTCTCCTAAGTTCGGGGGGTATTCACGCTACCATTCGTGATCATTCATGGGCTCATCGGAACGCACTTCAACTCTCTCGGCCTCGCCCGACCTTTTCGAGAATCCGGTCCTCAATTTCTTTTCCAGAGTCCACCCGGCAGTACCGGCAGTGATCTTCGTTCCGGTTGTCGGAGTGATGTTCTACCTCGCGATTGATGCCGGGTCCGGTGCTTTCGGGCTGATCGGCCTGACCTTCGCCGGCGTGGCCATCTGGACGCTTTCCGAGTACTGGCTTCATCGCCTGCTCTTCCACTGGCACCCCAAATTCAAGGGTGGAGACCAGCTCAACTTCATTATCCACGGCGTACATCACGATCATCCGAACGACCGGATGCGGCTGGTCATGCCGCCCGCGCTGGGTCTGCCGCTCGCCGCCATTTTCTTTGCTGCATTTGTTTTCCTCCTCGGCACGCCGACCGGATACATCGGCTTCGCCGGGTTCATCATCGGCTACCTGATTTACGACTACACCCATTACTACGTCCATCACTTCGTACCGAAGACGAGGATCGGCAAGCGTGTACGTGAGCACCACATGCGTCATCACTTCCAGGACCACCGTTACGGATACGGGGTCTCAAGTCCCTTCTGGGATTACATCTTCCGCACCGTGCCGCGCTCGCGAAAGAACTAACGCTCCGAAGACGAAGTGAATGGCTGAATTTCTGAGTGCTCCGCCTGAAGTTCGGGTTAACCCCACCTTCTTCTTTCGGGTTCCCGGGCCAAATCCGGGGTCTGACTCCAATGAAATGAGGTGACTTCGCTGATTGGATCGCCTCATGTCCATTTCTGGCACAAATCCAGTCCGCTCCGGCCGAAATTTCGGCGACGGAGGAAAACTTTCCCGGATGACCCGGCGGTGCGCCTCAGCCTCTGCCCGGCGCCCGAAAACGGTGATCGCTCTCTGGCTCGCCTTCGTGATCGGCCTGTTCATGGCCGGTTCGATGGCCGGCACGCAGATGCTGACCGGCAACGATCAGAACATCGGTGAATCGAAGGCCGCGAACACACTGCTCGCCGATGCGGGCCTGACCGATCCGGCCGTCGAGAACATGATGATCTCCACTGACAGTGCCGGCGAAACACGCGCGGCTACCGAAAACCTGGTCAGGAAGCTCGAGGCCGACCCCGACGTAAAGGCGGTCGGCGATCCGTATGAAGCGCGGGGCCAGCTGACCGACGGAGGCCGCAAGGCACTTGTCCAGGCAAGCCTCCGCGGTGATCCCGAAGAGGCGGTTGACCACGTCGACGGTGTCGTTGCCGCGGTGAACGCTGCCAAAGCCGAGAATCCTGGCATGACCGTCAACTCGATCGGTCCCGGAACCCTGGACAAGGAGTTCGAGAAGATCGTCGAACAGGACCTGAAAACGGCCGAGATGATCTCGCTGCCGATCACCCTGATCATCCTCTTCATCGCATTCGGAGCACTTGTTGCCGCGTCGGTTCCGCTGATGCTCGGAATCACTTCGGTAATCGCCGCCATGGGCGGTCTTGGCCTGATCTCGCAGGTCTTCCCCGCCAGCGACGCCAGCACCTCCCTCGTGGTCCTGCTTGGCCTGGCGGTCGGAGTCGACTACTCGCTGTTCTACATCCGTCGTGAACGCGAAGAGCGGGAGAACGGGCGCAGCCCCGATGCTGCGCTCGCCGCAACCTCGGCCACTGTCGGCCGCGCGATCGTGATCTCCGGCATCACCGTGATCATCGCCCTGGCCGGCCTCGCCGCAACCGGGTTGCCCATGTTCATCTCGATGGCCCTGGCCACCATGCTGGTCGTGCTGATCGCTGTGATTGGTTCGCTTACCGCTCTGCCGGCGGGACTGGCCCTGCTCGGTGACCGCGTCAACAAAGGCCGCTTTCCTTTCGTCGCCCGGATCAAGCGGCGCCGAGCCCGCCGGGCCGGACTGTCCATGGTCCCGGATACGAAGATGGGTTTCTGGGCGAGGCTTGCCCGGGTAGTCACCCGCCGGCCATTGCTGGCCCTGGTCAGCGCCGCCTGCGTCCTCGGCGCGATCGCCGTTCCCGCGATCGGCCTGAACAGTGGTGAGTCCGAGTACGGGCTGCCGAAGGATTCGAAGGTCATGGTTGACCTCCAGAAGGTGGAGTCGAACTTTCCCGGGGCCCCGGCCACAACCGATCTGGTCGTCACCGGCAACTCCCTGGATTCGGGTGAGTCGAAGGCCGGCCTGAAAGACCTGGGCGAAGATGCCCTGGCCATCACCGGTGGTTCCGGAACACCGCAGGTCCGCATCTCAGACGATGGTGGCACGGCCCTGATCAGGGTTCCGGCCCCCGAGCAGGGGCCAGACCGCAATCAGGAGATCATCCACGACCTGCGGGACAACCTGTCAACAACAGCGGCGCAGAACCTGCCTGGCTCCGAACTGAAGGTCACGGGGTCGACCGCCGAGACAACCGACTTCGGCGACCGGCTTGACAGCGCCGCGCCGATCGTGGTCGGGGTCATCCTGCTGCTGGCGCTGGTCCTGCTGTTCGTGACCTTCCGCTCGGTGCCACTGGCATTCGGGGTGGTCGGCCTCAACCTGCTGTCGATGGCGGCCACTTATGGCGTCATGGTCGCGGTGTTCCAGAACACCTGGGCCGAAGGGCTGCTCGACTTCACCTCGAACGGCGCGATCGCCGCCTGGGTGCCGCTGAACGTGTTCGTGATCCTGTTCGGACTGTCGATGGATTACACGATCCTTGTGCTCGAACGGATCCGTGAATCACGCCGCGCCGGCCGCGACCCGAGGACGGCTGCGCGCGAAGGTGTTGCAGCCACCGCGGGTGCGGTCACCAGTGCCGCAGCGGTGATGATCGCGGTGTTCGCGATCTTCCCGACCCTGCCGATGCTGGAGATGAAGATGCTGGGTGTCGGCCTTGCGGTCGGAATCCTGATCGACGCGACCATAGTCCGGGGCATAGCATTGCCGGCAATGGTCACCCTGCTCGGAGAGCGCGGCGTCAAGGCTCCGGTCCGCATCGGAAGGCGCCTGCGATCCGCTTCAGCCCAGCGGAATCAGGCTCCGCAACTGGTGACCGTGGGTGATGATGCCCGCTGAGGTCCGACAGGCATGGAGGGCCGACCAGGATTCGGTCCTGGCGGCCCACACCGCCGTATCGGCCGGGCTCGGATTCCTGGTCACCCTGATCTGGGGCCTGACCGGGGCCGGCACCTTCTGGCCGGCCTGGGTCTGGTTCGGACTCGCGATACCACTGGCTGTCAATTTCAGCTGGTGGTATTCCCGCCAGTTCGAGGAGCGCCGCCGCTGGCTTGCACTCCACCTGGCCCTGACCGGGGTCGCCTCCCTCGCGCTCTGCCTGATCTGGGCGATGGGCAGTGGCGGCTCGTTCTGGCCCGGCATCCCGATCGTCTGCCTGCTCGGCCTGGTCGCGGTCCACCTTCTCCTCAGTGAGAACTGGGGGCGGTTGCGGACCGGCCAGGAAAAAGTCCTGACCGAAAGGGTCGACGAGCTGACCCGGAGCCGGCTGGGCACGCTGGAAGCACAGGCGGCCCAGCTGCGGCAGGTGGAACGGGACCTCCACGACGGTGCGCAGTCGCGCCTGGTCGCGCTCAGCATGCATCTCGCAAGGGCGGAAGCGATGCTGGACGACCAGCCGGAAGCAAAGAAGCTGGTTTCCGAAGCGAAAGCTGAAGCCGGTGAAGCCATCGTCGAACTGCGTGACCTGGCCCGGGGGATCGCTCCTCCGGTTCTGGCTGATCGGGGCCTGGCCGAAGCGGCAAAGTCGCTTGGGACACGCAACTCCGGCGGCGTCACGGTGGAGTCATCCCTCACCCGGAGGCCACCGCCGATCGTCGAGACCGGTGCATATTTCGTGATCGCCGAATCCCTGACCAATGCCAACAAACACGCCCCGGGCGCACCGGTGACGGTGACCCTGGGCGACGGTGACGGCCAGCTTAATCTTGTGATCAGGGACGAAGGTCCGGGCGGGGCTGACCCGAAAGGCAACGGGCTCACTGGCCTGCGCCACCGGATCGAAGCGCTTGATGGCCGGATCGGAATCAACAGCCCCAAGGGCGAAGGAACGACGATCAGAGTGGACCTGCCATGCGAGTAGTAATTGTTGAAGACCAGGCTTTGCTGCGCGAAGGAATCGTTGCGCTGCTCAGGGAGAACGGGGTCGAAGTGGTCGGCCAGGCCGAAGACGCGCCAGGCCTGATCAGGCTGGTCAACGGCCACAAGCCGGACATGGCGATCGTTGACGTGAGGCTGCCGCCGACTTTCACCGACGAAGGCATCAAGGCCGCAATCGAAGTCCGTGAGGAGCATCCAGGCCTCGGCATCCTGATCCTTTCCCAGTACGTCGAGCCGGTTTACACCTCGGAGCTGCTGGCCGGTGGTGGTGGTGGAATCGGCTACCTGCTCAAGGAAAGGGTGGCCGACATCCCGGCTTTCCTCGATGCGATCAACCGGGTTGCCGAAGGTGGCACCGCACTCGACCGCGAAGTGGTGGCGGAGCTGGTCCAGGGCCGGAAGCAGGACAGTTCGCTCGATGAACTCACACCGAAAGAATCCGAAGTCCTGTCGCTGATGGCGGAAGGGAAAACCAACGCCGGTATCGCTGAGGCTCTGGTCGTTACTTCAGGCGCGGTGGAGAAACACATTTCAGCGATCTTCAGCAAGCTGAACCTGCCGACTGGAGGGGCCGACCACCGCCGGGTGCTGGCCGTACTCCAGTACCTGCAGTTCTCCGACTGAATTCAGCCCGGGATCGGCGTCGGCGGCTCTTCTCCGCTGAGGACGGCGATGACGTTTCGCGCCACCAGCCGGGCCATGTCGTCACGGGACTTGAAGGTCGCCGAACCGATGTGTGGCAGCAGGGCTGTGCGTGGGGCTTTCAGCAGGCTCTCCGGGAGCGCGGGTTCGCCTTCGTATACGTCAAGGCCGGCGGCGCCGATCTGTCCTGTTTCAAGTGCGGCGGCGAGGGCATCCGAATCGACCAGACCACCACGGCCCGTATTTACCAGGATCGCCGTCTCTTTCATCATCGCCAGTGATCTGGCGTTGATGATGTGGTGGTTCTCCGGGGTTGCCGGCAGGTGGAGGCTGACCACATCGGACTCGGCCAGCAGCACTTCCAGTTCCACCTTTCGTGCCCCGAGTTTCACTTCAACGAGTTCTTTCGGCTGGCGGGATACATAGAGGAACCCGCCGGCGAAACCCTGCATCAGTTCGGCGTACCGCTGCCCGATGCGGCCCATGCCAACCACACCGATGGTCGCACCGCTCAGCTCGAAGCCAAGGTAGTCGGCCGGGTCCCAACCGGTCCACTCCCCCGCCCTCATTCGCCTTTCAGCGTCGCTGGTATTGCGGGCGGCCGCAATGGTGAGTCCGACTGCCAGTTCGGCGGTCGCATTGGTCAGGACATCGGGAGTGTTGGTGGCCACGACTCCACGCTCCCGGCAGGCTTTGAGGTCAATGTTGTCGAAACCGACTGCGTAGTTGGCGACAACCTCCAGCTGGTCTCCGGCGGCATCGAGCAGCTCGGCGTCAACTGGAACTGCCGGGTCGGTGACGATCGCGCTGGCCCCCTGGACCAGTTCCAGGACTTCAGCCCGGGTCGAAACCAGCCCCCCGTCAGTTACTTCGAATTCTTCGGTCAGGAGGTCCCGGCCAGCTGGCAATAAAAGCCTCGCTATTGCTACACGCTTTGTGGCACTCACTTAACGAAACCTCGCATTCATCGTGAAAGAGTGTGTTGTACGTTTAGACTTCAGCTGTTTGAGTTGAAAGTTCAGAGTGGTAACCACATGCATAGGAGACGAAGTGCCTGCCAAGACTGACGATATAAAGAAACTGGTCGAAGAACGACTGGCAGAGCTGGACCAGGAACGGAACAAACTTCTGAAAGCATTGGCCGCACTCGATGGCGGCCGGTCACCGGGCCGTCCGCGCGGATCCGGCAGCAGCAGTAGCAGGACCCGCAGTTCCAGCGGCAAATCGGCCCCACGCCTCCCCGGTCGCCGCCGCCGCAAGGGTGGAACCCGCTCCGAGCACGCCGTACAGGCCGTCGCTGACAACCCGGGAATCACCGCTTCAGACATCGCCGAGCAGCTGAAGATCAAGCCGAACTACGTCTACCGGGTAATGGCCGACCTGGTCAAGGAAGGCCGGGTAACCAAGCAGGGAACCGGCTACTTCCCGCCCGAATCTGATTCCGGGTCCGAATAGCCAGCCTCAACGACAAAAGCCCGGGATTCCCGGGCTTTTGTCGAAGATGGCGTTTGACCTAGATCAGGCCGAGGTCGGCCACTGCCTGGCGCTCTTCCGAAAGCTCGGCGGCGCTGGCGTCGATCTTGCCCTGGGAGAACTCGTCGATCTCCAGACCCTGAACGATCTTGTACTCACCGTTCGAGCAGGTCACGGGGAAGCCGGCGATGATGTCATCCGGCACTCCGTAGGAACCGTCTGACGGAATGCCCATCGAGACCCAGTCGCCTTCCGGGGTGCCGTTTACCCAGTTGTTGACGTGGTCGATCGCGGCGTTGGCGGCCGAAGCGGCACTCGAAGCTCCACGGGCCTCGATGATCGCGGCACCACGCTTGGCGACACGCGGGATGAACTCGTCCTTGATCCAGACGGCGTCATCGACGACTCCCCAGGCGTCTTCACCATCGACCTTGGCGTGAACCAGGTCGGGGTACTGGGTCGAGGAATGGTTGCCCCAGACGGTCATGTTGGTGACCGAGCTGACCGGCTTGCCTAGCTTGTTGGCGAGCTGCGCGATCGCCCGGTTGTGGTCGAGGCGCATCATCGCGGTGAAACGCTCGCGCGGCACGTCCGGAGCGGCCGAAGCGGCAATCAGGGCGTTGGTGTTTGCCGGGTTGCCGACAACCAGAACCTTGATGTCGTCAGCGGCGCCGGCGTTGATCGCCTCGCCCTGCGGCTTGAAGATTCCACCGTTGGCTTCGAGCAGGTCACCACGTTCCATGCCCGGTCCACGGGGACGGGCGCCGACCAGCAGGCCGATGTTGGTCCCGTCGAAAGCTTCTTTCGGATCGTCGGTGATGCTGATCCTCTCGAGCAGAGGGAATGCACAATCGTCGAGCTCCATCGCGGTCCCTTCAGCTGCCTTGATGGCGGCCGGGATTTCGAGCAGGCTCAGGTGGACAGGGGTGTCGGGGCCGAGCAGGTGTCCGCTGGCGATCCGGAAAAGCAGGGCGTAGCCGATCTGGCCGGCAGCGCCGGTAACAGTGACCTTTACAGGGGTGCTCACATTTTCTCCTTGGTTTCTTGAAGCGCCGGCCTAGGCCATTGCCGTCTGAAGGTTCTCGTCAATTGATGCCAGGAATTCCTCGGTGGTCTGCCATGGGTGGTCGGCGTCGATCAGCCGGGCCAGATCCTTGGTCATCTTGCCGCTCTCGACGGTTTCGATGCAGACACGCTCGAGGGTCTCGGCGAATTCGGTTACTTCGGGGGTGCCATCCATCCGGCCGCGGGCAGCGAGGCCCTGGGTCCAGGCGAAGATCGAAGCGATCGGGTTGGTTGAAGTCTTGTTGCCCTTCTGGTGCTCGCGGTAGTGACGGGTCACCGTGCCGTGGGCGGCTTCGGCTTCGACGGTCTTGCCGTCCGGGCTCATCAGGACCGAGGTCATCAGGCCGAGCGAACCGAACCCCTGGGCGACCGTGTCGGACTGGACGTCACCGTCGTAGTTCTTGCACGCCCAGAGGTATCCGCCCTCCCACTTCATGGCCGAAGCAACCATGTCGTCGATCAGGCGATGTTCGTAGGTGATTCCGGCAGCATCAAAATCGGCCTTGAATTCAGCCTGGAAGATTTCTTCGAAGAGGTCCTTGAAGCGCCCGTCGTACTTCTTCATGATCGTGTTCTTGGTCGACAGGTAGACCGGGTACTTGCGCTCGAGTCCATAACGGAGCGATGCGCGGGCGAAGTCGCGGATCGAATCGTCGTGGTTGTACATGGTCACTGCGACGCCGGGGCTGGGGAACTCATGGACGATGAGCTCGATCGGTTCGGAGCCGTCCTTGGGGGTGAAAGTGGTGGTCAGCGTGCCTTCGCCGGGGACCAGCATGTCGCTGGCGTGGTACTGGTCACCGAATGCGTGACGGCCGATGACGATCGGCTTGGTCCAGGTCGGGACCAGGCGCGGCACGTTGGAAATGATGATCGGCTCACGGAAGATGACTCCACCGAGGATGTTGCGGATCGTGCCGTTCGGCGAGCGATACATATCCTTGAGGCCGAATTCCTCGACGCGGGCTTCATCCGGGGTGATCGTCGCGCATTTGACACCAACCCCGAACTCCTTGATCGCGTTCGCGGAATCAACGGTGACCTGATCATTCGTGGCGTCTCGTGACTCGATGCCGAGGTCGTAGTACTTCAGGTCGACGTCGAGGTAAGGCAGGATCAGCTGCTCCTTGATGAACGACCAGATGATCCTGGTCATTTCATCGCCATCCAGTTCGACTACCGGATTCGCAACTTTGATCTTCGGCAAGGCGGGTACTTCCCTTCGTATTGGAACCATCTGAAACTTTTCGGAGTTATTCGATGCTATCGGCCTCACCGCTGAACCGAACGCATCCTGCCGGGGCTGTGAGAACATGAGTTTCGATGTCGACCACACATGAGGTTTTCAATCAGTCACGGGCGCTCGAGGATGTCAACCTCTTCGCCATCGATCAGCCCCTTCAGGAGGCCCTGAAGCGGGAAGGCGGCGGCTGGGCCACTGACCGGGTCACCGAGCTCGGTGAGATCTGCGGGTCGGCCGAGGTGCAGCGCATGGGAACCGAGGCAAATGCCTTCCCACCAAAGCTGAAGACCCACGACCGTTTCGGCCACCGGATCGATGAAGTCGAGTTCCACCCGGCATGGCACGAGCTGATGAAGATCGGCATCAACCACGAGGTCCACTCCTTGCCCTGGTCCGAGCCGGGATCCGGAGCGAATGTCGCCCGCGCGGCGCTCTTCACCCAGATGAGCCAGGCCGAAGCCGGCGTCGGCTGCCCGATTTCCATGACTTTCTCGGTGATCCCGGCACTGCGCACCCAGCCCGAGCTGGCTGCCGAGTGGGAGCCGCGTTTCCTTTCCCGTGAATATGACGGCGATCTGCGCCCGGCTGGCGAAAAGCCCGGAGCCCTTGCCGGAATGGCGATGACCGAGAAGCAGGGCGGCTCCGATGTGAGGGCCAATACGACCCGCGCGGTTCCGGTCAACGGCGGTGGCCCCGGCGCCGCTTATGAAATCACCGGTCACAAATGGTTCTGCTCGGCCCCGATGTGTGACGCCTTCCTGGTCCTGGCCCAGACCGACGCCGGTGTTTCCTGCTTCCTGCTGCCGCGTTTCACCCCGGACGGCGAGCGCAACAGGTTCCACATCCAGCGCCTGAAGGACAAGCTCGGCAATAGATCCAATGCTTCATCCGAAGTCGAATTCCGTGGCGCCTGGGCCCAGCTGGTCGGTGAAGAGGGCCGTGGCGTGAGCACGATCATCGAGATGGTCGGCCACACTCGGCTGGACTGCACGATCGGTTCCAGCGCCAGTATGCGAGCCGGAGTCGCCCAGGCGACTTTTTACGCCAGCAACCGCTCGGCTTTCGGCAGGAAGCTGATCGACCAGCCGCTGATGACCAACGTGCTGGCTGATCTCTGCGTCGAATCCGAGGCGGCCACGGCATCAATGATGCGCCTGTCCCGAGCTTATGACGAGGCCGCGACCGGCGATGAACGGGCCCAGTTGCTGAAACGCATCGCGACCCCGGTGCTCAAATACTTCATTTGCAAACGCGCCCCGTGGCATGCGGTCGAATCGCTCGAATGTCTGGGCGGCAACGGCTTCGTCGAGGAGTCGGGAATGCCTCGGCTTTTTCGCGAAAGCCCGCTGATGTCGATCTGGGAAGGCTCCGGAAACGTCCAGTGCCTCGACGCACTGCGTGCGATGGTCAAAAGCCCGGCGAGCCTCCAGGCCCTCTTTGACGAGATCGGCGAAGGCAGCGGGGCCGACCACCGCCTCGACGCTTACGTGGACAGGCTGAAGACTTCCATGGAGACATCGCCCGAGACCCTTGAAATCAGGGCCCGCCGGGTGGTGGAAGGCCTGGCGCTCGCTTTCCAGGGCTCTTTGCTGGTCCGCCATGGAGATCCTGCGGTGGCCGACGCCTTCTGCGCCTCCCGCCTGGGTGGCGACTGGGGCGAAGCGTTCGGAACCCTGCCCGCGGGGCTCGAGTACGACGCAATCGTCGCCCGCAGCACCCCGCAGGTCTAGCGAAAACGCTTCCGGGTCGGTTTAGGCCCCGATTTGGGGCATAAACCGACCCGGCACCTTTTGCTCAGTCTTCCAGGGCTGCCAGGCGGGCTTCGAGTTCGGCGATCTTCTCGCCCTGCTGCTCGGTTCGATCGGACAGGGCCTTGATTGCGGCCAGCGCTACTCCGTCCACGTCGGTGGTCGAGATCGACTTGTTGTCGGTTCCAAGTCCGAAGGCAGCGTAGAAGTCCTGGGCCATCGGGCCAGCGTGCCTTGCGCCGCTTTCGTCGGTCTTGAACTTCCAGGTCGTGACCGGGATCCCGGCCAGCTTGTCGAGCACGTCTTCTCCGACCACCGGCTCGAAAGCTTCCTTCGTATTCCGGTCACTGGTACAGGAAAAAACACCCGAACCGGCCGGTATGTCGCAGCCGGTCGACGCACCTCCACTGGTCCGGAACCTGAAACCGCCCGCCGCGCGGACCGCGAATTCGTCGTTCGCTACCGAGTCGAAAGCACTGCCTGACGTGTCGGAGAAAAGCATTGCTCCCGTATGGGCAGCGAGCACGTTCGCCTGATTGCCAAAAGCGCAGCTGCCATTTGCGGCGGCGACGCTGTTCGAGCCAACTACGGATGACCGGATCCCGGATGCGACGTTGTTGATCCCGCCGGAAACACTTGACCAGATGCCGGTGGTCAAGTTGTTCTGACCTCCTGCTATGGATGAACTGGAACCCGTCGCCGAGTTGAACGAGCCGCCGCCCACGGCGGAAGTGGTGCCACTCGCTACGTTTTCCGTTCCACCCCCTACGGACGAGAAGTTGTTGCTCGCCGTGTTCTCGAGGCCTCCGCTCACGTTTGAACCAATGCCGCTCGCCAGGTTCGAGTTGCCGCCGCTCGTGTTCGCATAGTCGCGGGTCGCGGAATTCAAGATTCCCCCTCCGACGCTGGCCCCGGTGTTGGTGGCAGAGTTGTTGGTACCTCCGGAGACGGTCGCCCACCGTGCGTTGGCCACGTTCGAAACTCCACCGGCGATGGTGGTCTCGCTGTCTCCCGCGACGTTTCTAAACCCACCACTTACGGTGGAATCCGAGCCCGCGGTGACGTTCCCGCGTCCGCCACCAACGGTGCCTCCCGAGCCTAGGACCCTGTTTGCCGTAGTCGAGTCGGTGGAGTCGGCGCGTCCGCCGCCACTGATCGTGGCGGAAAAGGCCCCTCCGCTCACGGCGTTGTCGGGACTGCCACCGATCACGTTAGGAGCGGGGGCCGCACCGTTGAGGGCCGGCTCGAGGCGCAGGGCCCGGGTGTTGTTCACCCGGAAGTTGAGCGGCTGGCTGTCGGTGGTGCCCAGGAAATCGGTCGCCGGGTCGGTGGACGTGTTGCCGGTGACCTGCCAGAAATCTTCGGCGTGGAGCCCATCAAGCAGGTCGGCGTTCAGGCCCGATCCGGGGCCGTCGACCGTGAGCAGCTTGTCGAGGATCTGCTGAGCGGTGTCCGCTGAACCCTGGGCCCCGGTTGCCCCTGTTGCTCCAGCGACCCCGGGAGCACCGTTGGCACCATTGGCACCAGTTGCTCCGGCAGCTCCCGCCGGACCGGCCGGACCTTGTGCACCGTCAGCCCCGGCCAGCCCCCTCGGGCCCTGCTCGCCCGTGGCCCCACGAGCCCCAGCGGCACCCCTCTTGCCACGCCGACCCTTGACGTTCCACGAGATCTTCTTCTCACCACTCTCGCAGCGACCCCTGCGGGTGGTGCGATTCAGGGTGCTGAACTTGAGGGTCACGCACGCGTAGATCCGCTTCGGTTTGGAAGTCGCCGAAACCCCGGCATCAGCCCCAGCCTCGGATGCTCCGGCACCCTGGGCGAAAACGAGCAGCATCGTGAAACAGGCCAAAACCACCGAAATCAGAAAGCTGGATCGGCGATCAAAACTGAAAAGCGCAGGCATGGGTCTCCCCCCAATAGACAAAGCGGTCTAAGTGCCGCCAGCCTATTCGAAGGAATCCCGACCCCCGGAACTACCGGTCAGAGCTTCGCGAGGGCGGTCAGCGGCCCGGCATCGACCGCTGCCCGCAAGAACCACAGCTAGAGCCAGTCTTTTGCGAGTCGCCGGGCCATCGCCTCGCTGAGGTCGATGGCTTCGGTGACTGTGCCGAAGTCGACGTTGGCCGAGACGTCATTCGACCAGTGGTAGTTCGCCGGCTGTTTTTCTTCAGTGCATGAGCAGATCGAGACAGTCGGGTAGCCGGCGGCCAGCGGCTCGAGCCCGTCGGTGCCGTTGTGGATGCGCAGGTTCGGGAAAAGCTCGACGCCGATCTGTTCAGCCGTGTCGTCGGCCAGAGCAAGCGCTTCGGGCGTGTATTCGTACATCTTCAGAAAACCCTCGCCGCGCAGGACCGTGAGGTAGGGCGAGCCGACCGTGTCGAGGTTGATGAAGAAAGTCGAGTCCTTCGGCAGGTCAGGAAAGTGACGCTCACCGAAAGCCTTCATGCCTTCGCTGAATGACTCTTCGGCGCCGGCCGAAAGCAGGATGATCCGGATGCCAGGGGCCGGATCGGCCTTGAAACGCCGGGCCAGCTCGATCAGGGAAATGACTGCGGTGCCGTTGTCGTTGGCCCCCGGCACCACCTTGCGGATGCCGATGTCGACCATCGCTGCGGTCGATCCTGCGGAGAATGCGAGGGCCATGCGGGCGAGCCTTCTGTTTCCGGTCGATCCGGCCAGCACCGAAAGGATCGGGCCACCGATGACCGGGGCCATCAGCATCGGGCTCGTATCCATCGCTTCGAACACTCCGGTCTTCGCGACCAGCCTGGGTATTCCGGGGTGGAAGACGAAGCCGGCGTGGGCGGCGTCGTGATGGCTGACGAAAACGACGGTCTTCTCCGCGTTCAGATCCCCCATCTCACAGATCACGTTCGACGTCTTCCGTTTCGGCAGCAGGCGTCGCAAAGGCCTCGATGCCGGCGGGAAGTCAGTGGCAATAGCGGCCGAGCCGAAGGCGCCGAGAACGGCACCGATCAACCGGCGGCCACGCAAGGTCGCGATGGAGCCAAGGACCCCGGCGAAGGTGCCGATGCCGATCGGCCACCAGTACGTGCCGTGCGCTGGCTCTTCTTCGATCCGTGCCTTCAGGCCGATCTTTGCGTACTCGGCAACCATCCACTGCGCCGCTTCGAGCTCGCCAGCCGAGGCCGAAGGCCGGTCGATCCGCTCCAGTTCTTCGAGTTGTGACTGGAGACGTTGTTGGGTCTGTTCGTGATTCATCGGTGGCCGAGACTAATAACCCCATACGATGGGTGTCATGTTCGGTGGTGGCAAATCCTTCACTCTGTTCCGCGTCTGGGGAATCCGGATCTCGGTTGACTGGTCCTGGTTCATCGTGCTGTTCCTGGTCATCTTCTGGCTGGCCGGCTTCTACGGCGACCTGCTCGGCAAACCGAACTCGGCGTCCGAGCCTTACCTGTTGGCCGTAGCTTCAGCAATCGGTTTCTTTGGCTCGATCGTGCTTCATGAACTCGGTCATGCCTGGGTTGCACTGCGAAACGGCATTGGCATCAGCAGCATCTCGCTCTGGATCTTTGGTGGCGTTGCCCAGATGGACCGTGAGTCCGACGGTCCCGGCACCGAATTCAAAGTCGCCGCGGGAGGCCCCGCGGTCACCGCACTCATCGCGATCGTGCTGTTCGCGATCGGCCTGTTCACGGTCGGCTGGGCGACTTTCCAGGACGCGCTGGAGATGCGGAACACCGCCGAAACAACGGGGATCATGGCGATGGTCGCCTGGCTGGCGGCGATCAACGTGCTGCTGCTCGGTTTCAACCTGCTGCCTGCATTCCCGATGGACGGCGGCCGGATCGTGCGGGCGATCGCCTGGAAAGTCACCGGCAAACGCAGTGCCGCGACCAAATTCGCCGCCGGACTCGGCCGGGTGTTCGGCTATCTCTTCATCGGACTCGGCCTCTACTGGATCTACACCGGTGACATCTTCAGCGGAGTCTGGATGGCCCTGATCGGTGTACTGATCAACAGCTCGGCCCGGGCCGCCTCCCGCCAGACTTCGGTCACCAGCCACCTCGAAGGGGTCACCGTGGCCGACGTGATGGACGAGCATCCCGTTTCTTTGCCCGGATCAACGACGATCGACCGGGCACTTGAGGAATACTTCCTGCGTTACAACTGGTCCTGGTTCCCGGTGACCGACGGCAGCGGCCAGTTCAGCGGTATCGCGATCCGTGACCGGATGGATGAAGTCCCGGAAACCGAACGCCTGGTCGCAACTGTTGACGGGTACCTCGAAGAGAGCAGCAGAAATTTCTTCATCAGCAAGGAAGCACCACTGGAAAGCCTGCTCGGCAATCGGGACATGAGGAAGTTCGGTGCGCTGATGGTCACGGACCATCTCGGGCAGCTGGCCGGGGTGATCACCGTCGAGCAGCTCGGAAGGGCGCTTCGCCCCTGATCTGACCCGCCTCAATCCTGCCAGCGGCCGCGGATGGCTGCCGGACAGACCCAGTGAAACTACCCGAATGCCAGATCGGGCGCGAGTTTGGTCCGCTGCAAATAGGATCCTTTTCTGGCAATCGCAATCGGAACATTCCTCATCGCTCTCGCATTCATCGCGAGTGAGCGGGTCCACCGCACCAAGGTGGCCCTTCTGGGTGCGGCCGTAGTTGTCTTTTTCGTCGGTGATTACAGCCAGGAACTGGCAATCGAATCGGTCGAATTCGCCACCCTGGGGCTGCTGGCAGGGATGATGATCCTCGTCTACATCACCCAGCAGACCGGTGTCTACGATTACGTTGCGGTCAAGGCCGGACAGATTTCCCGTGGCCGACCTTTCCTCCTGGTGGTGATGATGTCGGCGACGGTCACGATCCTGTCCGGATTCCTCGACAACCTCACGACCATCCTGCTTATCGTTCCGATCACCTTCCTGCTGGCCGACACGCTGGACATCAGCCCGATGCCGCTGATCATGGTGGAGATCATGGCCGCCAACATCGGCGGTGCCGCCACCCTGATCGGTGATCCGCCGAACATCCTGATCGGTGACGCCGCCAACCTCAGCTTCAATGATTTCCTGGTCAACAACGCGCCGGGCGTGATCGGCATCCTCTCGGTGGTCACCGTCGGCCTCTACTTTGTCTTCCGGAAACAGCTTCAGGTGGAAGAGAAGAACCGGAAATACGTGATGGAACTGGACGCGAAGGCATCGATTTCGGACGTGACCGAACTGAAGCGCACCCTTCCTGTGCTGGGCGGCACGATCATCCTCTTCTTCCTGCACCAGTACATCCACATTGAGCCGGCGACGATCGCCCTGAGCGGTGCCGCAGTGTGCATGATGGTCACGCGAATACCGATCGAGCGGGTGCTGGAGAACATCGAGTGGACCACGCTGTTCTTCTTCATCGGCCTGTTCGTGATGGTCGGCGCACTCGAAGCAACCGGAGCGATCGACCATATCGCCGACGGAATCAAGGCTGTCACCGACGGCAACCGCAACGCCGAACTGGTCAGCATCATCTGGGTCTCTTCGGTGGTCGGCGGCATCATCGACAACATTCCGCTGACCACGGCAATGATCCCGGTGGTCGAGCAGATCAAAGGTGATTCGGGCGACAACGCCTACTGGTGGGCGCTGTCACTGGGTGCCTGTTTCGGCGGCAACCTGACCCTGGTTTCGGCCGCGGCCAACATCGCGGCCGCCGGACTTGCCGACCGTGCCGGCCAGCCGATCAGCTTCTTCGGCTTCATGAAGATCGGACTGCCAGTGACGATCGTCTCAACGATCCTCGCGACTGCGTACATTCTCCTGCGGTATTCGGTGTAGATGGCCATCCGTTCGAAACAAGCTAGGTTCTGCAAGGTGAGGCGTTGGCTGACCACATAGTCAGATCGATCATTCGCGAGGTCAAACCCCTCGTGGATACCGACCCGGTCGGTTACGCCGCCCGCCGCGTGATTCAGTCCGGCCTGCCGGCACTGCCAGTGGTTGACGAAGACGGCAACTACGCCGGTCTTTTCGGTGAGCGCGAATTCATGATCGCCGTCTTTCCGGGTTATGTCGGCACGCTGATGTCAGCCCGCATGATCCGGCGTTCGCTGGACGAAACGATCGAGCGTCGCATCGGCAGCCAGGAAGAACCAGTCCGCGGATACCTCACCACCGACCCGGTCCTGGTCGAAGACGATTACTCCGACACCCAACTGGCCGAGACGTTCCTCCATCACCGCGTGATGGTGGTGCCGATCGCAACCGAAGGCCGGGTCCACGCCGTGGTCACCCGCAGCGAGTTCTTCCAGGCGCTCTACGACCGCATCGCCGACATCGCCGAAGATTTCGGCGACTGAGCCGGCCGGTCCGGCAAGTTCAGTTCAATCGGGGAAGCTCTGGTCGCGTCCGCCGAGAAAACTCTCGGCTCTTTTCTTCTTGGATGCGTAGAGTTCCGAATCGGCTCTTTCCATGCACTCCTGGATCGTTTCGCCGGCATGAAGCTCAGCCACGCCGAAACACCACTCGATTGGAGAGACTTCCCCCAGCAGTCCCATCAGTCGCCTCGCATCTTCCGGCCTGCTTCCGGGAAGCACGAGCAGGAATTCATCTCCACCGATTCTCGCCAGGATGTCCCCGGACCGCACCACGCCGGTCCAGCGCTCGGCGCACAGCCGCAGGATCCGATCGCCTTCGGCATGCCCTTCCGTGTCGTTCACTTCCTTGAAACCATCGAGGTCGATGTGCGCAAGGGTCAGGGGTTGGTCAAGTCGCCGGCTGGCCACGACCGCGCGCCGGCACTGTTCCCACAGTCCGGCGCGATTTTTCAGACCGGTGAGAGCGTCAGTCTCTGCGGCGTCTCGCATCGAGCCGATGCCCCGGGACAGCAGTTCAGCACCGGCCATGGCGGTCAACCCCAGGATCGGCCACGCGACAAGAAACTCGTGACGCCCACCGGCGAATAATCCGGCTCCAACCCCGAGCCAGACGAGAGCCACGCACAATCGGGTGGTCCTTCTTTCAAAATTGAATGCGGCGAACCCTGTGGCGACAAACAGGGTCGAGAAAACGATCGCGGTGCCGATTGGTCCCGCGAGCAGATCTACCAGCGGGACAAGGACCACAACACAGAGGGCAAACCCGAAAACCCCGACGTTCAGCCATCGTGGGCTTCGCGCCACGGCGGCAGACCACATCCCGATTCGTCCGTCTCCCCGATCTTCATTTGGAAAGGTCACTGCCTGTACGTCGCAACGACAGGTCCGTTTCCCCCCCTCCAATTCAGTTGCGCGAAGAAATCAGCGCAGCCACCGCGTTGCTGACATCGCCGACGGCTGAGCTACTTAAGCCAGCCCTTTTCGATCAGCAGCTCGGAAACCTGGACTGCGTTCAGGGCGGCGCCCTTTCGCAGGTTGTCTCCGACACCCAGCTGGCCGACTGATCAGGATTGCCTGAAGTTCTTCCCGAGTTCCCGGAACGGCCTGCGGCTGTCCGTTGGCTTCTTGAGCCGCTTGAAGCTTGCGGAACCCTTCGGACCACGATCGAGGGTTACTCCAAGCGCGGTGACGGAAACCGACCCACTCTGGGTCTTGTCGACCTTCTTTATCCGGGTGCGATGCCGCTTGGCGCCGACTTTGATTGTGCGCTGTAGGCCGTTGCCCTGGCGGACCACCAGCAGGTAGCCGCGCACATGGCTGGCCTTGCGCCAGGAGACGGACAATGTGCTCCCCTTGCGCTTGATGCGGACCCGCTTCACGCGCGGCGCTTTTCGCGGCGCCGGGGCCTGGTAGGTGGCAACAGTCTTGGCCGTACCGGGGATCCCGCCGACCTCGAACTCGGCGACGATCCGGCGCTTGCCTTTCGCCCCGGGTCCCGGCTCGAAGCGGAACCGGCCCTTGCCGCGCTTCGCGACTCCGAGCTGCTGGTTGACGGCGTCTCCGCGCTCGAAGAAGGTCACTTTCTGTCCGGGGTTGACGCCCACGTCGTACGTGAGGATCCGTTTATGACCCTTGCCGGCGACCTTGGCCTTCAACTTTTCTGAGGTCAGCCTCGTTTCCATCACCTTGCTGATGGCCGGCGAGCCTTCGAGTGGTGTGACCAGGTAACGCCCGGGCTTACCGTTCGTAACCCCCACCCACGTGTAGTCGTACTTCTCCCAGGCGAGGGTCTGGAGGTTCTCGCCGAGCTGCATTTCGTTCGGGACCGACCTGATCGTCTCACCGTCAGGCGCGCGGATCTCAACCGCCGGAGCGCCGCCCAAGCCGTGAATCTCCACGTCCTTGGCTTCGTCACCTTTCTTCAGGACGAAGGCAATCGGTTCCGCCGCCTGAGTCGTTGCATCGGGTGGATCCGTGCTCGCCAAAACCTTCTGGGCGACCACTTGGGCCCCCTTTATGTCCGTTTGCCAGTAGTGGCTCGGTTTGCAGCCGTCGGTGACCCCGTTGAAGATGTGAGGGAAGCGGTCGCCCCACAGGTAGCCCACCCCGGGCTCGAGGGCGTCGTCAATCAAAATGAGGCAGGCGACCATGCCCTTATTGCTCACGTTCACATTGCCGCCCACGCATCCGCGCACGTCTTCGATCGAGATTCCGCCCGCGATGCATATGTTGCCGTTCAGGCCGGCGTTGAAACGACGGGTTTCGCCGTTCAACTCGAGATTCGCGCTCGCTTCGATCAGGAACAGAAAGGTGTTCAGGCGGGCGAACCCACCGGCCTTGACGTAGCTCGGGTACGAATAAAGCATGTAGGCGTTGCCGAGGTTCAGAGTTGCATCACCAGGCAGGGCTACCCCGACCGAGCCCCCGACTGCGAACGAAGTCGTCGTCAACTTCTCGCCAGCGAGTGGCGCGAGGGTTGAGCCGCCGTCGTCCGCCCTGATCACGTACGGAGCCCGGGGAGACGGAAAGGCAGCAAGAAGTCCTCCAGTAGCCCTGACGATCCCGCCGCTGAGGGCCGTCACCTGACCGGTGAGCACGGTCGGGTTGAGCTGCATGTTGAAGCCGATCTGTTCGAGTTCCAGCTTGGGGAGGATCTGTGGTCGCGGGTCGCCGAAGGTGAAAGTGCCGCCGGCGCTGTGGAAGCCGCCCGCACAGAACGCGACCCCCTGACGCTCTGGTGGCGGTGCGAGGCTAAGTGAGGTACCGCGCTGCTCGCCGGAAGGAATCAGAAAGATCTCCGCGGTTGCCTTCCACCATTGGCGCCCACACCTCGGGTTGGCGCTCAGATTTCCGGATTGCCTGTAAAGGAAGCCCACGTTCGCGAAACGGACGCCACCGAGGAATGCCTCCGGCACCGAAAGCGAAAGCTCGGTCAGTCTCAGGCCACGGTCGTTGTCGGCCTCGATCGAAACCATGCCACTGGGTTGGGTGCCCGTGGCGGTGCTGAAAGCCTCCGGCAGCTCCATCGAGACGCCCAGCCGGGTGAATCGGCGGGTCCCGTCGAGCACCAGGTCGAGGTTCATCTCGCCCTTGAGGGAGAAGCCGCCGATCTTCGGGAGCGATCCAGCGTTGAAAGAAAAGAGTCTTGTGCTGGGAGGGTTGCCGACCGGGAGGTTGAGCGGACCGTTGTGGGTGGTGATCCTGCCGAGGATCTTGCCGCCGTCAAGTGTCATCTTTGCGTCCGACGAAACGACCCTCCCGGAAGCCGGGAAGAGGACCACAGCCGCGCCCGGAGCAGGATCGATCTTCATGCCGTTCAGCTGCACGGGGTCTTTTGAATAGGTCACCCCGAGCGACTCCGAATTGGAAAAGCACCTGCCGTTTCCAACGTTGAGGACCCCACAACCATTCTGCGGCTGGAACCATTCGCCTCCGACCGCGCGCTCGGAGGGCGGCAGCTGGCCGACTGCGGCAACCTGCGTCATGCACCCCCGTGCTTCGACTACACCGAAGGCCACTTGGAAATTCGCTATACAGCGCGCTTCGCGGAGCGCGGTCGCGTCCACCGAGGCCTGGCTGGGCCCGCTGATCGCCAGGTTCGGCATCCTGGCGTCGAGCAACTTGGGAGTGGTGGAAGGTACGTCGAAGACTTTCGTCGCGAAGCCCTTCCCGCCCGGCCCGATCGCCGTGGCCTCAAGCGTGTAGGTACCCGGCTGTTTGATCCTGATCGACGAGAATGGCGACGTGGCGGGCGTCTGGAAGCTCTTGATAGGCCCGATCCTGCCACCGGTGATCGTGTAGAAGAGGCTCAGAGCGTCGGTGGTCGCCGAGGCGTCCACGACCGGCCAGGGGCGCTTCTCTGTGGCAGGCGAGATTTCAATGACCGCTTTGGGCGGGTCCGCGGGCTTCACCACAAACTTGGCGACTACGCTCTTGTCGCCGTTCATGCCGACCCTACAGGCGACCTGCACGACCCCGAGGCAGGCACCACCCCAGGCGTCGAAACGTTGCCCGGCGGCGGGATTGGCGATCAGGGTCACCTGTGTGCCGTCGGTGAAATCCTCGCTGCAGTCGGTCCCACAGCCGATCCCGGCAGGGGACGAAGTCACCGCGCCGTCACCCGACTTGGTCACGGTCAGCCGGCGCAGCAGCACCGGGCCGATCGAAGTCGTTTCGCTCGCCGAATTGTTTTCGGAGTTCGGGTCGAAAGCCTCGAGATAGTTGATCGCTACCGTGTTCGAGATCAGACCCTCCGAAGAAGCCGACACCGGAACGGAGACCTGATTGGTCTGACCGACTCCAAGCGCTCCGAGTTGGCAGCTTAGTATTTCCTCTATGTAATCGCAGTCGGCGGGAACGTCTTCGAGCGTCACCTCCTCCGGCAATGAGAACGTGACACGGACCGCATTGGTGGGATCGGGCCCGTTGTTGGTCGCTCCCACCACGTACGAGAAGGTCTCACCCACCGCGACCGGATCCTTCGAATCCGACACTTCCATTTCGATGTCAGCAACTGGACCGACGACCGTCCTCTCGGTCTCGGAGTTGTTGGTGGCGTTCGGATCGGGGGTGGTAGAGCTGACCGTCGCCGTGCTGTCGATCGGGCCATTTACAGCGTTGTTGGTGGTTGTGGTGATCTGGAACGCCGTGGTGCCTGGCAACAAGTCACCGAAGTCGCAGCTGACCAGATTGAAGTTCGCCTGGCAAGCAGGCGGAACCTGGGTGATGGCAAGAACGCCAGAGACGTTGAATTCGAGGTGGACCGCTTCCGCTGTATCTGGTCCGAGGTTGACGATCGAGAACGAAAACGTGAGCTGCTGGTTGTAAGGCACGGGATCCGGTGAATCCTCGATGTTCACCGTGAGGTCGGCCGAGGCGCCCTGGGCGGTCGCCGGCGACGCTGCCAACGTCGCTGCGACGAACACGAGCGAACACAGGATCGAGAGTCGAAACACCCGTGAAGCGACGTTCATCAGTGAATCCCCCGATCTCTAGCCCGTGAGCACCTGCCTGATTGACAGCATAGGTCGCTGCAGGTCCGTTGTCTACCCCCGAGAGGTCAGGCGGGCTTCAGCCAGTTCTTCGCGATCAGCAGTTCGGATACCTGGACTGCGTTCAGGGCGGCGCCCTTTCGCAGGTTGTCGCCGACCAGCCACAGGTTGAGGCAACGCTCGTGGCTGGCGTCGCGGCGGATGCGCCCGACCAGGGTGTTGTCTCCCCCGGCTCCGGCCAGGGCCGTCGGGTATTCGCCGTTTGCGGGATCATCGACGACGGTCACGCCGACCGCGCCGTTCAGGATCTCGCGGCACTGGTCGGGGCTCAGTTCGTCCCGGGTCTGGATGTTGATCGATTCGGAATGACCACTGATCACCGGCACGCGGGCACAGGTCGCGGAAATTCCGACTTCATCGCCGAAGCCGAGGATCTTGCGGGTTTCAGCCATGACTTTGCGTTCTTCGGTGGTGTAGTCGTCGCCACCCTTGAAGGATTCCACCTGCGGCAGCACGTTGAATGCAATCTGATGCGGGTAGACCGAAGGCGCAGTCACCGGCTTCCCGGCCAGAACTTCAGCCGACTGACTTTCCAGTTCGGCGATCGCTTTGTTCCCTGTGCCGGAAACAGCCTGGTAAGTGGAGATGATCAGCCGCTCGAGCCCGACCGCACGATGGATCGGGGCCAGCGCCATCATCATGACCATGGTGGTGCAGTTGGGGTTCGCGATTATGCCTTTGTGGTTCTGCGCGGCATCGTCGTTCACGCCGGCAACAACCAGGGGAACGTCTTCATGCATCCGCCAGAAACTGGTGTTATCGACCACTACCGCTCCGGCTTCGACGAACTTCGGAGCCCACTCTTCACTTACCGATCCACCGGCAGAGGAGATCAGGATGTCGACGCCCTGGATCGTTTCGTCCGAAGGCACAACGCAGGCGACATCGGTTTCGCCAAACCTGACCGTCTTGCCGGCCGAACGCTCGGAGGCGAAAGGCACGACTTCGGAAGCGGGGAAATCACGCTCGGCGAGAATGCCGAGGATCGTTGATCCGACCGCTCCGGTGGCGCCGAGCACGCCGACCCTGTATCCGTCCTGACCCACCTCTGATCAGCTCCCTGGCACGACCGGGCGAGGTCCAGTCGGGTCTTCCGCCCGGATGGCGTCATCGCCCAGATCGAAGGCGTTGTGGATCGACTGGACCGCACGCGGAACGTCGTCCGCGGGGATGACACAGGAGATCTTGATCGGCGAGGTGGAGATCATTTCGATGTTGATGCGCTCCTCACCGAGCACCTCGAAAACCTTGGCCGCGACACCGGGGTGGCTGCGCATACCGGCGCCGACGATCGACACCTTGCCGATGCGTTCATCGGTGCGCACCGAGTGGCTGATGTCACCGAGTCCACTGATCACTTCGGATGCGGTGGGCAGGTCATCGCGATCGACCGTGAACGAAAGGTCGGCGAGGTCGTCCTCGCCAACCGGCTCGTTCTGGATGATCACGTCGACGTTGACGTTGGCTTCGGCCAGCGCGGTGAAGATGCGTCCGGCGATACCGGGTTCATCACGAACACCGACGACGGTCACGCGGGACTCGTCGACGGAGTGGGTCACGGCTGTAACTATCGGTCGTTCCATGGTTTCGCTTTCGGGAAGTACGAGGGTACCGGGCACATCAACAGAGCTGCTTCGGCAGTGAATCGGCACCCCGTGATTACGGGCGTATTCGACCGAGCGCAGCTGAAGGACCTTGGCCCCCGAGGCAGACATTTCGAGCATTTCTTCGTAAGAGACGACCGGCAGCTTGCGGGCATCGGGCACGATTCTCGGGTCGGCGCTGAAGATGCCGGTTACATCGGTGTAGATCTCACATTCCGAAGCCCCCAGCGCGGCGGCCAGGGCAACGGCGGTGGTGTCAGAGCCACCGCGGCCGAGCGTGGTCACGTCACGACTGTCGGTTGATACACCCTGGAAGCCGGCGACCAGGACGATCGCCTCTTCACTCAGGGTCTGCTTGATCCGGTCGGCGCGCACGTCGACGATCCGGGCTTTGGTGTGCGAAGAATCGGTGACGATTCCGGCCTGTGAGCCGGTCAGGGAGATCGCCTTGTGACCCATGTCGTTGATCGCCATCGACGCCAGGGCGCAGGAGATGCGCTCACCGGTTGACAGCAGCATGTCCATCTCTCGCGCGTCCGGCTTGTCGGAGATCTCATAGGCGGCAGCGACCAGTTCATCGGTCGACTTGCCACGGGCGGAAAGCACCGCAACCACCTTGTTTCCGGCCTCACGCGCAGCGACTATCCGGCGGGCAGCCCGCTTGATCTCTTCCGGTCCGGCAACAGAGGTGCCACCGAACTTCATTACGACAATGTCGTCTCTTTCCGGCATCGGCTTCAGAATACGGGTACCGGCATTTCTCCGACCTCCAGGGAGAGTGCAGGCCAAGGGGCGCGATGCCAAGGGCACATCTCCGGCTAGCGTACGTAAACCAGCCTCTAGCGAGAAAGCAGCGACTTGAATCCAGACGCCACCTACCGGACAGACTTCGAGCGAGATACCACCGCGACCCCGATCGGTCCGGGCAAGTACAAGGTCGAGCTGAACGACCGCTGGTGGATCGGCCCCGGTCCGAACGGCGGCTACACCGCGGCCCTGATGCTGCAGGCGATGACCGAGACTGTAATCGAGCTGACCACGGAGACCCGGCAGCAGCCGGCCCGCTCGCTTTCGGTCCATTTTCTCGGGCGGCCGATCGTCGGCGAAGCCGTGATCGAAGTGACCACCGAGCACAAGGGGTATGCGACTTCGTTCATCTCCGCCCGCCTGATGCAGGAGGGTGAAATCAAGGCCAAAGCGATGTCAGTCTTCTCGGCCGAACGTGAAGGCCCCGATTTCGACCACACGAAGATGCCGGATGTTCTGCGCCCGGAAGACGGCGAAGAGATCGACACCGCCCAGGCACCGGTCGCAGTCTTCACTCAATACCGCGCAATCCCGGTCCTCGGGTCCGAACCTTTCTCCGGTGGACCCAAAGCCGAAACCGGTGGCTGGATGAAACTGAAAGACGAACAGCCGATGACCCCGGTTCTGGCGGCAGCGATGCTCGACGTCTGGTTCCCCGCACCCTTCGTCACTGTCGACCGGCGGGTTCAGTGTCCCACCCTCGAATACACCGTCCATTTCCCACGCGAGCTGCCGGTCGCCGGGGCCGAGCATCCCGACTGGACCCTGGTCCGCCTGATTTCGGAAGAAGGAACCGAAGGACATTTCTCCGAAGACGGAGAGCTGTGGAGCCGCGACGGAACCCTGCTCGCAAGGTGCCGTCAGATGGCCCTGCTGCGATACCCCAAGGAGTAAAGCCCGGCCCGGCGGGGCGTTCTGATCTAGGTAAGCGTTCGCCGCTGGGTCATCGCTTTGCCAAGCGTGACTTCGTCGGCATGCTCCAGGTCTGCCCCCACGGGCAGGCCTGATGCCAGACGGGTTACTTCGACCTGGCTCCGGATCAGGTCGGCGATGTGCATCGCGGTCGCTTCGCCAGTGGTGGTCGGGTTGGTGGCGAGAATCACTTCGGTGATGCCACCAGCCGCGACGCGGTGCCGTAATTCGGCGATCCGCAGGTCACCTTCATCGATGCCGTCGATCGGGGAAAGCGCGCCGCCGAGCACGTGGTAGCGGCCGCGGTATTCGTGGGTGCGTTCGATCGGGATGACGTCGGCCGGTTCTTCAACCACGCAGATCAGGGCTTCGTCGCGTGAGTGGTCTTCGCAGATCCGGCACTGCGGACCTTCGGCCAGGTTGAAACAGATCTCGCACAGGCCGACCTTCTCCTTGACTTCGATGATCGCGGCCGCGAGGCTGCGTGCGTCGGAGTCGTCGGACCGCAGGATGTGGAAGGCCAGGCGCTGGGCCGTGCGCCGACCGATGCCGGGGAGCTGCGAGAGCTCCGCGGTCAGCCGACTGAGGGGTGCGGGACCTTCGCTCATCCCGGCAGGCCGGGGCCACCCATCCCCGGCATGCCAGGCATGTCGGGCATCTTGGATGCGGCCAGTTCCTGGGCCGAGCGGATCGCTTCGTTGACCGCGGCCTGGACCATGTCGGCCAGCATTTCCACATCTTCGGGATCAACCGCGTCGGGATCGATCACAACGTCCTTGATCACGAGGTCGCCGGTGATCGTGACCTTGACCATGCCGCCACCAGCACTCGCTTCGACCTGCTCGTCCTTGAGTGCCTCCTGCGCCTGAAGCATGTCCGTCTGCATCTTCTGGGCCTGCTTGAGCAGTGCGTTCATGTCCATGCCACCGGGCATTCCGCCCATTCCTTTACCCGCCATTAGATGACCTCCTCTGCGTTGAATTCTGATTTGACCCGTTCGACGAATTCTTCTTCGCCGACGGTTTTCACGGTTGGTGTTGCGGGATGACCCGCCTGCGAATCGAGTTCGCCGTAAGTGACCGAAAGCTTTTCACCGGTCACCGCCAGCAACGCGTCAACCAGCATGGCCTTGCGGTCCGGTTTCTCGGCATTGCGCCGGTTGAAGGATGCATCCGGAGCGAACCCGATCTCGATCCGGCCGGGCTCGATCGAGGTCGGACGGGTTCCCTCGAAGTAGGACGCGGTGGGACCAGAACCGTTGGCGCGGATCGAGTCAAGGACCGCCGGCCAGACCTGGACCAGGCGCCCGAGGTCGAGCAGGACGACCTCTTCGGCCGGGGCCGGAGCGGGTGTCGGCGTGGGCGTGGGTGTGGGCGTGGGTGCCGGGGACGAAACGGGCGCATCCACGGGAGCCGCGGCCGCCTGAACCGGTGCCGGCTCGTCGTGATGCTCGAACCCGGGTCCCGGGTCATCAAGGTCACGCCCTGGATCGTCGCCCGAATCCACTTCGGCAGCCGGCGCCTGCGGGGCGGGTGCTTGAGGGACAGAATCCTGCGGGGCGGGCTCCTGAGAGGCCGGTTCGGGTGTGGGTTCGGGAACCGGAGCTGGCGCGGCCACAGGAGCTGGCGCGGCCACAGGAGCTGGCGGCGGACCCGACTGCTCCAGCTTCTCGATCCTCCGCATCAGGCCTTCGGTGCTCGGATCCAGGTCGGGCCGTGCAGCTTTGAGCAGGGCCACTTCGACCGCCAGCCGGGCTTCATCGCCCTCACGGATGGTGCCGAGGGCGGCGGCAAGTTCATCGATCGTGCGGATCAGGGTTGCCGGGCCGATCGCGTGGGCCTGAGCCGTCAGCCGCGCGGAATCACTCGCCGTGACCGCAAAAGCTTCGGGGATCTCGCCAGTGGTCTGGGTGACCAGCAGAACCCGCAAGTGACCGAGCAGGTCGCGGCTGAAGCGGGCCGGATCACGTCCGCTCTGCGCCATCGTCTCGACCGAAGCCAGCACCGCTTTGGGGTCGGATGCCACGATCGCGTCGACCACACCGAAGAGCAGGTCGGCATCGGCCGCGCCGAGAAGTTCGAGCACGTCGTCCAGGGTGATCGTCTTGCCGCTGTATGCGACCAGCTGGTCGAGGGTGCCGAGGGCATCACGAAAACTGCCGGAAGCGGCCCGGCTGATCATCGAGACGGTCGGCTGGTCAAGCGTTATCTCCTCGGAAACAGCGACCCGGTTGATCACTTCGGAAAGCATCTCGATCGACGGACGCTGGAAGTCGAAACGCTGGCAGCGGTCACTGATCGTCGGCATGACTTTGTGGGCTTCGGTCGTGGCGAGAATGAAGACGGTGTTCGGCGGCGGCTCTTCGAGCGTTTTGAGGAAAGCGTTCCAGGCTTCCTTGGTCAGCATGTGGGCCTCGTCGAGGATGTAGACCTTCCAGCTGCCAGCGGTCGGCGCAAAGGCAACCCGGTCACGCAAGCCACGGATGTCATCGACCGAACGGTTCGAGGCAGCGTCCATCTCGATCACGTCGACCGAAGTGCCGGCGGCGATCGAGCGGCAGGATTCGCAGACGCCGCACGGGGTCAGCGTCGGCCCGCCGTTTTCGCAGTTGAGCGAAGCCGCGAGGATCTTCGCCATCGAAGTCTTGCCGGTTCCACGGGAACCGACGAAGAGGTAGGCGTGGTGGATCTGGTCACGCTCAATCGCGTTTGACAGGGTGCGGACGACATGGCGCTGGCCGACCACCTGATCGAAAGATCCGGGTCGATGACGCCGATATAAAGAGATGGCTTCGCTCATCGGGAGAGAGTCCAGTCTAGCCGTCCCGACCGACGACCCTGTTTCACGAAACAATGCCCGGAATGCCGCAATCGAGACGACTTCGCGCCTGGGCAACTCCCCTGGCTTTCATCGCGGGTATTTCGGCGATCCTGCTGCTGATCTTCCCCAAGGGGTTCCCCAACTACGACACGATCTACTACCTGCTCTGGGGCCGGGAAATCGCCGAAGGCATGAGCCCGGACTACGGTGCCCCGCTCGCACCGACCCCCCACCCGCTCTATGACCTGCTCGGCGCCATCCTTTCGCCGCTCGGCGACGGCGCGATCACGGTCGCGGTGATCATCGCCTACGTCAGTCTCGGCCTCCTGGCCTGGTTGGTCTACAAGCTCGGCCAAGTCTGGTTCGACCGACCGATCGGAGGGGTGGCCGCGTTCCTGGTGATGACCAGCGCGCCGGTGCTCAGCAACGGACTGCGCGCTTACATCGACATCCCCTACATGGTGCTCTGCCTGGCGGCGCTGCTGATCGAAACCCGCAAGCCCCGGGCCGGCTGGCCGGTGCTGGTGCTGCTGACGCTGGCCGGGCTGCTCAGACCCGAGGCCTGGCTCTTCGCCGGCTTCTACTTCCTCTACCTCGCCCTTGATCTGACCCCGCCGAGGGAAGGCAACCGTATCCCGGGGCTGAAGCTGCGCGGCGACGGCATCGACCGCAACCTCGTCCTGATGGCCTGTCTCGCGGCAGCAGGGCCGGTCATCTGGCTGCTGTTCGACCTGATCACCACAGGGAGTGCGCTCTATTCCTTCACCGGCACCCGCGAAACTGTGGACACGCTCGAACGCCAGACCGGTCCGGTCGACGTGGTCCTCTACGGACCGCGCCGCCTGGGTGAGGTCCTCCAGTGGCCCGGCATGGTCGGTGCCCTGTTCGGGATCGGGTTCTGCCTCGCCGCAATGAAGAAGCGGGTCGTGCTGGCCACGGTGACGGCGGTGCTCGCCCTGATCGCGTTCGCACTGATGGGAGCCTCCGGCCTCGCGATCATCCCGCGCTACACGATGCTGGCCGCCGCGATCCTCTCGATCTTCGCCGCCGCTTCGGTGCTTGGCTGGCGTCTTCTTCCAGCCGACAGCAAGTGGCGCCGGCCCTGGCAGGTCGTGGCGGTGCTGGTCGTCCTGCTCTACCTCGTCTGGCTGCCCAACCAGTACGACCTCGTCAGCAAAGTGGACCGGGACCTCAGCAACCAGAGCCTGGTCGAGCGTGATCTCGAAGCTTTGGTTGATGACGGCGCCTTCAAGGATGTCCACGGCGACAACGCCTGCCTGCCGATCTCGGTGCCCAACCATCGGGCCGTTCCCAGGCTTGCTTTCTGGCTCGACATCCGTCCGTCGGATGTGGTCAGCGTCGCGGCCGCCACCGAGCAGCCGGCCACCGGATACTTCCTGGCCCCGGCCCGGGAATTCACGGTGGAAAACTTCATCCTCGATCCGGGCGAGCCTGGACGGGCAACCACCCAGCCGCCACCCGGCTTTGACCCCGTGGCCGAAAACCGGTCGTGGAAGGTCTATTCGAACTGTGGCTTCACTGGATACGCGCCGCTGTCCGAGGGTCAGCTTGAAGGTCCGGCCTTGATCACTCCCCCGTGAGTTTCCTGCTGAAGATCGTGATCGCCACTCTGGCCACTGGCGTGGTGATCGTGAGCGGCGCCCTCCTGTTCTCCGCCCGGCCGACCCCGTTGATCGGCCTCGATGGTGACGCGCTTGCTCACTCGGTCCCGAGCTCAGCGGGAGCATGCAGGGAAATCGCCGGTGGGGACTGGACCTGCGCGGTCGAGGACAGCAAGCGGAAAGCGCGTTACCGGGTCGACGTCGACTGGGCCGGATGCTGGGATGGCGAGGCTTACGGAGCTTCGATTCCCGAACAGTCGCCCCGGATGATTTCCGGATGCATCGACATCTGGGATCACCTTCGGATAGAAGACAAGCTGAACGCCAGCGACTAGGCCAGCTCCCCAGTGATCACGTAACGCAGGACCGCAGCGACCTGTTCCGGCGTGCGGGCCGTCGCCCGGGCCGCGGCGTCAACTTCTTTCAGGGCGTGGTCGAGTCCGGCATCGTGCTGGGTGATCACCGGTTTCCCGAGGGCAGCGGCATGTCCGGCATCGAAGGCGGCATTCCACTGCCGGTACTTGTCACCAAAGCGGACCACAACCACGTCCGCGTCCTGGATCAGGGTCTGGGTTCGAATGGAGTTGACCCGGGCACCTTTGTGGTCCGCCCAGAATGGCTCGGACTCATCACCAAGGGTCCCGGTACCGGCGGCATCGGAGGCCGGGTGGTCGGTCACCGGAGAAGTAAAGGTGACCGGCAACCCGTCACAGGCCGCCGAGACCTCGGACCGCCATTCAGAGTGGATTTCCCCAGCGAGATAAACGTTCCAAAGACGATTGCTCATGGGGTAAATATATGGACCGTGCATCCGCCGTCGAAACGAAAGTCACCAGGCGTATCCATCAAGTTCGGCTCGGGTTAGGCTGACCCACGGCACCCGTAGTTTCCGCTTAAGGCTGCTTCCTTCCGGATCTGACCTGATTCACGGGCTTGCGTCGCGTGGGACCTGACCGTCAACACCTCCCTCGGTGTACTGACCCTGGTGGCCAGCCCCTCAGAACGGAATTCGGCCTTGCTAAAGCGGATTGCAAGTGACAAGGCACCGCTAACTCCCCGCCTAGCACGGTCCGCCCCGCATCCTATCCAGTCGATGACTTATCCGCCATCGCGCGCCCGACGGTCAGGCGCACAGATCCCAGGGTTCGTTGTACGTTTTACGTCCCACACGAACCCGGATCGTCAGGCCTTTCAGACATCGCGAATTTGACGTAAACCAGAGTCCGGCACGATCAGCGCCGTCAGACCGGACCATCGGTGCCGGGAAGCCAGAGTTCCAACAGCTGTAGAAATCAGGGAAGCCCTCAGGGGAGTCGGAGCAGATACTGGTGCCGTCAGGCATGTAAAGACGAGCCGACTTGATCGGATAGGTGCTTGCGATTTCCGCGAAGAATATTCCATTGAGGTCAGTGCCCGGACCGGACACATTCGCCCCCCGGACGGAGAACGAAACCGGCAGCTTCTTCGTGCCGAAGCTCTCGTAGGGATCGCGTTTCTTGTAGGCAGGCGGCGGTTTGGCCATGACCCGGTCGATCCATGGCATCAGCGGATCCAGGCGGACGAACCCTGATGGGTAGGCGTGGCTCCAGCAGCGATAGGAATCGACACCCGAGAAGTCCGCCACGGCGACGAGCGTTCCGTCCGCTTTGAAGAGCGGGCCGCCGGAGTCGCCGGCACAGACGGACCGGCCGGTCCGGGGACTGTTGGCGCAGACGATGTACCTGGGATCAACCCCATTCCGCCCGCAACTGTCTGCCACCGTGAGCGATTCCTGCTGAAGTCGCGCCGGGTATCTGTTCTTCATTGCCCCCCAGCCAACGGCCCAGAGGGTGTCGCCCGATACGGGGGGTTGCTCGTTGAGCAGCCGAGCAGGCTTCTGGCCGGTGGGGCGATTCAGGTAGAGCAGGGCGACGTCGAACTCGCTGGCGCTTTCGGCGTATTTCGGGTGGATATACCGATAGACGACGGACCGCCGCTGCGGCTTGCGGGTCCGCAGGTTTCTGGTGCCGACGAGAACATCCAGGGAAGCCTGCTGACCGTAGCCGTCAAATACGCAGTGGACTGCGGTCAGAACCCAACGGCGTCCGATCAGGGTACCGCCGCAGACGTGGGCTGCGTGACCTCCGTAAACGCTGAATGCGCGGTCCTCGATCGACACGACTCCAGGCCACTCCTTTCCGGCGTTGTCACCCCGCAGGATGCGGCTTTCCTGCTGAGAACTCGCCACGGCCGAACCGCTCAATGTGAACACGGCCATGAACAACGCGACGATGAACATGGAAAGTGCGCGAGACGTGAATCCTGAATGGGGCGACATCTAGGAGCCTTCATTGGCTTGGCCGTTTGCTTTACAAATTCAGCAACAGCTTGATGACCTGCACGCTGACCAAAAGAACGGTTTCGTTCATCGGTACGGTATACGCGCGTTCATCAGTAAGGACTACTTATGCGCCCCAGACATTTATGATGCTCGTCCCGGGCGCGTAGCTCAGCGGGAGAGCGCTCGCTTCACACGCGAGAGGTCGCTGGTTCGAAACCAGCCGTGCCCATGATTTCTGGCTCTGTGGTGCAGAGTGGTTCGAAACCAGTCACTGCCCCGCTAGATTGCTGACCATGGTTGCTCCCGAGCAGATCTCAGTCCGCGCCCGTGGCATGAATTTCGGCGCGCTGGCCTGGGGAGAGCCGGGCGACGCCCTGGCCCTGCTGGTTCATGGCTACCCGGACACCGCCTGGACCTGGCGACACCTCGGTCCGCAGCTGGCGGCCCTCGGGTGGAGGGTCGTCGCTCCTTTCACGCGGGGCTACCTGCCAACCGACCTGGCCCCTGACGACCGCTACCGTGTCTCCGACCAGATGAACGACGTCCTGGCCCTGCAAGAAGCGCTCGGGGGTGACGGACGATCCGTATTGGTGGGGCACGACTGGGGAGCGGTGGTGACCTGGGCGGTAACGGCATCCGAGCCAGACCGTTTCTCCCGGTACGTTGCGATGTCGGTGCCTCCGCCGGCTGCGATCGTCGCGCCGCTCAAGTCATTCAGCACCTTGCCGGTCGCCGCCCGGCAGTTGCGGATGAGCTGGTACTTCCTGTTCAACCAGTTGCCGGGGTCCGAGCGCACCCTGGCCCGGCTGATCCCGAAACTCTGGCGGGACTGGTCCCCCGGGTACGACGCGACCGAGGATCTCCGCAACGTATTCGAGGCTCTGGACGGACCGGATCGGCGGCGTGCGGCACTTCGCTATTACCGCAACACTCTCGGAGCGGGCGTCGGCGAGCTCGTGCGGATGAAGCCCGGGGCACCGGTGCTTTACCTGCACGGCACCGGTGACGGATGTGCGCAGGTCGAGATCGGCGCGATGCATTCCTCGAGACTGCCACGTGGAAGCAGGTTCGAGCCGGTTGACGGGGCGGGACACTTCCTGCACCTCGAGCGGCCGGAGATCGTGAACCCGCTCATCAGTGAATGGATCGGACGGCCTCAGGCAGACCGGGGGTAGGGTCAGCTCATGACTTACGACTACGTGATCGTTGGTGCCGGTTCGGCAGGTTGTGTGCTCGCCAACCGGTTGAGCGAAGATTCGTCAGTCAGCGTGCTTCTGCTTGAGGCGGGCGGGAAGAACCGGCACCCGAACGTGGCCATCCCCGCAGCGTTCGCCGAGCAGTTCCACTCCGACCGCGACTGGGACCTGGCAACCGATCCTGAACCCGGATGCAACGATCGTTCGCTCTACGTGCCACGTGGCAAGGGACTCGGTGGGTCGAGCGCCATGAACGCGATGCTCTACGTCCGCGGCCGCCCGCTCGATTACGACATGTGGGAGGCCGACGGCTGCCCCGGCTGGGGCTGGAAAGACGTCAAGCCCTACTTCCTCAAGGCCGAAGACAATTCGCGCGGTGACTCCGAGGACCATTCGACCGGTGGACCACTCCGGGTCGAAGACTCCCGCTCCCCCCGGGGCATGACGGCCAGATTCCTCGAAGGCGCCGAAGCCACGGGCATTCCGCTGATCCCCGACTACAACGGCCCCGAGCAGGATGGTGCCTCGGTGGTGCAGGTCACCCAGCGCGGAGGCCGACGCTGGAGCACCAACGACGCCTACCTCTCACCAGTGAAGAAACGTCTCAACCTGACCATCATCACCGGCGCCGACGTCCAGAAGGTCGAATTCGATGGCACCAGGGCGACTGGCGTCACGTATCTGGCCGGACGACGCCGGACAAAGCAGACGGCTTCGGCAAACCGGGAAGTGATTCTTTCGGCCGGTGCGATCGCTTCCCCCCAGCTGCTCATGCTGTCGGGCGTCGGGCCTGCCAGTCATCTCCGCGAAGTCGGTGTGGAGGTCGTGCTCGACTCGCCAGGTGTCGGCCGAAACCTCCAGGACCACCCTTTCCTGGTCTGCATCTGGGATGCCCCGGGCGGTGGTTCACTGGCCGACGCGGAGAAACCCAAGGCGCTGGCTGAATGGGTGCTGCGCAAGTCCGGACCGCTCACTTCTTCAGTGGCGGAAGCCTTCGCTTTCGTGCGCAGCCGTCCCGGTTTGCCGGCCGCGGACATCCAGTTCCATTTTGCGCCCGCCTATTTCAGCGAGCATGGCGCCGACAAGTACGACGGACATGCATTGACGATCGGCCCCGTCCTGGTGAGTCCGAAGTCCCGGGGCCATGTCCAACTGCGCACGCCCGGTCCCGGCGACAAACCGATCATCCTGAGCAACGCATTGACGGAACCTGACGATGTGGCTTCACTGGTCGCGGCCGTCAAGCTGGCGAGGGAGATCGTCGGGACCGGACCCATGCAGTCGGTTGCCGGCCAGGAAATATTCCCTGGGGATGACCGGGTCGATGATGAGCAGATCGAGGAGGACCTGAGGAACCGGGTCGAGCTGATCTACCACCCGGCCGGCACCTGCCGCATGGGTACTGGCAGCGATGCGGTGCTCGACCCGGAGCTTCGGGTCAAGGGCATCGAAGGCCTCCGGGTCGTCGACGCCTCGGTCATGCCGACAATCACCGGTGGCAACACCAATGCACCAACAATCATGATCGCCGAGCGGGCCGCGGACATCATCAAAGGAGCGGTGCCGATGACAAGTTCGGGGAAAACGGTGAGATGCGCTGGGTCGAAGTAGCCCCGCCTGGATCGACCGCCCGCCTCGTGACTATCGGCGGCATCGACCTCGACCCCGCGCCAATGGAGGCGACCGGTGCGCCACGCATGTTCATGCTGCGCGATCCCGACGGCAACACCGTCGTCGTGGTTGAAACGCTCGACTGAGGGGCCCGATTTGGGCAAAATACTCTCCCCGGCAGTAGGGTTATGCGATCAGGCTGCCGTCTGGCCCGCAGGGACCATCGGCTCAGGGAACAGAAACAAGGGAGATACCGTGAAGACCGTATTCAGGAACGCCGCCATCGCTCTGCTCGCAATCGCAGGCCTCGCCGCTCTGGCACCATCCGCCTCGGCCGCCCCCTCGCGAATCTGGGGCGGCGCCGGCTTCAACGACCTGGGCCAGTCGACCGTCGGTTTCAAGGTCCAGAACGGTCGCGCGAAGATCATTTCGCTCCAGATCCTGCTGGCCTGTACCGACACCCAGGACGGCACCGAATCGACCCTGGCCTTCTCCATGGGGCGCGGTCCAACTGACACCCTGAACCAGAACCGATTCCGCTTCCGTTTCGACCAGGAGTCCAGTGGCCGTGATGCCGACGTCAAGCTGAACGGACGGATGGGCTCGAACGGCCGCGGGATTGCACGCGCCAACATCACTTCGGTCGGACGTGACTTCGAAACCGGCGCGGTAATTGAACGCTGCCAGGGATCCTCGAACATCCCGATCCGCCGTGGCCCCGCCAGCTGACCGATAAGTTTTTGACCGGCCGACGGTCTGGGTCGCTTCTCGAGCCGGGAAGAGGTCGACAGCATCCTCCGCATGGCGAATAGCTCAGGCTGAGCAGCGCGCCAGTTCGTCGGCGTAAAACTTCATGTAGTCCCTCCAGTGGGCGTTCCAGTACGCCTCCTTGTGGCCTCCGCGCCAGTCGGTCTTCGCGGTGAGATCGGCTCCCGCGGAGGTCAGGGCGGTGTCCATCTCGCTTACACCGGAAACGAATGGATCATTGGTGCCGGCGTCGAGCCAGATCGGGGTCCCCGCAAAAGCCGCCGGGTCATTCCTGGCCGCCGAGAGCACGTCGTTCCTGGCGAAGTCCTCGGCGTCATCAAACGCCCCGGGGGCTGAATCGCCACCCGAAAGGTAGATCGCCGGGGAATGGCCGCCCGCCGCACAGAACTTGCCCGGGTGATGAAAGACGAGATCCAGGGCGCCGAAGCCACCCATTGAAATGCCGCCGACAGCAACCTTGCTGGCGTCCGCCCCGAACTTCTCCGCGACCTGCGGGATGACTTCGTCGACCAGGTATCTTTCCCAGTCCCCGCTGTCACGATTGTGCCAGTAGCTCGAATCACCACCGTCGGGGAAAGCGACGATCGGGGCCTCGGAGCCCTGTTCGTCCAGGGCATCGAAGAAAGGCTCCTGGCCGGTGAAGCTTTCGCTGTTGCCGCTTCGCCCATGGAGAAACAGCAAGAGCGGCCGGCCGGAGTCATCGCCCGCACCATCCGGCACGACGACTGAAACCGAATGCTCGCCGGGCACAGCTTTCGAATCAACGGACACCTGCTCCACCGAGGCACCATGGGTGTCGGTTCCGGCCAGCAGGGTCAGGCTGACGACCGACCACACAACGGCGACGGCCGCGGCAATTGCCGCGGCCGTTATCGCCACACGCTTCACGGGTTTCCCCGTTGGTTCAATCAGCCACCGTTCGAGGCGGTGGTGTAGGTGCGTCCCGGCTGGCCGCGCAGCGACTTCGCCGGGGGCAACGGGGTGCCCTGAGCGTCAGCGCCCTTGAGGATCGGCAGGACGAACTTGGACGGCTTCTTGCCACCGATCGTGATCGTGTTCTTCGTCTTGCCAGCGTCGAGCGTGTCGAAGTCCCAGATCTGACGGTCACCACCAACGGCGGAGATCGTGATGCGGATCTTCGATCCGGCCCTGAAGGCATGAGCCACCGGGAAGAGCGGGACACGAACCAGCGAGAACTTCTTGCTGTAAAGACGCTCCGCGTCCTTCTTCAGGTGGGTCGGGAACGGATCCATCGGCGTTGAGAGCTTCTGGTTCAGCTTGCGATGCGAAGCACGCAGCCAACCGTTCTGGACCAGGGTCTCTTCACCGTCAGGACGGACTTCCGAGATGGTCGCCTGGATGTCAGTGTCCTTGCGGTTCGACTTCATCCAGAGATCAAGACTGGACGTACCAGCCATGATCGTGTCCGTAGCGAGCGTCGGAGTGATCCAGCCGAGTCCCTTGCCGGCCGCAATCGGCGCCCAGTTGTAGTCCGGCTGCGCCTTCCAGGAGTCGGATTCGCTGGCACCGTTCAGGGTCTGCGGCGGACGCGCCGAAGGATCAGCCACGTAACTCGCCTGGCTGCCCTTCTTCGTGTTCGACTTGCTGAGAGCACCGTTCTTACCGAGGAAGTAGGTCGTGGCTTTGGCTTCCTTGATCGGCCAGGAGTTGTAATCCATCTCCCAGGCGGCACCGATCGCGCCGGGCGAGCCCGGGACCGCGGCACCGTTGTCCATCAGCAAACGCATCCGCGGGTTATCCGCACGGAAAGCTGCCCGGGCGGCATCGACGTCGGTGTAGGAGGCGTACTTGGACTGCAGGACCGGCAGGGCCGGCGCGTCAGCCAGGAAGTCGTAAAGCACGCTGCTGAATGAAAGAACCAGCGGCGACACGACCGGGATCCGGTCGGCTACGAACAGGTTCATGAACTCGGCCCACTGAGTAATGGTGCTCGGGCCGAGCGAGTCGGAATGAACACCGTTCTGCAGTGTCAAGAAGACATCCTTCTTGCCCTTGAGCTGACCCATGCTCTCGGGGAAGTGTCCACCGGTCTGCTCGTCCTGGAACTGGCCAACCCAGAAGATCGGCACGTTCGCCCGGCCAATCCAGTATCCGGGCGCCCTGTACTGAAACAGCTTGGGCGTGCGGTAGGGGTTCTTCGCAACCAGACCGACGGCGTCACGGGTCTGCAGACGCATGGTCTGGTTGTCGAGGCAGCGCTGATCGAAATCGGGGCTGCTCGAGTCCGACAGGATCTTCGACCAGGCCTGGCCGTCGGCCGGACCGGGCAGGGCATCATCCATGCGCTGCTGGATCCAGGAGAGGGCGAAACCCTTGTTGAAAATTCCGCCCGGGTAACCGGTGCCGGTGTAGGTGTCGTCGGTCACCGACAGCGGAGAAACCGCTGCGAGGTGAGGCGGGCGGGTGCCGGCTGTGAAGAGCTGGGTGATTCCCGAGAAGGAAATTCCGCCCATGCCGACCTTGCCACCCTTGACCCAGGACTGGTTGCCGACCGTTTCGACTATGTCGTAACCGTCATACGTGGTCGGCAGACCGAAGAGGTCGAATGCGCCTCCGGAACAGCCCGAGCCGCGCATCTGCACGCTGACAACGGCGAAGTTGAGCAGCGGGCCGATGACTGAACCGACCGCAGTCGAAGTGGCCGGGGCCAGCGGATCCGAAGGACCGCCGCCGATGACCGAATTCAGAAGGTCTTTCGGAGCTGCGACCTGGTAGCCGGAGTATTCGATGAAAGTCGGGAAAGGAGCGTCAGCAATGGTCTTACCGAACGGCAGACGAACCGTTACCGCGAGCTGGATTCCGTCACGCATGGTGACGTAGTTCAGGCCGGGGTTGAGCGGCTTGCCCTGGTAGAAAGCGGCCGACGGGTTCTGGTCAAGCTTGAGGATCGCGAATGGCTTGGAGCCGGCGACCGTGCTGCCCTGCTTGCTGAGGACCCGATATCCGGATTCCATCTTCTGGTCGTAGAAAACCTTGCTGCCGTAAGAATCGGCAACACCTTCGGCAACGATGCCATTGGCCTTGTTGACCAGCATCAGCTTGATACCAGGCGTGGCATCCCGCACGTAGGCGTCGCCGACCGAGCCGCGCGCTGTGAAGGTGGCGGGGGTGGTGACCTTCGGAGCTGCCTTCAGCTTCGGTGTCTTGTTCTTCTTGCCGGACTTCTTGGCAGAAGTGGACGCCGGTGCGGCGCTGGCCGTGGACACGGCAAAAGACCCGAGAAGGGCCACGATCGCGGCCAAGACAAAAGCCACTGTTGAACTGCTACGAACTCCCCGCATTAAACTCTCCCGTTCTGGTTTACCAAGGCACCACTCCCTAAGAGCAGAAACAGAAGGATACACAGACCGGGCGTTGCGGTCACCTTTTGGTAACAGGCGCTTCAGGGAGCGAGACGTTCAACCCGCCAGCCGGCGACTTCGCGCTCGTACCTGAATCGGTCGTGGAGCCTTGCCCTCCGCCCCTGCCAGAACTCGATCTGATCGGGCCTGACCAGGAATCCGCCCCAGTGCTCCGGGCGGTCCACGGGCTTTCCTTCGAAGACGGACTCGGCCTGGGTGGTATTCCGTTCGAGCTCTTCGCGGCCGCCTTCAAGTGGCCGGCTCTGCGGGGAAGCCCAGGCGCCGATCTGGCTCTTGCGGTCACGACTGGCGAAGTACGCGTCCGATTCGGGCTCCGGCAGCCGCTCGACGTGTCCCCGGATCCGGACCTGCCGGTCCAGCTCCACCCAGTGGAAAACGAGTGCGGCGACAGGGTTCGCGGTTATCTGGCCGGCCTTGATGCCGTCGTAGTTGGTGAAGAAACGGAAGCCTTCGGCGTCGGCACCTTTCATCAGCACCATGCGGGCGTCCGGGTTGCCATCGCTGTCCACGGTCGCCAGGCTCATCGCCTCCGGCATCGGGTTGACCGCAGAGGCTTCGCTGAACCAGACCCTGAACTGGGCTATGGGATCCTCGTCCAGATCGATCCGGTTGAGCGGGGTATCAGTGCGGGAAGCATCTCGAGCCACCACCCCACCCTAATGAACAAACGAATTCAGTCAGTTAAGCGTGGGATCTTCCGGCATGGTTGCCAACAGCGCGAAATCCTTGCCGCTGCGACCGATTACATCTGCCCAGAGGTCACCTTCGGCGAAAACGTCCTCCGGATCGAGGTCGGCCACGATCCATGAATCGCGTTCGAGTTCTTCGTCCAGCTGGCCTGCCCCCCAGCCCGCGTGCCCGACGAATACCCGGGCCCGGATCACCTCGGTGTCGCCGTCAGGGTCAACCACGCCGATACGATCGGTGACCGCGCCGGCCGATTGGCCGGGCTCCTCGTATTCACCCAGCACGACGATCGAATCGGGTCCGACCGGACCGCCGACCCAGAGTGGCGCACCACGTTCGACCAGGGGATCCAGATCCGGCACCAGCTCGGTGACGTCAGCGTCGGCCCGGCGGTTGAGCACAACTCCGAAAGCACCCTGCTCGGTGTGCTCGACGATCAGCACCACCGTTCGGCGGAAGAAGTCGAAAAGACTGGGTGCCGCAATCAGGAGTTTTCCACGCTGAGAGTCAGCCATCAGTTGAAGATAATCATTGCTGTGGTCGCCAAAGCGAGCACCGTAGCGCTCACGGTCAGGGCCCACTGCACAAGATGGTTGGTCTGGACCGGTTCACCGGTCCTCAGAGACTGCTCAACGTCGTGCCGGCGGCGGGTGCCCTGGAGCGTCAACGCGACAGCGAAAAGTCCAAACCCGACACCGATCACGGTGTATGGCCAGATCACTTCATCACCACTCAGCTGGGGAATTATCTTGCCGACCGCCAGGCCGACTGCGAGCACAGCGAAACCGGTCCTCCACCAGGCCAGCTGGGTCCGCTCGGCCGCAAGCATGGTGCGCCGGGGCGCAACTCCTTCAGTGGCTGGCGTATGGGTCTGCTCAGATGCTGGGCTCATCCTGAATTGACTATACGCCCGGCTCCGGGGCACGGTGTCAAGGTGAAGTTGTCAGTTGGGGGCGTGGATCTTCCGGCCGGTGAATCCAGCCCCGCTACGGCCTCCAATCACTCTCCCGGATTGAGATCCGTCTTCCCCGTTACCGCGCGCAGCGCAGAACCAGACAGGATCAGGTACTGTTCCACGCCGCAATCATGGGCAGATATACCGGACCAAAAGAAAAGCTTTCAAGGCGCGAAGGCGTCGACCTCGGACTCAAGGGTGAACGTGCCCTTGGCGGAAAGAGTGCTATGGAGCGTCGTCCCTACCCACCGGGCCAGCATGGCCGTGGGCGCAGGCGCGCATCCGAGTACTCAGTTCGTATGCGTGCCAAGCAGCGCGCAAAGTCCATGTACGGCCTGCGCGAGCGTCAGTTCGCCAAGCTGTTCGACCGCGCGAACCGCGAGGAAGGCATGGCTGGTGAGAACCTCATGCGCCATCTGGAGCAGCGTCTCGACAACGTCGTGTACCGCCTCGGACTCGCCACCACCCGTGCCCAGGCCCGCCAGTTCGTGGTCCATCAGCACATCATGGTCAACGGCAAGCGCCTCGACCGTCCGTCTTACGAAGTCTCGGCCGGCGACGAAGTCGCAGTCAAGACAGGCACCGCAATCGAGCCGATGGCCCGTCAGTCCACCGAGACTGCCGGACCCACCCCGGCCTGGCTGCTCGCCGACCACGACGGTCTCAAGGGAACGGTCAACCGCCTCCCGGACCGCTCGGACATCTCAGCTCCGATCGAAGAGCGCCTGATCGTCGAGCACTACTCGCGCTAGCCGCGCCGGGTCGGCTCAAACAGTTACTTCGAAAGGGCGCCCACCGGGCGCCCTTTCTTGTTGCAGCGGCGGCTCTCGGGGGGTGGGTACAGAAGTGGTCGCATGGACGGAGGGCTGAAAGGTGGCTGGGCAATTGGTTCCTCCAGCGTCAACCCAAGGTTCCGGGTCGACTTCACCCCCGTACGGACGGCAAAGTCGACCCAGAAGCTCAAACGCAAGTGGCCCGAATGGTTCCGGGTCGATTTCACCCCCGTACGGACGGCAAAGTCGACCCAGAACATCAGCGTCATTCGGGTG